>Ga0307488_10003148_pt1 | contig 13847 bp, 13 predicted proteins | sample SB02metaG_FD_202248 | JGI IMG/M metagenome (GOLD analysis project Ga0307488, IMG submission 202248) | Sea-ice brine microbial communities from Beaufort Sea near Barrow, Alaska, United States - SB 0.2 | ecosystem: Environmental > Aquatic > Marine > Coastal | place: USA: Alaska | collected... | reverse complement strand
TTGAAGCACATGAAAAAGAGTGTTCAATTCGCTATCAAAATATTGAAAAAAGGCTTGAAGATGGCGCGGCTAGGTTTGACCGCTTAGAAAACATGATGTGGGGTGTTTATCCATTTATGTTGGCATGCCTTGCCGTTGCAAAGTTCACTTGATATTATAACAATTCAAACCCCAGCAGGGGATAACTAAAGCAGAGGCTATTATGAGCAAGTCAAAAGAACCAGTTATGAAAGAAGAAGCACAGCCACAATTTTTTACTTACGTAAACTCCGAAGAGGGCGTTCAAAAGGAATGGCCTGTAGAATCAATTAGTGCTGAGGCAGGTATGATTATTAACCATGTCCAACAGCTACAAAACAAAATTGCTCAAATGAATCTTGAGGCTGGTGATATTAATGCCGCTATTGAAATGCACAAAGCAAAGCTCCCAGAGTTATTGCCTAGTGATGAACTGGCCGTAATTACCAAACTTGAAGAGGAAGAGAAAACCGCTCACTAAAGAGGTGATACATGGCTGGGCTAATAGTACAAACTCAACCTACAGCAGAGCCATTATCTGAGGCTGAAATAAGGAATTATCTAAAGTCTGATGATTCAGCCGATCAAGCGCTCATCTTAATGATGGGTAAAACTGCGCGTAAATTCTGCGAGGACTTTACGCACAGGAGCTTGATGTCTCAAACTCTCAATCTTTTTTTGGATGCTACGGAAGATATGAGCAATCCGTTGTGGGAGGGAATGAGAACAGGGCCATACCTAAACTACTACAAAAACTACGTGACCCTCCCAAGGGGGCCAGTACAAACTGTTTCCAGCTTAAAAACATATAACGATGATGATGTGGCAACAACAATGGCATCAAGCCGTTATTACGTTGACACCGCAAGAGAGCCATCAAGAATTACGCTAAGAACTGGGGAGACCTTCCCGACAGCGCTTAGAGTTGCAAATTCTATAGAAGTTATCTATGTGGTAGGTTATACAAATGCGTCAACCGTTCCTGAGCCTTTGAAGTTGGGTATGCTAATGCATATTGCTTATATGTTTGACCAACGAGGAGACATGAAGGACTACCAAGAAACTCTGTCTATGCCACCTATGATACAAAAGCTATATAGCCCTTACGTAGTTCATGGGGGCATGGGTAGCTCAGTCTTGATGGCAACTGGATAATGGCTGGCTCTGGAGCCTCAGTAGGCGCTCTGAGGAAAAGTATTGTCATTCAAAGTATGGGAAGTACAACCGATGCTGGTGGAGGCCGTTCTGTTGCTTGGTCAACATTTAAGACGCTTTACGCCCACGTAGAACAACAATCAGCCTCAGACAAGTACACGCAAGGGGTAATTGACGAAAAGGGCTTATACGTCTTTACAATGCGATACGTAGCTGGTGTAACAAACAAGCACCGCATTAGCTACAACAGCAAATTCTTCAACATAACCTCAGTAATTAACCTTGATGAAAGAGACAAGTATTTAGTCGTTAAAGCTACCGAAGGGGTGGCTGTATGAGTTTTATCATCGTGAATGAGAAAAAGTTTATAGCTAAGATGACCAAGAGGTTGAAAGAAGCTCCTTTGGTTCACGCTAGGAGAGCGGTTCAACTGTCTGCTGATGCGGTAAGGAATAAGGCTATAGAGTCTATCGCTGGAGGTGCAAAAAGCGGCTCAACGGTTAAGAAGTACAACCCAAGCAGAACACATAAACAGTCCGCAAGAGGGCAAGCCCCAGCAACCGATACAGGTTTCTTAATATCCCAGATAAGCGCCTCATCGTATATTGAAGGTACTACGGCTATAGGTGAGGTTGTATCCTCAGCCCCTTACTCAAAGCATCTTGAATATGGCACTACAAGCATGGGTAAGCGTCCATTTATGCAACCTGCCCTCAGAAAAAGCGCAAAAGATATAAAGAGAATATTTATAAGAGAGGGTTTGATAAGGCTTAAAGGAGAGACTAAATGAGCATTAATCAATTTGCTTTGCAGACCGCTGTATTCGCCAAGCTATCTACAGATTCAAACCTAACAAGCACTCTAGGCGCTAAGATTTTTGACGATGTTCCAGAAGAAACGCCATATCCTTATGTCCAATTAGGTGAAGATACGGCAATAGATTACGGCACAAAAGATCAAACTGGTTCAGAAGTTTCAGTAAACGTAGACGTTTGGAGCAGATATAGGGGCAGTTTAGAGGCAAAAAATATAATGGACAGGGTTCACACTCTGTTGCATGATAGCAGTCTGTCCGTTACTGGCTCAAATTTTATAAATATGCGTTTTGAGTTCAGTGATATAATCAGAGACCCAGATGGGATTACGAGGCATGGAGTAATGAGATTTCGTGCAATTATGCTAGGTTAATATAATCAACGAAGTTGATAGGAGAATTTAGATGGCGGCACAAAAAGGTTTAGACTTATTACTAAAGATTGATATTAGTGGAACTTACACAACTATAGGTGGATTGCGCTCAACATCAATTACCATGAACGAGGAATCCGTAGATGCTACAAGCAAAGACTCGCTAGGCAGTAGAACATTGCTTGCTGGTGGTGGTGTTCAAAGCGTATCTATATCTGGCTCAGGCATATTTACTGATACTGCGGCTGAGGTTGCACTTAGAACCGCTTACGCGGCACAAGCAAACACCTCTAACGGTTCCAGCACCCAAACAGCGGCTTTTGAGAACTTCCAAGTTATCATTCCTGATCTAGGCACTATGACTGGCGCATTCCAGATTACATCTTTGGAGTATGCTGGAGAATATAACGGTGAAGCAACTTACTCAATATCCTTAGAGTCTGCTGGGTTTACTACATTCGCATAATGCTGGAGGTGAGTAATGTCTTGGGCTAAAGCTAAGATTAATATTGGCTCTAAAAAGTTAAATGGAATGGTTAGTGGCGAAAGAGTTATGTGTCCATGTCCTGAAGATTTTGAAGAGGTAAGTGAGATAACTGTAAATGGCAAGAAGTGCAATGTTGCTTCTTGTCGGCTTGACTCCAGAGATGGTGTCTTACATTTAACCGTTGCAATGGCAACTACAAAGAAGGGAAAGTCAGATGACAAATCCGTTAAAGGGTCAGATACTAATTAATCTTGGGGGCAAGGATTACACTTGTCGTTTGAATGTTGATGCCATTATTAAGATTGAGACACAGCTTGATAAGGGCATCCTTTCAATTACTCAAAAGCTATCAGAAGCCGATGTTCGCATGGGTGAGCTAGTTTGCATTCTATTACACGCTCTCAGGGGTGGTGGTAACGATGTGAGTGAAGCTAATGTGAAAAACATTATCCAAGATACTGGAATTGTTAGCACCTGTAGCGCAGTAGCTACCTTATTGGTATCAACAATGAGTGATCCTTCCTCAGAAGGGGTTGAGTCAAAAAAGGGCTAGGTGACGAACTAGATGGAATAGTTTGGAGGCGTTTCTATGAAATTTGCGTAGGAATGGCTGGAATCCAACCTAGTGAGTTCTGGAATATGTCACCTATTGAAGTTTACGCAACGCTTGCTGGATTTAAGGAATTTAATACATCAGACGATGATAGTAACAAGCCTTTAGATCGGGACAGCCTTGAACAGCTAATGGAGTTATACCCAGACTAATGGCTACTAATATTGACGAACTTGTCATCCAAATCAGGGCTGATACCAAACAGCTAACTAAGGCTCTTGATAAGGTAAAGAAGAAAACCAAAGATGCTGGAAATTCTGGCAAAAAGGGTTTTGCTGGCTTTACCAAGCAACTAGGGAAAGTAAAGGGCGTTGCTATGGCGGCTACGGCCGCTATTGTTGCAATCGGTGCCGCTGTAATCCCTATTGCAAAAGTAGGGATGGCGTTTGAAGATTTACAAATATCTTTAAATACTGTGTTCGGTGGAATTGAAGGTGGTAAAAAAGCCTTTGACCAAGTAATTAGCTTTGCAGAAACAACCCCCTTTCAAATTGAAGATGTTACCAAGGCATTCATTAGATTAAAATCTGCTGGCCTTGAACCTAACATTGAAATGCTTAAAACCTTTGGTGATGCGGCCTCTATTGCTGGAAATGCAACGGAGGCTTTTGCGTCTCTTGTTAAAATTGCATCTAAAGCTACAGGCGGTGGTCTAGGGCTTGAGGAACTTGAGCAGTTAGAAACCCAAGGCATCGCTGTATACCCAATATTGAGAAGACAGCTTGGCCTTACCAGAGACAAAATAGCTGATTTTGGAAAAACCACTGAGGGCGCGGCTTTAATTATTGAGGCGTTGCAAGCAGGATTAAAGAAAACTACTGGCGGCACTATGGCCGCTAGGATGGAAAACCTTTCTACAAAAGTTTCAAACCTGCAAATTTCATTTAAAAAGTTAGGGCTGGCTATTTTCCAAGGCGGTCTTGGCGATGTATTAAAAGGGATGACGGATCGTTTAACCAACTTTGTAAACGAGTCCGCTAGAGCCTTAGATATACAAAACAAATTGGCTAGAGGAGAAACAAAGTCAGCAAGCGATAACTCTTTTGAAATTGACACAATGGATCGTAGATTCAGTGCCGACATGGGTCAGGGTATTCATACAAGCACAGATGAAAACCTTGGCGCTCAAACACAGGTGACGCTAGATTTAATTCCTGAATTAGATGCTGATGGGGTTAAAAACCTTCTTGCAGAAGTCAACGGCTTTATAAAGAAATCAACAGACATAATAACTGAAGGCGCTGGTGCTAATAAATATAGCATTGAGTTTGCGGCTGGAGAAGCAGAAAAGCCTTACGAGGAGGCTCAACGAAAGATAAAGGACGCGTTGCTTGCTAGGATAGCAATTAGCGACAAAGCTAGGGAAGCGGCTGAGGCTTTAATTGATAAAGACAAGCAAATTGCTGATCTTTATGAAAAAGGCAGGGGAATGAATGCCGTTGCTGATCTTGATAAGTTACAAGAAAAGTTCGCAGAATCTACAAACGCATTTTTAGCGCTTGATGAGCTTACTGCGAAATTAAAAATAGCCCCAACAATAATGGTTCCGAAATTAGATGACAACGGTGAAGCTATCGTTAATGAGGCGACTGGCAAAATAGAGGAGGTAAGGAAATACTCCGAGGATGTAGTAGATAAATTAGTAGAGTTTGTTGGAAAGCAGAGAAAAGTAATCCAAGATGGCTTGGATTTAAAAGACTTAAATGTAATAAAAGAAAAGTATGGTGAAATTGCTGGATCAATACAAGGAACCGTAACTCCAGCGCAAGCCCTTAAAAAAGAAATAGATGCAATAGCATTAGCCTTGTCTACTGATAAAGATGCCTTTATGCAGATGTTTCCAAGCATGACCATTGCTGAAGTGGAGCAAGGGCTTGCAACTTTAAGGCTTGAGCTAACAGGTATGCAAGATGACGCTAAAAATACAACATTATCAGATCAATACGCTGATATTAAATCCGCAGTTGAAGGAACTGTCACTCCTTTTGAGGCTTTAAAATCTACCATATTAGGATTGGAAACAGCCATAAATTCAGGGGATGGCGTTCTTTTAGAATTTTTGTTTGGCGCTAGAACCCCAGAAGAAATTCAAGCTGTTATGGTAATGCTCAAAGATGAGTTAAAAGATCTCGGTGAGACGGCAGAGGACACCTCCAAAACTTTAGGAGGTCAGCTACAGCAAGCAGTAACAAATTCGGCCAACGCTTTCACTACTAATTTTGTCAACGCCTTAATGGAAGGTAAGAGCGCTCTTGGTTCGTTTAAAGACTTTGCAAAAAGCATGGTATCTCAAATTATAGCTATCTTCTTACAGATGGCGATTGTAAATGAAATACTAAATGCAGTATTTAAATTAAGTGGGTCAAATGCTTTCCCTACGCTTGGGGGAGGGTCTGGTGGTGGCGGCAGTAGTGTCGAAGCCGATATGGCTGTTGTCTTTGGAAAAGCAGGTGGTGGAACCTATCAAAAAGGAGTTCCAACCATGGTCGGAGAGCGTGGGCCAGAGTTAATTATTCCTAACACTGGTGGCAGGGTGATGAATGGCATGAATACTAAAAATGCTATGGGCGGTGGTAGCACTATCGTGGTAAACCAAAGCCTTAACTTCTCAACAGGAGTTGTCGGCACAGTCAGGGCAGAAATAAACAAGATGATGCCAACAATAGCAGAGGTATCAAAAAGTGCGGTACTAGATGCCAGCCGTAGAGGTGGAAATTACAGGAAGGGGTTGCTAGGTGCCTAAAATAATACCAATACCGACTAACGTGGGGTTTGTAAGCTCTGACTTCTCATTGAATCAAACAATGGGGGTAAGTGTATCACCATTCTCAGGTAAAACACGCACTCAAGACTACGAAGCTAATTACTGGACAGGAAGGGTTACTCTCGCACCAATGAGGCGTTCACAGGCTGTAGAGTGGCAGTCTTTTTTATCGGCCTTAGAAGGGCAAAAAAACTACTTTAAAATGGTTGACCCTGATGGCAAGGTTCCGCAGGGGACTTATAACGGCTCAAGATTTTTAGGTGATGTGAGAATAAACGGTGGAACAAACGTAACCTCTATTGCGCTTACCTTTAACGGATCAGTTATTACGGCAGGTTCAACTATATTTAATGGACTTGTTGCTGGCGATTTCTTTACTGTGTCAGGTGCTAATAACGAAGAAAACAACAGCACGTTCAAAATAACAACTAAAAGCAATAATTCTGTTGTCGTTGTTGACCATGTGCTTACTGCGGAAGCTAATACGGCAGGGTGCAAGGTTCGTCAAAACATTAAAGGGGCATCGGCTTTAAGCCTCAAGGCAGTAAATACCAGCGCTCTTGGGACTATAAAAGCTGGGGACTATCTTGCTGTTTATTCTGCGGCATCAACAGATGCAGATAAAATAGTTCAGTTAGTTATGGCTACAGGTGATGCAGTAATAACCAACACCACTACTGATCTTTACTCAGTGCCAATACAGCCAAAGTTACGCCAAGACCTTACAGATGATCATTTTGTTGGGTTTGATACTGGCGTTAATAGAGGGTTGTTTAGGTTGGATAGTAATAACGTGGATTGGAGCGCTAATCAAAATTCTATTTATAATATTGTTTTTAGTTTTATAGAGGTTATGTAATGGCAACTAGGGCAGGAATTGATGCAAAAGCGGCTATAAAATTAGCGGAAGATCATCAAAATATTATTTTTGCTATAAAGGCAGAGTTTGATACAAGCACGTTGCTACTGCATTCTGGTGGTGGCGACTTGGTTATTAACTCAGAAACCTATACTGGTGCTGGCACATTGCTGGCGGTATCTGATATTGAAGATTCAAACGACCTGAAAAGCGCAGGTGTTACATTTCAATTGTCTGGAATGAACGCAACGGTGCTAAGTTATGCTATTTCTGAAAGCTATCAAAATAGACCTATTACCTTGCTTCTTGCTTTTGTTAGTGGAGGCACAGATCACGTTGATGGCGTTATGACTCTATACAAGGGAAGGATGACTTCCACCTCAATTACAGACTCCCCATCTGATGGAGTGATGATAACCCTAATTACCGAAAACAGACTTTTAGATTTAGAGCGTCCATGCAACTACAGATATACAAAAGAGTCTCAGGTAGCCTTGGCAGGTTCGGGTGATACTGGTTTTGATGCCGTTGAAAAACTGCAAGATACAGACATACTCTGGGGCCGAAGCACTGGCGGCATTTATATCGGTGGTGGCAATAACGGAAATAATGGTGGCGACAATAACGACAACAGCAACACTAATAGATACTAATCTTATTTGAAGCAAGGAAATAGCAATGGCTAATAAACTTCCAGATTGGGAAGCAAGATACCACGCCTTTATGATTGAAAATAAAGATAGAGATTTTCAGTGGGGTGAATGGGATTGCGTAAAGTTCGCAGATGCGGCATTTAAAGCTATGACAGGCGAGGATTTAATCCCACCTGAGCTAGAGTGGCATGATGAAGAAAGCGCTCAAGAAGCGATCAGCGGCTATGGAAAAACACTGCTAAAAAGCATGATGAAGGGCGTTAAATTAAAAGGTTTATATGTAATAGAGAAGTCTTTTATTGCTAAGGGTGATATTGTTGTTTTTAAGGTTGACGATAAGCAGGTTACTGGAGTCTGCGATGGGTATGCAATTATAAGCCCATCAGATGGAGGCTTTACTTTTAGGAACAATGATTTAGCAATAAAGGTGTTTAGAATAAATGGCTAAGGTAATCAAAGCGGCAATTATTGCCGTAGCAGTAGCGGTATTAACGGTAGTCACCGCAGGAGCTATATTAGGGGTGGCGGCATTCGGTGCTGGCGGAATCATCACTGGCATGACGCTGGCAACCTTTGCGACCACCACTTTTGTAGGAACTTTAATTGCTGGCGGCATAGGAATGCTGACCAACAAAGGAATTAACGCTAGTGCAGGTAACTTTGGAACAAAGGTATCAGGGCTTGGCGGTGCGGTAGCAAGACAGTTAGTTTACGGCACTACTAGAGTTGGCGGCACCATCGTTAAAATGAATACTCGCGGCACTAAAAACGCTATCCTAAGCTCAACTATTGTCGTTGCTGGGCATGAGTGTGATGGTTTTGATGAAATATATTTTGGAGAGACAAAGCTAACTTACACAACAGCAACTTTAAACGGTGAGACTGTATATACCGTAACCAATACAAAATTTGAAAACGCAGATAATGATAATGCTTTTGGCACAGACACCCTTGCTAGATTTACGTTTCATGATGGCTCACAGACAGCCGTTGATGGGTTAGCTCACGCTCAGTCACAGTATATCTACCCTGCCACAGCTAAGTTTTTAGGCTGTAGTTATTTCTATTTTGAATTGGTTTATGACCCTGAAAAAATGCCTAACATACCTAAAATATGGTTTGTTATGCGCGGTAAAAATATTTATGACCCTAGAACAAGCGCTATATCTACAACAGATGCACAGCGTCAAAACCCAGCACTACAAATTAGAGATTACTTAACAGATACAACTTATGGGCTAAAGGCTTTAGCCTCAGAGATTAATGATTCAAATGCTGGTGGTGGTTTTGTATCTGCGGCCAATCTTTGCGACAGTTTAGTTACTCTTACTGTTGATAATCAAACACCGCCTCAGCCGCTAACTACAGAAAGAAGATACACCTCTAGTGGAATTTCAAACTTTTCAGCGAGTGGGTCAGGTTTAATAGAGGCTCTTACAACCGCTTGCGCTGGAAGCGTCACCTACACAAACGGAAGGTTTAATCTATTTGGAGGGTCAGGTCAGACTGCGGCCTTAACCATTACAGATGATAAGCTATTAGGACCACCACGTATTACTACTCAATCTCAAAGTGGAGAGTTGTTTAACGCGGTTAAATCAATATATGTAGATAAGGGAAATAACTATCAGCCTTCTGAAATAGGGCAGTTTACGTCAAATGCATTTTTGGCGGCTGACACCCCATCAGGAGAAGCAAGCGCCAACTTTAAAAGAGTCCTTGAACTTAGATACCCCTTTACAACCTCAGAAACTACCGCGCAACGGTTGCAGAGAATATCGCTAGATCATCAAAGGCAATCAACAACTGTTGATTTAGTTACTTCTCTTGAGTTTATGAAAGCACAGCCTAATGATTGGATATATTTAACCAACGAAAGGTTGGGATACACAAACAAAACTTTTGAAATTCAAAGTATGTCTATGACATTCTTAGAAAATGAAGGTCAAATATTTGCGGCAACAGCACTGAGTCTGCAAGAAATAGACGCAACCGTATTTGATTTCGTCTATAGCACATACTCAACACCCCAGCCAAACGCGGATCAGGCAGTAATCGGTGAGGTTAGTATCAGCCCCCCGACTATAGGCACTCCAGTACAGATAACTAATGTTGAAGGTCAGACTGCCAAAATAAACATCAAAGCGGTTTGGGCTAATGCTGTAGATAGCGCTATTCAAGGAACAGAAATACAGTTCAAGAAAAGCACCGAAGCCGACTCATTATATGTAACGGCTACCCTAGCAGGGATAGGCCGAACAACTGCTGAGATAGCAAACGTAACGGTTGGAATAACATATAACATTAGAGTCAGGCACTTCTCTTTTGACAACGTGTACAGCGTATATTCAAGCGTAGCTAGTATAGCGATAGCGCAACCTGACAGTATTAACGCTATTCTTGCCAGCACTATTACAACTACGGTGGATAAGCCGTTTAACGTGGAGCTAGGCTGGACTAACCCAGCAAACACCAATTTAAGAGCGGTTGAGGTTCACGTTGGAACAACTACTTCATTCACCCCAAGTACTAGCAACCTTGTCGGCACTTACTACGGTGATGTAGCAAAGAAAAAGACTGTTCTTATAGGAAGGTCTCACGGTCTTTTGTATGACACTGAAGAACCAAGCCCACCACACTCATATTATTTTAAGCTGAGAGCTATAAACATCTATGGAAGCGCATCAGCCTATTCAACAAGCCCAGTAGCTAAAATCAAGAAAACCACAACGGTTGATGTAGAAAATCTAAGCGCAACAGTAGTCAATACTGGAACGCTTAACGCCAGCCTTGTCTCTGTTACAAACATTAACGCGACCAATATAACCACTGGAAAGTTGACACTTTCTGGAAGTACCGCAGACGCTATAAGGCTTGGAAAATCAAAGTTTGAAGATGGATCAGTAAATGGATTCTTTTTAGGTTTTACCGATCCCCCTACTGGTACTGCTGAAGAGGCTTTTTCAATAGGTACAACGGGTAACGGTCTCACCTACACCCCTACAGCAGGTTTATCCATAAAGGGAACCATAAATGCAACTACTGGCTTTATAGGTGGTTTTGAAATTGATACAGACTCAATAACAGACGTTGCTGACTCGTTTGGTTTGTCATCTGCTGTAACAGGCGGTGATGATATAAGGTTTTATGCTGGCGCAACTTTAGCCAACAAAGCAAACGCACCATTTAGAGTTACGGAAGCTGGAGTTCTTACCGCCACATCTGGCACGTTCAGTGGATCGCTTTCTTCCGCAAGTGGTACGTTTACTGGAGCGCTTTCTGGTGGAACCATATCTATTGGTTCTAGTAGCAATATATTTAAAGCTGATTCAAATGGTATATATTTAGGTAGCGGAACTTTTGATGCTAACACTCCTTTTAAGGTAACTCCTGCTGGGGTATTGACCGCTTTAAACGCAACGGTTACAGGAACTATTAACGCTACTGGTGGAACCTTTACTGGAGATGTCACAACAGCAGGTAAGTTTATAGCTGGCACAGGAACAGCTAGAACGGTAATTGATGGAAACGCCAGCGCAAACTATAGAATTTTTGCTGGAGCGGATATAGGGGATGAAGATAACGCAGTATTCCAAGTAACGCCTAGCGGTAGCGTTTTTGCTAACAATATCACTATCTATGACACTGACGGCAACATTCTTATAGATCAAAATGGCCTAGGCCCAGCGGCTTTAGCAGGGCTTTCTCTTACAAGTGGCGCATCGGTAAATAGCGTGTCAGGAGTTCTATCTGGTGATGGGGGCGAGATGACCCTTACTTTGGATACCACTGCTACGGTTACGATTACATCAAAGTTGGCTATATATGCTAACAATACAGGAAGCCTGTACTATCGCGGTGAATCATCAACCTCAGGATCAACTGGGCAGACTGCGGCTTTAGCCAACATTACAAACTCAATCTTTAACGTGGTCTACAGGTCAAAAGTTGATTCAGGTAATTATTCAATAGCGGCAACTAAGCCAATCACCTTTACTAGCACTGATTCAACCCCAAGTGCCACAGAAGTCTATGTCCAAGCAAACTATATAGCAGGTAGCATAAACAAGTGGTACACATCGTTAATGAGCGCAGGGGGTGCTTTAGAGTACATTGCAAGCACTGCATCCTATGGTGCAACAGCCTATATTGTAACGTCCCATACATTTACAAACCTTGCGGCTGGTGTCCATAAGTTTAAAGTATCCTCAACCGTAACAGGAACAGGCTCACCTCAATCTGCTGGGCAATCAACGTCTAATAGACTTTATGAACTTAGCTCAAGTGCTATTAACTTTATTGAATCAGCATCAAATACTTTTGCAAACGGAAGCCCATCCGTACCATCTGGCGGTGGAACGGTATCAGGTAACTTGGTTGTCACTGGTGATCTCACTGTTCAAGGAACAACCACAAGCATTGATACTGATAACCTAGATGTCAAAGATAAAAACATTACTTTAAATTACTCTACTGGAGACTCGTCAGGAAATGCTAACGGTGCAGGTATCACCATTCAGGATGCGGTTAATTCCACAACTAACGCGACTATTCTATGGGATGCAACTAACGATAAGTTTGATTTTAGCCATAAAGTAAATGCACCCTCACTTCAATTAGGTGCTGATGCTCAACCGACCCTTAGTGGTGATGGTAGCCAATTAAAAATTCAAACTACTGGCGGCTACGTTTCTATAGGCCCAGACAATTCAAGTTGGATGCATTTCAGTACAGACAGAAACTCTTTCTATTTTAATAAGAAAATTACGGTTGATGAAGGTATTGTAGATTCTTATGACGAAGATTTACAGTTGCGAAGAGCCGCAAGCACGACCGCTAGATTACGAATAACCGCAGGAACTACCATTTCTGATCAAGCATTATCTGTCACTGGGGTTGTTACTACCACAGGAATACAGCTACTTGCTGATGCCGCAAGCAATGCTAACGATGCTTCTCTTTACTTGAGGCGATCAAACAACAATGACTGGGGTTTATTTGTAAAAGGCACAAGTACAGCTACAGATTATGGTGTCAAGGTTGATCTAAATGGCACTCATTCCTATGCTTTTAGAGGAATGAATAACAATGTTGAATACTTCCGAGTCGGTACGGATATGTTATTGCATAACGCGCAAATACGCGGAAATAGCTTTAATGTAGGCGCGGATGAAGTAATTGATTCTAATAAAAATCTAACTAATATCGGCACAATCTCTAGTGGAACTCAAACTATATTTGAGACTAGCGCATCCTTGCTTGGTCTTAATCTTGTTGGCAATGTTAGCAGTGCGAACCAAAATTCTTCAAGCCCGAAGGTGCGGTTTAATGGTGAGTATCAAGTTAATGGGCCATTCATACAAGCTATAAATAGCGCCTCTTATGGACTTAAAACACTAAACTTTAATACTAAAAGAAGCGCAGAGGATTACACAACATTGCCCACCACTACTCTGTCTCTATACACCAACGGCAATGCAAATGTCGTTAGTGGTGCTTTAGAGATAGGCGGCACTACTGTTATAGATTCTGGTAGAAATATAAATGCAAAACGGTTAGTCCTTACTGATGATGGCTCTGCAAGCCCTATATTAACTATTCAAGCTGATGATGCCTCTCCTTGGGCGTTGCAATTATATAGAAAAGATTTATCTGGTGGCCCTGTAGTTTATGCAAGCGATGCTAGTACGTTTTCTTGGAATGGACATATGGAAGTAAGAGCCTCATTTGCTTTAAAAATGGGGGTTACTACTGTAATTGACACTGATAGAAATATATCAGCAGGAACGATTTCTAGTGGGGCTATTACTACGTCAGGCAACGTATCCGTAGGTGGTTCAGCTTATACAACGCTTGCAGACTTAAATTTATTAGGCGATGGCCTTGCTATAAAAAATGATAAGGCAGGAAGTAGCAATAACTGGTCTTTTATACAAAACACCGACACTGGTAGCGCATCTAATCTAAGTTTCGCAACAGGATTAGGCGTGGCATTGACTTTAAATCACGACAAGTCTGCAACATTTGCAGGGGATATTACAGCCGCGTCAGGGATTCTTACCGTACAAAAAGCGGGTGCGGGAGGAGGTCAAATTGGTTTAGGAGATTGG
>Ga0307488_10003147_pt1 | contig 13848 bp, 12 predicted proteins | sample SB02metaG_FD_202248 | JGI IMG/M metagenome (GOLD analysis project Ga0307488, IMG submission 202248) | Sea-ice brine microbial communities from Beaufort Sea near Barrow, Alaska, United States - SB 0.2 | ecosystem: Environmental > Aquatic > Marine > Coastal | place: USA: Alaska | collected... | reverse complement strand
CTTTTTTGCTGCGAACCTTGTTTAGTACTACGCTAGCTTCAACGCCGGCATTGGCAATGATCTGACGGAAAGGTTCTTCCATCGCTCTTAAAGCAATGTCTACACCGATCTTCTGGTCTGCGTTAATTGTCTCTACCTTGTCTCTAATAGCATCAGCCGCTCGAACGAGGGCCAAGCCGCCACCTGAAACTATACCTTCTTCAACAGCTGCGCGGGTCGCGTGAAGAGCATCATCGACGAGATCTTTCTTCTCTTTCATTTCGATTTCGGTAGCTGCTCCGACTTTGATTACGGCAACGCCTCCAGCCAACTTCGCGAGCCTCTCCTGCATTTTCTCCTTGTCATAGTCGCTGCTGGTTTTTTCAATAGCGGCACGTAGTTGCTTCACACGAGCGTCGATCACTTTTTTCTTACCGGTGCCGTCGACTATCGTAGTGCTGTCCTTATTGATAAGAATGCGCTTGGCGCTGCCCAGATCCTGAATATCGACGGTATCTAGGGTTAAGCCTAGTTCTTCACTAATGACAGTGCCACTGGTCAGCACGGCTAGGTCCTCTAGCATGTCCTTGCGCCTGTCGCCAAAGCCGGGGGCTTTAACGGCGCACACCTTGATGATGCCACGCAAGTTATTCACCACCAGAGTGGCAAGAGCCTCGCTTTCTATATCCTCGGCTATAATTAATAAGCTACGGCCGGCCTTGGCTACGCTTTCCAGCACTGGAAGTATGTGGCTGACCTTGCTTATCTTCTTGTCACAGAGCAGCACGTAGGGGTCTTCAAGCTCTACCAGCATCTTGTCTGGGTTACTGACGAAGTAAGGAGATAAATAACCGCGATCAAATTGCATGCCCTCGACCAGATCAAGTTCAGTCTCCAGAGATTTGCCTTCCTCTACCGTAATGACACCATCGTTACCTACTTTTTCCATTGCGCGGGAGAGGATGTCACCTATGTCGGTGTTCCAGTTAGCGGACACGGTAGCGACTTGGCCGATACCTTTACTGTCGTTACAAGGTTTGGATAGTTTTTGTAACTCGGTCGTAGCAGCTTTAACTGCTGCATCGATGCCCCGTTTCAAATCCATGGGGTTAAAGCCAGCAGAGATAGCCTTGTTGCCTTCCCGAAGAATGGCTTGTGCGAGCACAGTGGCAGTGGTGGTTCCATCGCCTGCGACATTGGCAGTTTTGGACGCAACTTCTTTTACCATTTGCGCGCCCATGTTTTCAAAGCGGTCGGCCAGGTCGATTGATTTGGCCACAGTAACGCCATCTTTGGTTACTTTGGGTGCGCCCCAGCTACTTTCTATAATTACGTTTCGGCCCTTGGGTCCAAGGGTCACTTTGACGGCATTAGCTAAGACATTAACACCTTTGAGCATTCGAAAACGGGCGTCGTTGGAAAAGCGTAGTTCTTTGGCAGTCATGCTTTTTTCTCCTGTGAATTACTCACAGTGGTTGACTCGGTCATAATAGCGAGAAGGTCTGATTCTGTTAGGATCAGCGCTTTTTCACCGTTGATATTCACTTCATTGCTTGCATATTTTCCGAACAAAACGATGTCGCCTACTTGGACGGCTATAGGTTCTACTTTGCCATTTTTTAAGCGGATACCTGGGCCCACCGCGAGCACTTCACCTTGGTTAGGTTTTTCGCTTGCAGAGTCAGGAATAATGATGCCACCACCAGAGAGTGTTTCGGGCTCAAACCGTCGAACGACTACACGGTCACCTAGGGGGCGTATTGATATAGATCTTTTATCAGGCACGAGAAGGTTCTCCTTCAGAACGATAATCTCAAATAAATTTTTCAGAACCGGATAGGCATATAGGTTTGGAAATTGGACTTCCAGCCTCCCGGATGCACAGAGATATGGGGACGCCTTGGTGGTAATCAATGGCTAGTGAGAATAAAAAAATCCGCTGAGGATTCCATAAGTTTGTAGAGGTTTTTAAGTTCCGTCCAGCCAGATTGTTTCCAAAATAAAATGGGAAATTCGATGGCTAGGATGCAGTGTGCATGATTAGAATTCGCCACCAGAGCAAGGCTTTATGACTGAGTTTTTATCATCTTGTCAAAAATAATCAGCGCTAATTTTAGTTGCTATTAATCCAATGATTAGCTCTCAGTGGAAGCGGATCTATGGATAAGCAAGGCGGTTGGAGAGTATGGTATTCTGAGTTTTGCATTCAAGAATTAAGTTGGCTGTGGATTACTGATATGATTGATTCCTGTTAGTGCTTTTTGATTTCACTATCGAAACTTCTCTCGCAGTATTAGTTAAGGCAAATTCAGGGCTGGCTTATTGTGATCATTCTTATGCAGCCTATAGACATAGGTTGTTGATTTAGGGGCGCAGCGATAAGCAAGCAGACATAAATGTATAAAGAGAAGCCGGTAAAAACAAGTTTTGAAAAAAAAGGTGTAAAATGGACGATTAGCTAAGGCACTGCTCCGTTAGCCCCCGTTGCTTGTGCTGTTCGATAGCCATTGGTCTGAAATCCCCTAATACTGGCCGCTGGCCTAGATTGAACTCTAATTCAAAAACTAACGCTGATGAGGAGGCCGCCGGTACTCGCGCGCGAGTCTCACCATAAATAAAAGCATGTAAGCGTTGCGTCTTTCCATGCCCCGGAAATATCTGTCAATAAGTGGGCGTTGCTTTGGCTCGATTTTAATGTGCCATAGACAAGTATTCGGTCGACCGCGCCTGCCTCATGCCCGAAGCCGGCTCTAGTAATACCTCTTTAAATGCGCCGCGCATGCAGTGGTTAGACGCCATGGATGACGAGTAAGCCCCGCTATTGATTAACACAAGGTTATCCTGATTTTTCATGTTGGGAAGCAGTGCATTCTGATACCACACGTCGAGAGCTTCATTGATATTGCCTACGACTGTCATAGTCTCGAGAGACTCTTTTGGTAGATCAAAGGGATCAGTCAAGGGCACAGGTTGAAAAGGTAGCTTGTAATAAGCAGGTTCTGGTGCAATGTTAAACCCGGCGTCAACGCCAAGAAAAAGGGTCTTTCGCTTTGTCTCCAAAAAAGTCTTACTGAGCAGGAGTATGCCCGCGTCTTTAACAATATATTCACCGGGCTCCATTTCTAAGTGAAGGTTTCTGTGGGCAAAATGCTTGACCAAAACTGAAACCCATGTCGCTAGAGCCAGTGGGCTATCCTCTGCATTATGTGGCACACCCAAGCCGCCACCTACGTTCACGGTCGTTACGTCTGAGCAGCTGTCGACAAACCATAAGCAAGCCTCAATGACTTGGTCCAACTGGTTGAGCTGGGGCGTCAGAAACCCGCATCCAGTGTGAAAGTGAATTTTAGTTACCTTAAGATTGTACTGCGCCGCACACTGAAGTGCTTCCAAAAATTGTTCTTTATAAATTCCGAACTTTGTCGTCACATCACCAGCATATTGTAGGCGGTCATTGTCTTCCCGGCTAACACCAATGCCGGGATTTACACGAATGCCTATGTTACTTTTTGGATTCAGTTCTCCCCATGCTTTAATGGCGTGAATGGAATCACAATCCATAAAGAGGCCGTTGAACTGCACCAATCTTGCCAAATCATTTTTAGACAAACTGCCGGCTGTGAAAGAAATTTGTGCTGGCCTGAATCCGCTTTTAACAGCCCGGGCTACTTCGTTTGGAGAGCAGGCGTCTATACCTATGGAGCCGTAATTTTGCAAAAGTTGCAATAGTGACTGAAATCGATTGGCCTTCATTGCATAAAGAATGGTGTAGCGGGACTGCAATTCTGAAGAATCCAATGCTGTTTTTAAGCGCTGAATATTGTCAATAATTCGTTGGCCTGAATAGACGAAGGTAGGCGTGCCATATTCAGAAATTAGATCTTTGACCGAATTTTCTGCAAACTGCAATTGACCCTCTTTATAGCAAAGGTCGGGCCGTTGCCACCAAGAAAAATAAGCCTTGGAGTGCGTCACGGGTTAGTTCAACTCCGTGACTTCGGCGTTGTTAATATGCGCACCTATTGGCATCTCTAAACTGCCGGTAATCCATCCACGACAAGCGTGGCTGCCGCATGAGCAATGAAACTGTTTGTAAAGAATTTCTTCAGTCTGCGCATAGTCCATGTAAAGAAAAGTATTGGCAGGTATATCTCTGAAGGCGGTCACGGTCATGCTTGCCATATCAACTGAGATATTGGGTGAGCAAGAGTGCAGTAAATATCCGGTGAAATAGCGGTCCAGCAGATGCTTACCCGTGCTTATCTGCAAGGTGTGTTGCAAAATATCAGATACGATATCTCCGGCTATCACGGCGACTAGTGCTTCAGCCGAAAAGTGGCGAGTTGCAAGTACGCCATAGCCGGTAGATTGATCTTTGGAAATGACTCTAAAGTCGGAAGCCTGAGGGAAGAGGGGGTTGTCCCCAAAGTTTTTAGGGTAAAGCATCGCCAGTAATCTCCATAATCTTGAGAGAGCGGTTAAACGAAACAACAAAACTTATGACTTTGGCTCTCAATTAGTGAGACCGACTAAATCAACGCGCGTTTTATACTGCCGATTTGCTCTCACGGCAAGATTTTTTTTACATTTGGGTGAAATTGTCTTCGCCCGAACAGTGCAACCCAAAGCAGCGTTTAACTTGTCCTAAAATTGTTGACTATAGAAGAAGAACAAGAAAATAATCTGCATAGTTGGTGGTTTTGTGGAGCATAGTATTAGACCGTTGGTTGTATATATTGCCGGCTTCTTGTTGAGCTTGCCTATAACAGTAGCCATTGTTCTTTAAATCTTCCTGACGAGGCGTTCAAGAGCCGCGGTTGAAATTCCCCGAAAATAGCCATGGAAAACCAGCGCTAGCAAAAGAGACTTTTTACACAGGTGCCTCCGACAACAAAAACAATTTGTTATGGTGGTAGATAAAAATTGTTGTACTTTTCGATCTCTAAACTCGATATTGACGTTGTAGTTAGAGTTAAGAATAAAGTCTGTTGATAGCTAAAAGTTGAATTACGCCAATAATCGTTATGCAAGCCTTAAAAGACACCCCACTCATAAGGAGATCCACAATGATTTCGGAAACTGAATTTGATGACTATTCAGAAGATGAAGATACGTCTCGAGAAGAAAATTTCGATTCAACTGCAAACAAGCGAGATACCGCGCGCCGCAAGGTGGACATTAGGCGTAAGATTGAACAGCGGCTTGAAGGCAAGCAGATGCGTGAAGAGTTTGGTGCTTACTATAATTATTTCGACGACTCTAACGCTTCATCGTTATCCGAGATCCAAAGATAACTCGAGCTGTTTAACGACCGCTTCTATGCTGTCTATATTTTCAGCGCCGGCTCTGTATACGGCATAAATCCCCTTAGAGAACTCCGGGGCTCCTGCGATCGGTCTTAAATCGCCTCCTCGCGATTTTAGTAAGCTAAGAGGGAGATAGGCAGATCCTTTTTCAGCTAGGATAAAAGACTCAGCGATAGTAGCCATATTGGTGTTTAACATTGTAGGCGCTATGTTTGGGAAGTTCTTAGCATGAAAAACCCCAAAGTGTGTTCCCCAATTAACGAAAACATAGTTATTGTTAAGTGCTTCATTTAAATCAAGATTGTGTGATGCGCTAGCCAAGACCAACTTCATCTCGCCCAGAGATTTGGCTTTTAAGTTTGGTGCTCTTGCTGGCTCATAAAGAATTGCCAGATCTAAAACACGCTCATCTAATTGTCGTAATAGTTCCGTGTCTGAATGGGCCTCGGCTCTTAGAGCCAATTTAGGCATTTTCTTGTGGATGCCTGGGAGAGTGAGTCTAAGAATCATATTCCAGAGCCCCGGTGTCGATCCAATTGCCATGTAGTGATTTAAGTCTTTTTTAAGTGAAATTTCCTGGCGAATCCGTGACCAAGAAGTCTGCATGGTTTCAGCATGCGGAATAAGTCTCTCACCCTCTGCGGTCAGCTGGATGTTGTTACGACTTCGAACAAATAGACTGACCCCTAGATAATCTTTCAATTGCTTGATTCGCGCGCTTACGGCAGCTTGAGTTAGGTATAAGTTCTCGGCGGCTCGGCCAAAATGCCGTGTTTTGTTCACCTCGAGAAAGGTTCTGACGAGTTCAGTGTCCATCACAAAGCCTTCAATAAATAGGATCACAACAATAAATGGGGTCAGAGTAAAAATACAGTGTTTTCAATAAATGAGGTCAGAGTAAAAGTACGGCATTTCTAATAAGTAAATCTACTGATTTGCCTGAGCTGGGGATCTCGCTAATGGGGTAGACAATCAGTAAATGCGGACAATTAATGAGGTCAGTGTAAAAACGCAGTATTTCATGTGGTCGGCCTATGGCGAGGAAATTCGCTGGAGGGGGTGTCTAAGGAGTCAGCGGCTGGATTAGGAATGCAGTAGGCACTAGAGGGCGAATAGGAATTCAGACTTAGTTATTGCTTGTTTTGAGAATAGGTTTATGACGTTGCGATAGAAGCGCGTTTTAGGCCGAGAGGACCTAGACTTTGATGCTTGGTTTAATTCAACCCAGCCTTTACTGTCGGCTAACGTCGCTGTTAAAAATTGCCGTTGAGCTTCGTGTAAATGACATAGTGATCTCAACCATCGATTCTGAGGCAGTATGGAGTAAAGCTGATCTTATATCTCTGGTAGCTATAGCCAATGAGAAAATATGTTGTGGCTGCGGTCTTAAAACTTTACTGAGTCATTTGTAAAGACATTAGCCAAGAAGCTTATAGGTGAATGGGTTTGTAATTTCACGAAAATGAGATTCCACGTAATAATCAGAATAAGTGAGAGTGAAATGCAAACGCTGTCCCAGAAGCAATTTTGTCCTAAGGGTGAAGGGGATATTGTCCCCGCATTATTTGAGCGCGTAGCCATAGATCTGAGGGAAAAGGGGTTTAGCATTAACCCAACTTCCCTTCCAATGGATTTAAGCGAATCACTTAGCGCTCATGTCTCTTTAATGGATGATGCGAAGTTCTCGGCTGCTGGGGTGGGGCGAGGTGACGGTTTTATGCGAAGCAATTTCGTTCGCACAGATCAAATTAGCTGGATTACCGGCGACTCAGAGGCAGGCAGTGATTGGTTGAAGTGGGCGAGTTCGTTGCAGAAATATCTAAATGAAAAGCTGCTCTTAGGTTTGTTTTCCTTCGAAAGCCAGTTCGCGCACTACGGCGCAGGGGATTACTATAAGCGACATTCGGATGCATTTAAGGGAGAGGCAAACAGAGTTCTATCTTTAGTGCTTTATCTTAACCATGGATGGGCAATAGCAGATGGGGGAGAACTTGTTCTTTATCAGAATGATCAAGATTCCGAAGGTATCAAGGTGACGCCATTACTAGGCACACTTGTTGTTTTTCTTAGCGAAGATTTCCCGCATGAGGTTTTACCTGCCAGCCGCGATAGATACTCCGTGGCAGGCTGGTATCGCGTGAACAGTTCTATAGCTACAAAGGTTGACCCGCCACGCTGATCAAGTAGTGGCTTATGTTTTGGGTTATGTGACAGGACCATGTTTCGAGACCAGCCAGGGGTCAGAGTAAAAGCCCGTGGGCTTAGAAGTGGTTTATAAAAGTTAAAAATCAAAAAAATCTAACCTAGGTCGACCCTTTAGTGCTGTGCACAAACTGCTGTCGCGGTTTTAACATTGCAATAGTTCGCATTCAAAACTTACCCGAGAGTGCGCTTAGGCCGGGCCAGGTTTCAATGACATACACTGAAATAAGGACTATGGGCGAGACGGTGCCTCCAAATGTGCCGCTACATTTACTGCGTCAAACGTCTAGTTGCACTCCTGTGGACATCGACCGATAGAGCGACACTCTTAATCCTAATATCCGCATCTTTATGTATACTAATTCGTACACCGTTAGCACGCCAGACGGTATACCGACTTACAAACTCCTTATTGTTAACCGCTCAGCGCGATGTTGGATAATAGTTACTTTGTCTCTGTAGCACTCAAGTGGGCCGGGATTAAGATCGAAGAGGCGACGACATGCTTTACGATGGTTAATTCAGAGGCAATTTTGATGTGTGAAAGCCAGGTGCTTCCCCTAAGATGGAAGGAGCTGGCTAAGCATGCACTCGCCTAGGTTGTTTTGGTGCTTGAGCCGCAAGTTGATGGCGTTAGTGACATCAGATGATGTTAAAATAGGAATCCACTCACTCATTTACTTGAAGAGAAGCATTCATGTCTATCCTGAGTTTTATTATTTATATTCCTCTTCAGGTTGCCTTCATCCCTTTTGCCATACTGGGAGGAATGCTAGTAGCCTATAAGCAAATGGTGGTGAGCAAAAAACTGGGGATCTCCCAGACTGCAATAGAAATTATTAACGCTCGCTGGACCATGCATATTTTTTCGATGCGTGATGATTACGCAGCCACAAAGCTAGCATCGGCATTGCCGAACACCTCACTTTTTGGTCTCTGGCTTTGTTTATTTCCGCTGTGGGTGAAATTTAGAATCTCAGGTAAATATTTTTTTTATCCGCGTAAGCCTGAGCTGGGCTTAGAGACTTTTGCAGACTTTATTGTTGCTAGGACATTTTATTTCGATAGTATTATCGAGCGGCAAATTGCCGGAGTACAACAGTTCGTGATACTGGGTGCTGGGTACGATACCCGTGCTTATGGGCACTTAAGACGAGATGGGCTGACCTTTTTCGAAGTCGATCAGTCGATTGTGCAGCTGCACAAACACGCAGCACTGAATGAGGCGGGTATTTTTTCTGAGGATGTAACATTCGTCAGCGTGGATTTTGCTAACGAGAATGTATTCGATAAGCTGAGTCAGTCTGGTTACGATCTCGCGAAGCGGACGCTTTTCCTCTGGGAAGGGGTAACTCTCTATTTGTCTGAAGCGGAGGTTCGAAAAGCTATTCATGAAATACGCTGTAAGGCCGCAGTTGGCAGCGTCGTGCTTGCTGACATTTACGCAGATCGAATGCTTGAAAAATACAAGTCCGGAGCCGGCAGCAAAACTTTAGAGTATACCGATGAAAACATTAAATTCAGTCTTGACCTGAGCACAGATTTCGAGAATAAGTTGTCGGGGTTTATAGGGAGCGAGTCACTGTCAGTCGGCGAGACTTTCTTCATCGGATGGAAAGACGAAAAAGGACCCCTACTAGCGGTGGTTGAAATGAAATGTGATTGATATGCCAAATTCTTATTTGAGTCTTTGCAAATTAAGAAAAGTAGTTTACGGGCCGGGGCATCAGGCATTTCTGAAAATTCGATTTAGCTTGGCTCCCGAGCCTAAAGATTTATCCCTTAATCTATTCCTACATAGCGTGAACTCCCTGGCAGGCGCGGCTATATAGAACGGCTATCGGCGGTTGGGTGTAACCGGGGGGATGAGGAAGCTAAGTTTCCCTTCTTTTTTTCCTAGCCTAATCGCCTTCGGCGTTAAGCTGCCAGCATCCCTGATGTTGTTTCCTTTGCGGTTCAATCGGAGTGCGGCAAAGTATTTCTAACATTGATAAATCTGCGTGCTCGCTCAGTGCGTATTGAGATTTAAACTGGACAAATAATGAAAACCCTTTACTGGCTAACCCACGATCTCCGTCTTGACGACAATCCTTGCCTTGTTCGCGCTGCGGCCAGCGAGAGTTTGCTTATGGTCTATTGCGTCAATCCTCGCTGGTTCTCTCCATTTCGCTATCATTTGCCTTCACTTGGCACTCATCGTTGGAACTTCCTGCAGGAAAGCATTATCGACTTTAATCGATCACTTTTAGGGCTTGGGCAGCGTTTGTTAGTCATTTACCAGCGCCCAGAAATAGCTCTAGCGGAGCTAATCGAACTGCACAAAATTGAAAGACTCTGTGTTAGTCGCCAGTTTGGTTATGATGAAATAGAAACTATTAGCTACTTAGCTAAGCGATTTCCTCAGTTGGTCATTGAGCAGGTGGACAGTTATACCTTGTTCGATAACTTACTAGATGAAGAGAATCCGGCGTTTACGAAGTGGCCCGACACTTTCTCTCGGTTTCGCCGGAGAGCGGAACAGTTAGTGATACCTGACCCTAGTCCATCTCTTGTAGCTCTGCCATTGCCACCTTCAAATACGATTCAATCTGCTCAAGCTTTGCGACGTCCTGACTGGGTGCCTAGTCCGTTAGGCTCTGGTTGTTATTTTAGGGGTGGCGAGGGGGCAGCTGAAAAACATCTTGAGGAATATTTTAGTAAAGATCTGCCTCTGCATTATAAGGAAGTTAGGAACAGTCTAGACGGCTGGGAAAATTCATCAAAGATGTCACCATGGTTAAACACTGGCTGTCTTTCCTCTAGACGGTTAAAGGCAAGTATTAGTGCCTATGAACATAAAAACCAGAGCAATGACTCCACCGAATGGCTTCTAGTAGAATTGTTATGGCGAGAATACTTTCAGTGGTCAGCTTTGCTACTAGGAAAGCGATTGTTTTCATTTAAAGGAACCGCAAAGGCGGCCCCTCTAACAAGTTATTATCCAGAGCGGTTTCAGAAATGGTGCTTTGGAGGAACTCCTTACCCCCTGGTAAACGCATGCATGAATCAGCTGGCAGAAACTGGCTACCTTTCTAATCGTGGTAGACAAATCGCCGCCAGCTGCTTGGTTAACGAATTGGAAGTAGACTGGCGCCACGGCGCTGCTTGGTTCGAGCACCAGCTTGTAGATTATGATGTTGCGGCAAACTGGGGGAATTGGCAGTACATAGCCGGTGTTGGAGCGGATCCGCGGGGCGGGCGTCACTTCAATCTAGGCAAGCAAACAGAGATGTTTGATTCCGACGGTTGCTATCGCGAGCGCTGGGTTAAAGTTCCCGGGAATGCGGTTTTAGATACTCGGGACGCCGCTGACTGGCCTATAGATATCGGCGAAACCTAGATGAGATCCTAGTTAGGAACTTCAAAAAATAATAGAGGGTGAGCGTATTAATTCAGCAGCTATTGGGCGGCTTGACTAGCGTGGAAGGAAATCGGTTAGGCTAAACAAAGGGCTGATCCCCCCTCTCCCTTTTTCTTCCTTTCTCCCTGACCCTTTTCTCAAAGTATAGGTAAGCGAAATAGGCTTCGGACTCTCAAGGAACCGCTGAGTTTTCCTGGATAGCGGTATTGTGTGAAGCTGGTATATTCAGAGCTTTCTTGTGCTGAGCATAAGTGAGGTTATAGGGAATAATCTCAACTTCCTTTAGTTTAACTTAGTGTTATTTTCCGTCTGTGTAGGAAAATGCAGCGGTAGTTGTTCGAATTGATCAATACACTGGTTTTAAACACCGATACAGTCGATTTATTAGCAAAATCAGCGTGGTTAATTCCGGTAAAAGTTTTTACGTAGCTGACGTCGTTATTTTAATTTCTTTTTCAGGCTATCAACAACGGTGCACATAGAAATCAGGAGCTAGGTAGCAAGAGTCGATTAAGCTGAGGAAAGTTAAGTGGTCCAGTTTTGCTCAATAAAGACGCTTAGAACTCGACTATGGACGTTTAAGTCTGGAACTGGTTCTGCTAACGTGATTGTTATGAAAACGACTATTGAACGACTAATTGCAAAAATCAATGATTCGGCGCTGCGCGTTAAAAAGTCAAAAACTGAAACCTTATGGGCAACCATTTTCGGCTCTGGAATCGTGGCGAGTTTTTTGGTTGCTGTCTTCATCGCTCTTATTGATAGAGAAACAGCGCCAGACTTCAGAAAATTCGACGCTGGAGTTGAGCGCAAGCAAGCTTTTATTTCTTATTTTCTGCCCCTGATTAAACAACGTAACAAAGAACTGATGGTGCTGAGGGAGGAGTTGCAAGAGTTAAATGATGAGCAAAGTCAGCTTTCATTTTTTGAGCGCAGACAGGTCGCTCAATTAGCCAGCACCTACGCAGTTGAAAATTTTTCTTTTGAGGGCCCCACCGACTGGAACACCTTGCTGCGAAAAATAGATGTTGTACCATCCTCCCTAGCCCTAGCGCAGGGAGCTAACGAGAGTGCCTGGGGTACCTCACGCTTTGCTAGAGAAGGTAATAATTTCTATGGTCAGTGGTGCTTTGTAGAAGGCTGCGGGGTTGTGCCATTCGCCCGAGAAAAAGGCGCAAATCACGAAGTGGAGAGTTTTGACTCAGCGAAAGAATCGGTTGAAGGATATATTCACAACCTGAACTATCACCCCGCTTATGCTGAGCTCCGGTCTATTCGTGCAGGTCTTCGTGAGAGGGAGGAATCGGTTACTGGATTAAAGGTTGTGGCAGGGCTCAAATCTTACTCTGAGCGAGGTGATGCATACATTGAGGAATTGAGTTCGATGATTCGATTCAATGGCCTTGAGGAGCATGATGTCATCATCAATAGCACTGACTAGGACGGTTAGGCGGTGTTAACGCCAGTAACCCTTTAGATAATTCTGCTTATACAGTCTTTTTTGTTTTAGGCTGATCTTGCTACTGCTTGTGTTTAGCACTCCTAAGTTTTTATTTTAAGCTGATCTGCGAATATTATAACCAAATAGCCACTCGGCGTGTAAACCACTTCCATACTATCTAGCCTAAATGCAGGGCAAATTTCTGGCCTAAAAAACTGAGCTGTAAGACTAACTATGCATCTTATTTTTTTGATTTGAACGGTACGTTATTAAAGAATGCCTCGGAAATGTTACCTTTCACCAAAGATACGTGTTTGTTGTTGGGCAAAAATAATATCGCCTACACCGTCGCTACAGGGCCGACAATGCTGTTGGCGCAGAGTATTTTGGCCGAACATAACTTTAATTTACCTCAAATTTATAATGATGGTGTGACAATTTGGGACCCTAAAACCGAACAACTCACTCTCGAAAACCTACTTGATAACTCCGACATATCGATTATTGTTGATGCCGCCGCTTCGCAAGGAATCACACCTTTTGTTCACGCTGTTGATAATCAGCAGCACTTTATCTTTCATGCCATAACGCTTCACGATGAGGAAAAAAAGCTTGTTCGTAAGCACTGTTCTTATACCAAGGCTAAACTATCTTCCGATAGAGGCATCACCCATAAAAAATCAGGTTACGAATATCAGCATGATTGGTGATGCTGATACTATTGATGGAATGTGGCGTAAAATTAAAACACAGGAAAATCTAATTGCTTACTCCGGACCGGCGTTAGAAAGTGGAGACTTTAGGTTTATGGATGTTCATTACTGCCACGCGAGTAAGGGTGCTGCAGTTGCCGGCCTAAAAGAGCAGTTGGGCGTTAGCAATATAATCTGTTTTGGCGATAGTGATAACGATTTAAGTATGGTTAAGCTCGCCGATGAAAGCTATGCTCCAGAAAATGCAAAAGCGGAAATTAAAGCGTGCGCTAGCGCCGTGATTGGGCATTATCATGAGAACGGTATTGCCCACTTTCTGCGCGAACGCTTCGCGGTTTGATGAGTCTTTGTGGGCGGTCTGGTTTTTTTGGGGATGGGTTCAGTTGAAGTCAGAAATCCACAGTTAGTGCCGAGGTTTTTAGACTCTTGGCAACGGCGTGCATTCTCGAATCTTTCCTTGTCATCATCCACCTAATCTGCGTTAGTTGATTTAATATAAAACTGGTCGGAATTAGATTGCGTAAAGGTGAGTTTCGCAAGCAACTAGGCGAGTTTTTAGAAAGTTGCGCCTACTCACTTAATATTGATAAGTCTTGTAAGAGACTATTTTGTGGCATTCGAGCTTTTTAAGGCTTCCCATGAAAGTGCCGGCCGCTGTCGTTATTTTTTGCGTTAGGTGCAGAGATTGAGCCTACCTACCTACCTACCTACCTACCTACCTACCTACCTACCTACCTACCTACCTACCTACCTACCTACCTACCTACCTACCTACCTACCTACCTACCTACCTACCTACCTACCTAC
>Ga0307488_10003146_pt1 | contig 13850 bp, 5 predicted proteins | sample SB02metaG_FD_202248 | JGI IMG/M metagenome (GOLD analysis project Ga0307488, IMG submission 202248) | Sea-ice brine microbial communities from Beaufort Sea near Barrow, Alaska, United States - SB 0.2 | ecosystem: Environmental > Aquatic > Marine > Coastal | place: USA: Alaska | collected 2017-05-06 | reverse complement strand
TATTCTGAAATCCTTGTGTGAAAAGATACTCATCTTGCATAATAGTAGAATCTTTAACAACCATATCTTTATAAGCAAAATTACCGCTACTAGAAAATCCTCCATACTTATAAGATATACCGTTCCACTGAATAGGTTCATCTTTTCTCCAAGTCATGTTAAGTGGAACTTCTGGAAATTCTTCTTGATTTCTATAGTTTCTAATATATGACCCAAGTGCAGTACCTTGTGTTAAATCAAATGTTTTAATTGCAGTGCAATTTTCTAACACTTGCTTTGAGAAGTTAGCTGAGGTTTGTGCATTAACACTACCTTCATTTTCTGATAATGCAATTACGTTATTTACGGCAGCAGGATTATCTAATCTAAAAATTACAAATGCACTAGGTATTTGTTCATTTAGCCATAGTGGTGCTAAAGTTCCTAAACTTTGTGAATATGATTCGGATGCAATAGATCTAGTACCAGCACAATAAAACATTTCATACTGATTTCTAAAATCTGATAATACAGCAGTATCTTCGTATTCTTGAAATATTTCATATGCAGCTTCTCTTGGAAACTTACCATTATCGAAGAATTTAAATACGTCTCTATCATAGGTACTAGTACCATCAACTTTAAATGCCTTAAATTTCTGTGATGATAATCTAGTGTTAGCACTAAATGACTCTAAGTAAATATCTGTTCCATCAGATACTATCTTAACATTAGCTGTTAATTTAGGATTGGTTCTTACAACACTATATGATGCTTGGTCTAGGAGTTTTTCAGCCATATTTATCTTTTACTTTTTTTATATATTCACTAAAAGATAATGTTAAAAAGTCATCCGTTATTATTGAGTACCACCAACATTAACGTTAATACCACTAAAGTCAGTTGTATTAAGGCCGGTTCTAGCCGATTTGCCAATAGCAGTTTGATTTAATGACGGTCTTAATCCTTCTATAACTTTTTCTAAATCATTTAACCCTTTGGTTACTGTTGCTTTAGGGAATTGCTTAATGCTTAATCTATCAGATCTATAATTAGCAGATATTTCAATATCAAATTGTACAACATCACTGTTATTTGGATATATGTCAAAACCTATTCTTTTAGCATAAGTAAGATTTACAGTATTACCAGTAGTGTCTCCTGCAATATTTCCTAAACCACTACCTGAAGTAACTCCAAAGTAATCTGTCATTCTATATTGGAATACTAATGGTATATTTATAGAAGCGGATTGACCAAACTGAACTAATTCATATGATTGGATTGCATCGCCATCTACTTGGATATTTTCATGATTATCAGATGAAACAAACAAATAAGATCCACATGACTGCTTACCTAATGTATATTGATCAAAGCCTTCAAATGAAGTTTTTACATTACGGCTATAATCAACGAAACCTGGAGTTCCTGCTACTCCTAAAACTGGTACAGCCACTATAGATGGACTACCTTGTAAGGTTTGCCCATTAATCATCGGTGCAGGCAGGGTTGTTAATGATACAGCTAGCGCAGTTAAATCAGCAGTGTTTTCATTTAAATATATTGCTTGTTGTTGTCCTAGAGTATCATCAGTCTTAAGCGGTGCAAATTTAGATTGTCTAAACATAATAAATGCAGTACCATTACCTGAAGCTGTCATATCAAAATGAACATTTAATGTTGGTGTTGCTGGAAGTGTTGTTATATCTCCAGTTAATGTTATATAAGCTTGTCTATATGCAGCATAGCTAGATAACCACGGGTGAGCTACTGATACCTGTACTACATCATCATCGGTTAAGTTTGCATTCGGGTTAGCAGGATATGCTGGTCTCGTTGTTGGTAGGTTCCCAGCCGCATTAAGAAAGGCACCACCCCATATAAATTCAGTAACTGGTGTAGCTGTTGCTGTTGAGCCTATTGCATTATAAAAATTCTCTGCTGTATCTAAATTAAATGAAAAACTTCCAGCTGAAACCCCTAAGCTATTTAAGTCTGGGTTAATATAACTGTAAAAATTAGTATCATCAGATACATCTGAAAACCTACTATAAATAAATTGATTTTTATTCTGTGTTGATTGAAATGGCGGTACTGAAACAGTTTGACCATATCTCGTAGTACTTGTTACCGATGGGTTGGTTAAAAGTATAGGTGATAAATCATACTTTCTAATTGTATTATAATCTACATCATCGGCTCTAAATGTAGCTCTTGTGTTTGATTGATTAATAGCACTATTATCTAACCATGAATATGTTGCAGGCAATATAGTAGCACCACTTTCTATATCATTATTTGTGTATAGAGGATTTTCTGATTGTTTAACCATCCTAGTTCTATTTCCACTTATTCTAGAAATTAATTGTAATACTGTTTGCGATCTATTTCCAATATTAATAAAATATGTCTTTGAAATAATTGCACCTCTTGGATCATCTAAGTCTTTTACTTCTTGAGAATAGAAGCCTGCAAAAATATTAGTAAGAGCATTCCTTCTTAATGCATAAGTATTACCAGCATCATCGACTAAAGAAGTAGTTAATTCACCTTGTGTATTACTTAAGATTTCAGCAAACAGATCTAACTGACTTTGCATTTCATTTAATTTAGTAAATAAATCAATAGGTGTTTGATTTTCTGATAAAAAGCCAGATGCTATTACTGGTGATGAATGGGCAAAATATGTTTCGTTAGCTGTAAATGAACTACTTAAATGAGTAGGTAGTCCAATAGATTCTAAATTTTCATTTAATGCAACTAATGCTAAATCTTCTTGATTTTGTGCTAAGATAGATTCAATTGCACTATCAGAACTTAAGTCTGCTGGAAATTCTACTCTTATTGGTGAACTCCATTCACTCTCTAATGGATTAGATGGCCAACCTGCTTCTGATATAGATTTTACTTCTATTTCTACTTGCTCACCTTTTCTAATAGGAATATCTAATTGATTAATATTAACAGAATCTGCGTTATCATCATCAATTGGAGTCCATTCATATAAACCTGTTATTTTATTTTTAGTTCTAGGTCTTAATACACTATCTATAATTACATAATTTGAAAAAGCACCTTGGCTTGTTCCACTACCATCAGTGAATGTAAATTGATTAACTGGATTAGCAGCACCGTCAGCTGAAAGATACCTATATCGATATCTAAATTTAATTATATCTTGTATACCAGTTGATGGTGCTGATTTTTCTTGAGGCAATGCCCAGAATCCTCTTACTCTATATTTAGGTGATACACTGCTTACTGAATTATCTTGTGCTGATGCATCAATCTCAGTAACAACAGAAGCATAAAGTTTTGCCTGTGATGCTCTCTCAGTAATAAGTCCTTGTAATGCATTCTTATCAGCATCTCTTTCAACTTCTGTGGAATAATTAGTTGTTTGTATTCTTGCCCTACTTTGTGCAATTGAAGTATCCAATTCAGTTAAAGTAGATTGGATAGTATTCTTTTGGTTGTTTAGTTTTTGTAATTCTATAATAGCATCAGAATTGCTAACTTGTCCATTTATTAAAGATACACTAAAATCATCTGATGATAGCACTGGCATGTTAGGAGTTAGTCCTTCTCTACTAGTTGGTATTTTATCCTGTGCAAATGATAAAAGATATCTACCAAAATCAACTGCATTTTGTTGATAATAATCTGCTAATGTTTGTCTATTGCCGCTAGCATCAATTGTCTGTAAATCATTAGTGTAAAAACCACTACCTGGAGACCAGTTAACTGCAGGTATTTTAGAATCAGGATCAATAGGTTTAATAAAGGTTACACATCTTTCACTAAATCCAACAGTAACATCTACCTCTAAAAGATTATTTAAACTTGATCCTATTTTTAATACATCAGCGCCAATACTTATAGTTCTATTTCCTTCTTGCAATCTTACAATCACTGAATTAGTACTAGTGTCAATTTGAGTTACTGTATATCTAGTATCAATCGGTGTTGACACAACTTCTAAACTATCACCAACTTTAAGTTGTATAGTATCAGGGAAGTCGGCATTAGAATCAGTATAAAATACTTTATTAAGTTTATATAATTTTTGAACAACAGTTTGTTCAACACCATTAACCGTTTCCGTTACACTTTCCTCTCCTATTCTTACTACACTAAAATTACCTGAATATCTTTTATCTCTAGGTGGTAAATCTACAACGGCTTCATCTAAAACATATGATATATTCTTTTCAACTATTTGTTGTAAAAAGGTATTACGATTTATTTCTGATGTTCCATTATATTCACCATCAAAGAAATTAATTTTACTTTGTGAATTTGTATCTAAAATATATCTTTGCACAATTGCTCTCTCCGTGTCAATTGGTGCTTGTCCTGTAATGTTAAATGAAATAAACAATAAAGGGTTAATTAATTCCTCAAAAAACCAATTAGGTTTAACATTAAATTGATTTATAGAATTTAATGATGTTAAGTCTTGTGCTTCTGTTGGTAACTTAGCTAAGACTAATTTTCTAAATGTACCATCTGGTAATCTGATTGAACTATCACCGCCATTAAAATTAGTAAGAGTATTAATATTAGTATTTAATCTATCAACTGAATTTTTAAGATATCCAAAACTAGGAATAGTAATTCTTGCATTTGTACCGTCATTATTTTGAATGTTAACAGTTACAGAGTCTCTACTTGATGTAATAGCCTGATTGACTTTCTCAAAGCTCTCCAATGAATTGTTAAAGAGTCTCAACAATTCTGGAAGCATTGTTTGTATTGAATTATTTTCAGCCATTATCTAAGTTTCAATTTTATTATTTATTTAACCACATCATATACGAAAGTTAATACTCCTTGCTCAGTGCAAATCAAATCAATGATTGGAATATTACTCAAATCGGCATTAGGTATAGTTGCTATTAATTTACCGTATGATCCTGTATTTAATCTACTAGGAGCATCTGTATATACATTTATATTTCTTGATCCTATAAGAAGTACATTATTAAAAGTTAATCTTATGGTTTGTCCAGTGCTCCACTGAGTACCTGTATCATTAATATAAATATTAAGATCACCACCTGCTTGATTAATAGTATCTAGTCTTAACATATTAGTAAAGGTATCCAAAGTTGCAAATATTTCTGGATCTACTACATTTAAGTTCAGTGGATTAGTTTTAGTTATTTGAACATCCCCGTTATCAACAGGTACTAAAAAGTTATATGCCTGTACATTACTTGATACTTGTATCTTATTTGGAGTATTTGTATTAATTGTAATTCCAGTACCTTGTTGCACAACAGCAGTATTATATTGTAATGTAGTAGTAACATCACCATTAGCTAATGCTTGTATTTCATCTGAATTCTTAGCAATAAGATCTAACAATGTAGTACTACTTGCAAATGCCAATGATGCATTATCAACTTTAGTATTTAAAGCTGTGATTTGTGATTGTAAAAATGCTGAGGTACTAACAGAATTTAAAGTATTTTCAATAGCAGCTAATCTTATTTCCATATTAGCAATCTCTAATTGCTGTCTTTGGAATATTTGAGCAGATGCTTGTAACTGAGCAGATGCATCAGAGAAAAGACCCATTGAAAAAGTATTGTAATCATTTATGATTGTATCAATACCAGCAGATCCAGGAGATGCATCAAATCTTAAATTAATTTTAAATCCATAACTATTACCATTTTGCCCAGTAGTACGATTAGGTTTAAATTTAGGGTATCTTTGAATATAACCACCATCAGTTGTTGGAGTTACATTATCTAATAATAAAATACCATATAAGTTTGTTGTTGTTTTACTAGAATCACTCATGTCTACCATGTCGTAATAAACTAGTACAGCATTAAATTCAAATGATTCGGCTAAATCAATACCGTTAAATTGTGGTATTGTACTTATAGTTGGATCCAATGCAATTTGTTGATAATCATTAGGATTAAAATCTACACTAATTCCATCTAATTCACTTCTTACATAAGCCGATGCAGTATAACCTGGAATAGGTGCTGCACTGTAATCAGAAGCAACCTTTCTAATATCAGCATTTAATACACTAGTAAATGTAGTAGGCTCTGTGAAATAAGCATCCACTGTAGTTGAGGGTGTTGGTAAATTCATCCAGTTTGCATCAGGATCAGTATAACCAGCAGGCCCTGCGCCTAATAAGTTTAAATCATAATCATAAAATGCATCTATGCTTAAACCTTGTGGGTGAACCGTTGCTGCATTTCTACCAAGTATAAATTCACTTGTACCTTGTATTGTTAATCCTGGCTGATAATTCGTATCAGAAATTGAATTAAATAAGATAGTAGGTGTTCTACCTACCTCTGTAGGTACATTAATATACAATTCAGTATAAGCCTCACCGGCTTTATCTACATTATTTACAATATCAATTTCACCTATATACCTTACAACTCTTCTATACTGTCGTGTGCCAGTAAGTACTTGATCTTCTTCACAAAAACGTGGAGTAGTTAAATTACCAACTTTCTCTAAAGCAGTAGCCTCTCTGAATCTAATTGCACCACATTCTTTTAACCATTTAAAAAATACCCTTTCCGTAACTGTTAAATTTGTAGTGTTATCATATGATACATCACTTATAATAAGTTCTTCTAAATTTAATGCATAATTCTGAAGGCTCTGTGTAAAGCTAACATTAGGGTCACCAGCAAGACCGCCGTTTACGATAGCACCATCAACAGTATCAAATTGCATATAGTTTTGATATTGACTAAATGTCGTAGGATCTAACTTATCAAAATCTGGTAAGTTAAGAAGCACAAACTTAGAAAAGACTAATTTAAGATCATCATTATTAAGAGTCCTAGATAAGTCTCTAGCAGAAGAAGAAAACGTATAAAAAGTTCCCCCATCTGCCTGCGGTGTTTTAATTAAGGGCGTTGTTGCCATGTTTATTTTTTATCTTTTGTTATTATGATATTACGTATCCTTGTCCACCAGCAACATACCAGACAGCCGCGCCTGATCCATTATCAATTGCTATAAGATGTATGCTTTCACCTGTTGCATTTAAAGTAATCGTAGTAGTTCCAGCGCCTGGTAATACTATACCACCAGTTGCAGCAGCTGCTTGTTTGATTTCAACTAAACCACTACCTACAGTATACATAAAGAAAATTTCTTGTCCAATAACACCATCAAATAAATCAAGTGTTAAAGTATTTACTAAATCAGAATTTCCAATTCTATTTAAAGTAAAAGGTGGTACTGCTGTAGATGTTCCAACACCAATAGTAGCAGGCATTGCTTGCCCTGTATCATCAAGTGTTGTAGGGTTTGTATCATTTCTGATTATACCGCCACCTGTCATATTTAAATTACCAGTCATTTTAACGTTTGTTAAAATATCGAATGTACTTGCAGTTACGTCTAATAATATTGTACTTAATCCTACCCTTAATGCTTCTGTTGAAAGATTGTTAAGATTAGTGATAGTACCAGCAGATGGCGCAAAGTATACTTCCATCGCATTAATTTCACTAGTAAGAACATTAAAGTTATCATTAATTACTAGTCTTGATCCTGATAAAGAATCTGTTCCTAAAATTTCTGTTACGCTTATTGCCATTTTAATTTGTTTGTTTTATATTTAAGATATTTCTACCTTTTTTGTATTTATTCCCATTTGTATCTGTAAGTTCTAATGTTATCATATACTTTCCTGGGTCTTTAAAAAGATATGTTAGATACTTGCTTTCAAAATATATATCAGCCACTGACGAGTTAGTAGTATTAGAGATGGTCCATTTAGGATCCGCCTTACCAACAATTCTACATTTATCATAGACAAACATTGCCCATGTCATAGGTGGTAACGTTTTACCATCATTAATAAACTTAGCAGTATTCCAAGTTGCATTATTTGATATACTTTGTCCAGATTTATAAATTCTACTTAAACAATCTATATTTCCTCCTACTGGTGAAGTTTCAAATGGTATATAACCTGATGTACCTCCAGTAACAAACATATTCTGTATAGTAACTTTATTAGGCTTAGCTAATAACTTACTTATATAATTAGTATAAAGTGCATGACCTAATGGGTTAAGTGTAATTACGTCTGCTGGTGTATCTGCTAACCATTCAGGAGATAGTGTACCACCGCTAACAAAAGTACTAATATAATCCCACTCTGCAAAAATTAATAAATAAAGATACTCTCTCATTAATAACGCATTAAATTCATCTAACGTTTCGCCAGGTTGTATAGAATACCCTGAAGTATCAAAAGTTCCATTATTTATTGCTTCTGACATTGCAAGCCATACTGGGCCAGATGAATTAGTTTGAATAAAGACATTCGGATAAGCAGTTGGTAATCCGAAAGTTGTTATAGTATGAAGAACATGCTCCAATACTTCTGTAACTTGACCTGCAGAACCACCTGGAAAGCCAGCTAATTCCCATACAAAATCTACAGCTTGATTATTATCATTAGTATTATCCCAGCCTGGTAAAGTTTCTATTCCTGGGCTATAAGAACCCATCCCAATATAACCAATTCTCTGTATAGTTTTATTAGTTGATAATCCTTGTAATACCATTGCTTGCTTATCATATATTATATTAGTACCATCGGGATCTAATATTAATTCAACACATCTTGCTACAGTTTTAACAAAATTATCTGAAACTGCAGGGGCACCGCTTATTGCTCCTAGTGAAACTAAAGTCATTCCATTTATTGATAATGCTTTTGCAAAAGGTGGGTATGCCGTAGATGCTGCTAACACTCCACCTGCATATAAAGTAGTACTACCTGTTCCAGATACACATATCCTGGTACCATTTACATCTACTATATCAACAGAGGTAAAATCACCAAATGCTCCATAATATCTAGATACGGCCTGAACAAATATTTCACTACTTGTTGCATTCATTACTAAATTATAAACATATTTATTAATTATAGGATCTGTGCTTAAGTTAAGTTGACTAACAGCTTTACCTAAAGTGTTTATAGTAAAATCAAAATATTCAGATCCTATTGCACCATTCTTGTCTACTATCTTTAAATAACTATTAGGTTTCATTTCACTAAATTGGAAAAATGCAGGTGAATCACCTGTCGTAGCTGTCATGTCCCACCATAAGTGATAACCATTATTCCAATCAGTAGATTTTGTATTTAAATTTTTCCATTGATAAGGTCCACTAAAACTAGCTTTACCATTATCTTGGTAATTCATTAATTGAAAATCAGTGTTAGTTCCTATACCAAAAGTATTTAAGATTGCATTTACCCTATCTAAAGAATCATATAAACTAGGTGTCTCATCATCCCATGTAGTTGATGGTTCAATTGGAAGATTCCATAAAGATCCATAATCATTCCAAATATACTTACCTTCATTAGCCCAAGTATAAGTTGATTTTCTACTTTGGTACCATCCAGAATATTCCACCTCTTTAGCATCCACACATATAGCTGATGTTTTAACTGATGATGAAATATTATTATATAAATCAAATAACTTCATCTCTACATTATAATCACCAACATAAGGTAATGTTATAGGTAATGTATTGTATGTTCCAATTTCTCCTCTTATTCTAAAATAATAAGCTGGTGAAATATCTGATGTAGCATCTTTATAAATTGTCCATTCTATTTCTGTAAAATTACCTGACCCTATACCATTCCATGTAAATAAAGTTTCTCCAGGTAATTGAGTTTCAGTATAAGCTCCACCGCTTGCACTGTTTGCTAGAATTACAGAAGGTATAAATCTATTACCATCCGCACCATAAGACCTAATGCATGGACCAATATCATTTGTTATTTGTGACCAATCAAACCATAACCAAGGATCAGTCTGTGTTGTTTTTAATAAAGCAATCTGATTGTATAGTGAAGTAGTTATAGTTTGTATTGTATCTCCAGGAACAACTGTATGTATAGCACCAGTTAATGTTGGTGGGTATGTTAATTTAAATACGTCACCTACATTTGCGCCTTGTACATTAAAATCATATGTAAATAAATCATTTGCATTATTTAATTGATCCCATGTACTGTTTATAGTATTCCATGTTAAATTATTAAAACTGTCATTAGTTAAAGTTACCAATGCACCAGACTTAACTCCTGGTTGATCTGGTAAACTTCTTGAAGATTCACCTGGTACAAAATTAGCCTGTGTTCGGTCTAAGTTTGGCGCATATCTTGCAAAATATGCTAAGTATACACCAGCAACATCTTGTATTTGCACATTACCTCCACTTTGCAATGCACCTAATACACTATTGACGTCTGGTCCTATTGGCGGTGGTGGTAAAGCTTCTCCTGGTGTATATGTACCTGCTATCATATTCTCACCAACTGCTGCTGTTCCTCCAGCAAGTGGGGCAATATAAGCATTACAATAATTTATAATAGCACCTGAGTGAGCAGGTGTAACCCCAACATATGCTGCTTCTTTTAAACAAAAAGAATCAAATGCCCTAAGATCTTCCAAATAAGCACAGTCTTTAGGGGCTACGGTAAAATCCGTATTAACACCAACAACAATTGTATTAGTATCATTCCTACTGATTGTATTTGTTACTTCTAATAAACCAAAAAAATCAGCCTCTCCTGTGATATCTTTAATATGCGCATTAAGAGGTAAATATTCCCTTTCTAATTTTCTTTTTAATCCAAATAATTTAATTAAGATTTCCTCAATAGTAAAATCAAAAACTTCTTCTGTGTTTGGTAAATCTTCAATTGTAAAACTATCAGGTTTAATTTTGTTAATTCTATAAATAAGACTAAACATACTAGTCTTTCTATAATTCTTGTTAGGTAATGTTATACTCCTATCATCAAATTGTACAGTAGGTGAAAATAAATCAATAGTATTACTTTGAATATATTTACCAAACTGTGGAGAATTTGCATTTACATTTTTCCAAAATTCTTTAACTTTTAGATTGTCATAACCAAAAAACTTAATAGCATTTATTAAACCCTTATAAGAACCAATAAATGGGTAAATATTACTACCTTCCATCATTATTTCTTTACGCTTAAGATTTATTTCTACAAAGTCAGGTAACACTTCTTTTATATTAGTATCTCTAAAAATTGTACTATCAGCAGCAATAACATTATAACCCATATTTTCAGTCATAATCCTAAGTCTCTCATCTTCCTCAATACTTTCTGCATATACGGTAAATTCTGCCACAGTTGTATTAGTACATTTATCAGTAATTACTAAAGTTTTCTTATATGTGTTTTCATCAGCAGAAGAAAATGTAATATTAATTTGTAATGCAATAGATTTTATATCCGAACTCTTAGCTATGATATACCCTTCAGTACTTAGTGTTTGGCTCTCCGAATAATCTAAAGGTATTTCAAGCTTATCAACTCTTACTAACGGCGGTCCATCAGGTTCTTGTACTAATGCAGATTGAGTACCTGTATTAAAGTCTTCATCAAATTGAAAAAGAAATATTTCTTTTGGTGTAGCTGTTTTCCATTCTGCTTCCCACCCACAACCACCAGTCCCAGTAGGATCACCGGTTGCACCATCAGTATAATCATGAGGATATCCAAATTTAAAAGTTGGGTTAGTATAAACGAGGGTGTTTGTAGAATCAATCATTTTTTGTAAAATAAATAATTGTCCTACTTCAAATAAATCAATAGAAACTTGAGGTAAAAAAATGTCACCAGTCCACTTGTCAGTAGCACTGTCATAATTCATGTTATAATTATCACCTTCTTTATCGAAGAAGTATAAATGTTGCCAATTAGCCACTATTCTTTTAATTTATTTTTTGATACCACTTAGGTACGCCAAAGTTATAAAAAATTCTTATGTACTTAACCTTATTAATATAGAATACCATAATAGGTGTCAAGTAATCTTCTAAGAATTTGCGAATATGTTCATTCTTAAACATGTATTTTGACATTGTAATATTTAATAAATTTTTAGAGTAATCATAACCTGTATTTTTTAATACCCAACCCTCTTCATATGTAGCCCTATATAAACTAGGGAAACCTGTTCTTTTATCTTTTACTGTAGCCATTTTATTGTCCTTTTAATGTTTTAAGTGTTGGGGTGCTCTGTAATCTACCGGTATTTAAACCTGCAGCATTAGCACCAGTTGCAATTGTTGTACCTCTATTTCTTTGTGCATTATTATATTTCTCCTGCTGTATTTTATTATAAAGATTATTTGCAATTGCTTCTTTATAGAATACATTAAGTGAACTAATTTTATTAGCCTCTGGTATAGGTTCATAATAAGTACCATTTCGATCTTCCCAACCACCTCTAATAATTGCCAAATCATTATTTTCTATTACAACATCACCAAAGCTATCTAATCCTAGTTGTGGATCTTCATCTGCTTTTAGAACTATTTTCTTATTTTCTATAAGTACCTTTTGGTCTGTTACTGGATCAGTTCCATAAACAGGAATAAAATAAAAACCGTCCTTTATTGCTTTTTCATTACGCTCTGATATAAAGAATACATTTACTGAATCAATACCTTCAACATTTTCTATAATAGAAATAATGTCTGATCTTGGAATTCTATCTCTCCTGTTTACATTTAAAAAATATTCATTTAAATTCTTTCTTATCTCAATTCTTATTGCATCCTTATCATAATTATCAAAATATCTAATAACAACATTTAATGCATACTTACGTATAATAGGATCTACAATTCTAGTCTCAGCCGTAACAACCTGTCTCCCGCTTGCATTTAATATTTCGTAGGTCATTGCCTTTTCCTGATCAGTCATTGTAAATTCAACTTCAGGTACACTAAAATAATCCAAATCACTGGTAAGTTTCTTTTCTACATCAGGAATTAAGAATAAGTAAATTATATTGTCATCATCTAAGTACTCATCATTTTTTGTATTATAAGCATCAATAAAAGACCAAAAATCATACTTACTTAAATAGTAAATATAATTATTAGGATTTGCTAATACAAATGAATTACTTTGGTACGGCGCAATTAATCTAGTAAATTGTGGATCTTCAGTATCGGAACCAAACATAGGGTTCCTTGTTATATTAAGTGATAGTATTTCATTTAAGTCTACTGCTTGTCCGAATGGGTCAGTACCTTCAGCTGAAAATTTCATATCTAACTGTTTACCACCAATATTACCAGCGTTACCTCTAGTCTTTATATATGTAACTCTGATACGTGATCCTAAGGCAGGAGGCATACCAAATTGATTATTACCAAAAAATATAGTAAGCCCGCCATTTACACTACTTTTAACCATCACAGCCTTTTCGCCATTATTCATATCATATAATGAATCTACACTTTTCCAATATTGCCCATCAACAATAACATCAACTAAATATTGATCAGTAGGATCCTTTGTTGTTAAGTTATAACTTTGTAATGCAAGACCAGAACCTGTAAAGATCTGTTCATCTTTTTCTCCTTGGATAATTTCAACATTAACAAATTCCTTAGTATTTTTATCCAATCTAATAAAATCACTGTTAAAATTTAAAAAATAAGTTAAACCATTTTGACTTATCTCTAAACTAGCACCATTCATAATTTGTACATAATCACCATTAACAAGGCTAGCTGCACTTGTGTTTAATCGTAACCCAATAATACCTCTTGCAGAAATACCTCGCGTAGGGTCATGACCAGTTAACCTGGATAACCCATATATAGATTCAAGATTCCTGGCTCGTGTAATATTTAATTCTGTAAGAGCAGCTTCAATATAAAAGAAAATCATTTCTCCTAAATTTGAAACTACAGTTAACACCTGCCCAAATGGAGATGCTGGTGTAAATACCTCAACGGCCTGGTCATAGGTACGTGCAAGATATTCGAAT
>Ga0307488_10003145_pt1 | contig 13854 bp, 16 predicted proteins | sample SB02metaG_FD_202248 | JGI IMG/M metagenome (GOLD analysis project Ga0307488, IMG submission 202248) | Sea-ice brine microbial communities from Beaufort Sea near Barrow, Alaska, United States - SB 0.2 | ecosystem: Environmental > Aquatic > Marine > Coastal | place: USA: Alaska | collected... | reverse complement strand
CACAAAATCTCTTAGCATCAATATCATGCAACGGATTAAAATCATCAGCAATTTTTTTAGCAAAATCACTCGCTTGTTGGCGAGAAAAACTTACTTTGTTATCTGAAATACTATAAAAGTTTTTAATAATCATTCTTTATTACTATCATATTTACTTAAATCGCGCGCATTCTAGCAGTAGCAGAGACATAAATCGAATGGTTATTGTTCTAAGCAGACCAGTACAATAAACGGCAGTTGCGTCTTTTTACAATAATAAAGCGTTATATTGGAATATAGTTATCAACCAACTGCTCTTTAGTTGTTTTAGATAGCTTCTTTAATTGGCATTCTCTTTGGGTTGCTGCACTGCGAGAGTATACTTGTTCTGAATAGACTAATTTTACTGGACGGCGAACACGTGTATATTTTGCGGCAAGTTTATTTGAAAAATTATGTTCGTCTAACCGCCTAGATAGATCTGTTGTGATACCCGCATATAAGCTATTATCGGCACAACGAAGAAAATAGACATACCACAGTGATGTCATTATTTTATGTCCTTTGAGTAGAGGCTTTTAATGATATCAAACCCTTTTATGAAAGAACAAACTATATGCTATTAGTGTTATAAAATTTCAAGCTATTGATTTGCCATCGCCGTTAATAAATAAAAGTACTATTTATGTTTCAAATATCAAATGCTGTATCGTTAGGTGACTGGGAAATAGAGCTCAGTGCTATTCGTTCACAAGGAAATGGGGGGCAGCGAGTAAATAAGGTGGCGACAGCAATACACCTTCGATTTGATATTAAAAATTCATCACTACCCGCTGTTTATAAAGAAAGACTGTTAAAGCTAAAAGACAGTCGAATAACCTCTGATGGTATTATTATTATCAAGGCTCAATCTTTTAGAACCCAAGAGCAGAATAAAGATGATGCTCTTAAGAGGTTGAACGAAATAATTACTGCCGCCATGGTGGTTCAGCGAGTAAGAAGAGTTACTAAGCCGACAAAAAGTTCGCAACGCAAACGTGTCGAGAATAAGAAGCAGAGAGCCAATACCAAGGCACTGAGAGGTAAGGTAATTTAATTAGCCGCTTTAACAGCAAATAACCTGTTGCTAAGCGCTATTACCTTTGACAATTTAATGTTGGGTATCATGGTTTCTATAATAATAATGAGTGAGTAAAAATCATAGAAAAAAATAAGGTTCTAATGGTGTTGCCTGCTCTTTTTACATATCATAGATAAAAATAAAATTTAGAGTGAAGTGATGCAACAAAGTGATATAGGCCCATTACAAAAACTAACCGCACAGTTATCAAATGACGGAAAAATTCAATATCAATTACCCATAGGGGAGCAACGAATTGAGTTGAATCCACTGATTGGTAAAACTCTTTCATTACATTTTTATGGTAATATTGCTTGCAAGCATTGTGGTAGAAAGACTAAAAAAAGTTATTCACAAGGTTTTTGTTTTCCTTGCATGCAGAAGCTTGCCCAGTGTGACATGTGTATTATGAAGCCAGAGATATGTCATCATCACTTAGGAACATGCCGAGAGCCCCAATGGGGTGAGAAAAATTGTATGATCCCTCATTATGTCTATCTAGCGAATACGTCAGGATTAAAAGTGGGCATTACCCGTCAAATACCAACTCGCTGGATCGATCAAGGTGCAACTCAAGCCTTACCTATCTTTAAAGTTAGTACACGTTTACAGTCTGGTTTAGTTGAGATTGCGTTAGCTGAATTTATTGCAGATAAAACCAATTGGCGTGCCATGCTAAAAGGTAATGCTGAGCCAATAGATTTGATCACCAAAGCCGAAGAGTTAAAACCTCTAATTGCTACGAAATTGGCTGACATCAGTCTTAAATTCGGAAGTGATGCGGTGGAAGAGTTACATGAAGATATTACTAATCTACATTTTCCAGTGACAGAATATTTAACAAAAATCAGTTCATTGAACTTCGATAAAACACCATCGGTTTCAGGAACCTTATTAGGGATTAAAGGACAATATTTGATTTTCGATATCGGTGTTATTAACATGAGAAAATTCAGTTCTTATCATATAAATGCAGAATTTTAATAAAAGTATAAGAACTTGGCTGATGTTATATTGTAGTCATTTCTTACTTTACCATCTAAGCCCTTAAAACTTTAACAGCAAAGTCTCAAGATGAGTTAACTCTAGTAGAATAGTTTTGGGACAATAGCGTTAATTGTGCTTTATTGGCATTCATTTAAGTATTCCTACTCCTGAATGCCCATTTATTTTAAGGTTTTTGCATAATTTAGACGAATTAGTTATTTATACAGAGAGTGTAGCGCTTAATTATTAAAAATATGGCAATTACTTTACCGCTTAATTCCCCCAAGGCTTAGCTAAATAAAGGATTATCCTCTGCGTTCTCAATTTCGAAAATAAAATAACGCATTCTTTTAATCCATACTTCACTGGTAAATCATCATTGATTTCTTTAATCCATCCTCTCGGGTTATTTACAAGATAACTTTTTAGACAAGCCAGTCTGTCCGCTGTTAGATTTATTATTGCCCTCAATTTGAACACCACTGGTTTTAAGTGCCCCTCTTTGGTGCGAAATTGTTTTTATTTATTATCTGTTGTTAATTAATCTATTGATATTTAACAATAAAAAATTCTGGCATAGCATTTGTAACAATAAAATAAACCAACAGGAGATAATAATGAAAATAGTCAACGCAATTATAAAACCATTCAAATTAGATGATGTTCGTGAGGCCATCTCTGAAATTGGTGTAGAAGGTTTAACTGTCAGTGAAGTTAAAGGGTTTGGTCGTCAAAAAGGTCATACTGAATTATACCGTGGTGCTGAATACCAAGTAGATTTTTTACCTAAAGTAAAACTTGAAATCGCTGTAAACGATGATGTTGTTGAACGTTTAGTAGAGGTTATCGCCAAGTCAGCTTACACCGGTAAGATTGGTGACGGTAAGATTTTTGTATATAACCTAGAGCAAGCCTTACGTATTCGTACCGGTGAGCAAAATGTTGAAGCTATATAGGAAATGATCATGGAACAAAATATTTTTGAATTACAGTATGCAATGGACACCTTTTATTTTCTAATATGTGGTGCTCTTGTTATGTGGATGGCCGCTGGCTTCTCAATGTTAGAAGCTGGTTTAGTACGTGCTAAAAACACCACAGAAATTTTAACTAAAAACGTCGCGCTATATGCAATTTCATGCATTATGTACATGCTTGTTGGTTATTCCGTTATGTATGGTGGTCCAGACGGTCTTCATGCCGCGGTTCCTTTCTTAGATGGTATTATTGGTGATGGTGTTTCTGACCATAAAGACACCTATGCACCTTCTGCCGACTTCTTCTTCCAAGTTGTTTTTGTTGCAACTGCGATGTCAATTGTCTCAGGTGCTGTAGCTGAACGTATGAAACTATGGGCGTTTTTAGCTTTTTCTGTGGTACTTACTGCCGTTATCTACCCATTAGAAGGTAGCTGGACATGGGGTGGTCAGTCAGTATTTGGTCTTTATACTTTAGGTGATCTTGGATTTTCTGATTTTGCTGGCTCGGGTATTGTTCACATGGCGGGTGCTTCTGCAGCACTCGCTGGTGTACTTTTATTAGGTGCTCGTAAAGGTAAATATACTAGTGATGGTCGTGTTAACGCTATTCCTGGTGCTAACTTACCCATGGCAACCTTAGGTACATTTGTCTTGTGGATGGGTTGGTTTGGTTTCAACGGTGGTTCAGTGTTAAAACTAGCCGATGTCTCTAGTGCAAACTCTGTAGCCCTTGTCTTCTTAAATACTAATGCTGCTGCTGCTGGTGGTGCCATTGCTGCACTAGTTTTCGCCAAAATATTATTTAAGAAAGCTGATTTAACTATGACACTTAACGGCGCGTTAGCAGGTCTTGTGGCAATTACTGCAGAACCTTCTACTCCTACACCATTACAAGCAACACTCTTTGGTGCTATCGGTGGTATTATTGTAGTGTTATCAATTATTGGTTTAGACAAATTAAAAATTGATGATCCAGTAGGTGCTATCTCAGTTCACGGTGTGGTTGGCTTATTTGGTTTATTGTTAGTACCAGTCACTAATTCAGCTTCTAGTTTCAGTGGCCAGTTAATTGGTGCGGCTACCATATTCGTTTGGGTATTTAGTGCAAGCTTTGTTGTCTGGTATATATTAAAACTGGTAATGGGTATTCGTGTTACCGAAGATGAAGAATATGAAGGTCTTGATAAGGTTGATTGTGGTATGGAAGCTTACCCTGAGTTTACTCGCAACTAATCCTACTCTATAACCATTTCTTCTCAAGATTATATTGAGGTGTGATGGGCATATATGTATGACAAATAATTAAAGCAGCCTTTTGGCTGCTTTTTTTGCAAAATATTACTGTTAATTATTCAATATTGTGTAAAATCAATGAATAAATAGGATCAAGATAAAATTTTTTAGGATAATTTAATGGCAAGAGAACAATTTGGAATTTGTGCAGAGCCTAATCTCCATGGCACCTACTTATTATTTAATGTATTAGATGATCAAACACCTTACATTCGAGAGGCATTGTCACGTTTACCTGCATTATTTGAAATGTACGCCGACAGATTTTCAGAGGCCAACTTAATTGGTGTTGTTGCCATTGGGGCAAATTATTGGGATGAATTTAATCCAGATGCCAGACCTAAATTGCTTGCACCTTTCCCCGCAATGGAATGTGAAGATCGTATAGCACCAGTAAATAATATCGATCTTTATATAGAAATCCGCAGTGATCGCCAAGATACTAATCACATTGTTAGCACTAAGGTTTGTGATCTGCTCGGTAGCAGTGTCGAATTAGTTGAGCAAGTACAAAGTTTTCGATTTTTAGATGGACGAGATCTAACCGGTTTTGTCGATGGCTCTGATAACCCACAAGGCCATCACCGTCGTAAAGTTGCGTTATTAAATAATGAACTTGATAAAGACTTTTCAGGAGGCAGTTATCTTCATATTCAACGTTATCTTCATAATTTAGTTTTATGGAATACTATTGACCAGCAAAAACAAGAAGATATTTATGGCCGATCTAAAATCGATAATGTTGAATACAGCCATGAAAAAAAACTACAAACTGCCCATACAAAACGCACTGATATAAAAGATGAGCAAGGTAATAGTATTGAAATTTTAAGACAAAGCATGCCTTATGGTGATATGAGGTCGCAGGGACTATTTTTTGTTTCTTATTGTAATACACCCAAGCCTTTCGAGGTATTACTTAAAAACATGGTTTATGGTGATGGTCAAGGTAACTTTGATCACTTGCTTAAATATACTCAAGCTGAAACGGGGGCCGCTTTTTTTGCACCAAGTTTGAACTTTTTAGCGGCATTGTCCGATAGAAAAAATGCATTAGAGCTTGGTATAGAAGATATTACGTTAGATTTTTAGAAAAAAGCACTTCTAACTTGCTAATAGTACTTGTGATTTTGTTAACATCTGTAGGTGCAATAAAAATAGTGTCATCACCGGCTATAGTGCCTAAGACCCCATCACTTTTACTTAAACTATCAAGCAACCTTGCTATGAGTTGGGCTGCCCCAGGGCTAGTCCGGATAATAATCATTACATCATTGTGTTCAATATCAATCACTAGTTGTCTCAATGGACTCTTAGCTGTAGGCACACCTAATTCAGCAGGCAGACAATACACCATATCTTGACGGGCATTACGCGTTCGCACAGCGCCAAATTTGCTTAACAAACGTGATACTTTTGATTGACTAATATTATCAAAGCCTTGAGATTTTAGAGCCTCAACAATGTCCCCTTGAGAGCCAAACTGCTCTTGATTCAATAAATTTTTGAATGCTTGTATTAATGCTTCTTGTTTTTGTGGTCCGGTCATAATGAGTCGCTATTTTGTATGTAAATACTATATATTTATTGCTATTATTTATAATGAAATAATACGTTAGTATTATTACTAAATTTTTTCAACACGGTATCATATCCTTACTAAATTTACTTACAATACTTAATTCACAATAAGCTAATATAGGTTAATAATTATTGTATTTTGGCCCCTTATACTATATCTTTTGGCCATTATTTTTTTTACGTATTTACTCAAAATTTTAAACTTCGGAGAAATCACATGAAAGTTACCGTTTTAGGAGCAGCTGGCGGAATTGGCCAAGCGTTGTCTTTATTGTTAAAAACTCAATTACCCGCTGGTTCTGAGTTATCTTTATATGATGTTGCACCTGTAGTTCCCGGTGTCGCTGTTGACTTATCACACATCCCAACTGATGTGAAGGTTGAAGGTTTTGGTGCAGATGCTTTAGGTAGCGCATTAACGGGTGCTGATATTGTTTTAATTCCAGCTGGGATGCCTCGTAAGCCAGGTATGGATCGTGCTGATTTATTTGCAGTCAATGCAGGTATCATTAAAACATTGGCTGAAGGTATCGTTGCTAATTGTCCGAAAGCGTTAGTCGGCATTATTACTAATCCAGTAAATGGCACAGTACCAATTGTTGCTGAAGTATTTAAAAAAGCCGGGACTTATGATGCTGCTCGCGTATTTGGTATTACTACATTAGATGTTATCCGCTCTGAAGCTTTTATTGCTGAATTGAAAGGGATAAATGTAGCAGAAGTTAAGGTCCCCGTTATTGGTGGTCACTCAGGTACGACAATTTTACCTCTTTTGTCTCAAGTTGACGGTGTAACTTTTACTGATGAAGAAGTTGCAGCTTTAACTCCTCGCATTCAAAATGCAGGTACTGAAGTTGTTAATGCTAAAGCTGGTGGCGGTAGTGCTACATTATCAATGGGCGCAGCTGCAGCTCGTTTTTGTATGTCACTGGTGAAAGGTTTACAAGGTGAAGACGTTGTAGATTATGCCTATGTTGAAGGTGCGGGTGAAGATGCTCAATTTTTTGCTCAACCTATACGTTTAGGTGTTGATGGTGTAAAAGAAATTTTATCTTACGGTACTTTAAGCGTTTTTGAAGAAAAGGCTAAAGTAGATATGTTAGCCACGTTAAAAGCCGATATCCAAGAAGGTATCGATTTCATTAAAGGTTAATTACTGATTCATCTCGTTAATTAGTGTGTAAATAAAAAAAAGCCGCTCATGTAGCGGTTTTTTTATGGATATAAATACTTTTATTTCAAATGCTTTATTTATAATGACCTTATCAGGGGAGGGCTTATCACTGATACAGTGATAGCTTCTTACTTATTTACTTTTAGATGATTTTTTTTTGAGAAAGTCCACGTTGACTAAATTGTGTCCCTAGTAATGATACTAGACAATAAGCAGTAAAAAAATAAAAGCCATTCCCAACAACAGATAGTGTTTCGCTACTGATAATTAAATCGAGTTTAAAACCAAAAATAGCTAGGGTCTGTTGACTTTCTGTTTCAGCGTGGTTTGTTGAAAGTATAGCTAAAAAAATTGCAACGACAAAAACATCTGCCATAGACCATTTTCCAATTTTACTGACAAAATCAATGATAGACTTTTCTAGTTGAATACTCCTAGTTAAATAGGCCAACAAAACTAACAGTGCTTTTATAAGAGGAATCACAATAGAAAAAACAAAAATTAGTCCTGCGACAAATAAACGTTCATCTTGCCACAATTCTTGAATGGTGCCGAGTAAAGACAACTCTTTATTCATTAATTCCTTGGTAAGTGACTGCCCTCCAATTTGAGCTGTGATATTCATATTTAAGGAAAGCATTGGCAGAAAAACACCAGGGAAAAACAGAAAAAGTGCAACTAAATTAAAATAAAAGCCTAAATGTTTAAACATCATTATTTACACCTCTCTATTAGCAGCAATATGAGCTAATACTATAAGCGCTTGTTTGTATTCCGAGTCAGGTATTAAAGATAACGCACTAATAGCTTTATCAGCTTCTTCTTCAGCTCTCTTTTGGGTATAAACTAATGAACCTGTTTGTTTCATTATGCTTAGAATTTCATCGAGGTGATCCATACCATTGCCGAACTCAATCGCATTACTGATTAGTTGGTTTTGCGTTTTGTTACCATGTTTCATCGCATAAATAAGGGGTAAGGTAGGTTTACCTTCAGCAAGGTCGTCACCAACATTCTTACCCATTTCTTTTGCATCAGCAGTGTAATCCATAATATCGTCAACTAACTGAAATGCTGTACCTAAGTGTTTTCCGTAATCGGACAGTGCATTTTCCACTACAATTTCTTTATTTGAAATAACAGCCGCTAATCGAGTTGCTGCTTCAAACAGCTTAGCCGTTTTACAATAGATCACTTCCATATAGCTTGCTTCAGTAGTGCTGGGATCATTACAATTCATTAATTGTAATACTTCACCTTCCGCAACGATGTTGGTTGTATCAGAGAGAATATCCATGATGCGCATGTTGCCAAGCTTAGTCATCATTTGGAATGAACGAGTATAAAGAAAGTCACCGACTAGAACACTAGCGCTATTCCCAAATAACGCATTAGCTGTTTCACGGCCTCTACGCATATTTGATTCATCAACGACATCATCATGTAGAAGGGTCGCTGTATGAATAAACTCGATAATAGCTGCAATTGAACAATGCTCTTCACCGGAATAGTCTAAAGCTCGTGCAGCGAGTATCGTTAACATTGGCCTCATACGTTTGCCACCAGCATTGACAATATAAATACCTAACTGATTTATTAAGGTGACGTCTGACTTTAATTGGCTATAAATAAGGTCATTAACCTTGGTCATATCATTTTGTGTCAATGATTGAATGCTTTTGATATCCATAAAAATTCTATTTGTTATTTTACTTGGTACAACATGCGTGTAAAATGCGGTGAGTAATCGCGTAAGTTTACACGATTTATTCGTTGAATGAAGTTTTCACACTGCTTATTAGCTTTAAATTACACTTAATTTTATTTCGAAAGTTCGTTACTATAAATAAAAGATAAAACTTACTACTTATACTTGCGGTTAGTAAATTCTTCGCGTAGAATTCGCGCCCTATATTTTAAAATTAAAGCGTCATAACAAAACCTCATTGAGGAAGTTGACGCAGTACGGAGTAGCTATGTACGCGGTATTCCAAAGCGGTGGTAAACAGCATCGTGTAACCGAAGGTCAGACCGTTCGTCTTGAAAAGCTTGAGCTTGAAGTCGGCGCAAAAATAGAATTTGAAAATGTTTTAATGATCGCCAATGGCGACAACATTAATGTAGGTGCACCTTACATTGATGGTGGTAAAGTAGTGGCTGAAGTGGTAACACAAGGTCGTGCTGATAAAGTTAAAATAGTTAAATTTAAACGTCGTAAGCATTCACGTAAACAAGCGGGCCATCGTCAATGGTTCACTGAAGTGAAAATTACTGGTATTAACGGCTAATTAGGGACATCTAACATGGCACATAAGAAAGCTGCGGGTAGTACACGTAATGGTCGTGATTCAGAAGCGAAACGCTTAGGCGTAAAACGTTTTGGTGGCGAGTCAATTTTGGCTGGTAATATCATCGTTCGTCAACGTGGTACTAAATTCCACGCAGGTACCAACATGGGTATGGGTAAAGATCATACTTTATTTGCTTTAACTGACGGTAAAGTTCAGTTTGAAGTGAAAGGTCCTAAAAACCGCAAATTTATTAGCATCATTGCTGAATAATTGTAGAGACTATTTTTAAAAAGCCTCGCAGTAGCGAGGCTTTTTTTTATATGATTTTTGTAAATTTATTTGTAGATCCATAAAATCAGTTATACTAGTAATATTGTTGTATATCCTGATTCTAGAGTTATTTAAATACCATGAAATTTGTTGATGAAGTTGAGATTAGAGTTGAAGCTGGGGACGGAGGCAACGGTTGCGTTAGTTTTCGTAAGGAAAAATTCATCGAGTTTGGTGGACCTAACGGCGGCGATGGCGGCGATGGCGGTGATGTTTTTCTTGTTGCTGACGAAAACTTAAATACTCTGATTGATTACCGTTTTGAGCGTTTTCACCGTGCTAAGCGTGGTCAAAATGGTCAAAGTCGTGATTGTACTGGCAGAAGTTCAGATGCACTTATTTTAAAAGTACCGGTTGGGACCCGTTGCGTAGACACTGATACTGGCGAGCAAATCGGTGATCTTACCCATCATGAACAAAAGTTATTAGTAGCTAAAGGTGGTTGGCATGGTTTAGGTAATACGCGTTTTAAAAGTAGTACCAATAGAGCGCCAAGACAAAGATCAGACGGTACACCGGGTGAAATTAGACACCTTCAACTTGAGTTGTTATTGTTAGCTGACGTTGGTTTATTAGGATTACCTAATGCAGGTAAATCAACATTAATACGAAGTGTTTCTGCAGCTAAACCTAAAGTTGCTGATTACCCATTTACGACTCTGACACCTAATTTAGGTGTGGTGCGTTTAGATACTCAGCGCAGTTTTGTTATTGCTGATATTCCTGGACTTATTGAAGGAGCAGCAGAAGGTGCAGGTTTAGGTACACAGTTTCTTAAGCATTTAGAGCGTTGCCGAATTCTCCTTCATCTTGTCGATATTATGCCTGCAGATGGCTCTTGTCCGATTGCAAATGCTAGAACTATTGTTGGAGAGTTAGAGAGACACTCTGAGAAACTGTTTAACAAACCTCGCTGGATTGTCTTTAATAAACTTGATTTAGTCCTTGAAGAAGAAGCTGAAGAGATAACGAGTCAAATATTAACTGCACTTGATTGGCAGGGTGAACATTGCAGTATCTCAGCTTTTAACCGTATGGGAACCGCAGAGCTTACTGGGCGAGTTATGACCTTTATTGAAGGGTTACCACCTGAAGAAGAAGATGTACCATTAGAAGGTAAAGATGTTGACTTTAAATGGCAGACTTACCATGAAGAAGCAATTGATGATCTTACGGATGACCTAGATGATGAAGATTGGGATGAAGACGATTATGATGTGGAAGTTGAATACCGTCAATAGTTGAACCGTTCATGTTTATTATTTAAGATTAAGGCACTATTTATAGTGCCTTTTTATATTTTGGGATGAATCATATGTCGCCTTACTAAGGATGGCAAAGACCGAAAATATTAAGGGATGAACAATATCTTGTGTTGCCAAGGATGGTAAAGAGAGACAATAAATTAATTAGGGTATTTATGACTGAACTTTCACTTATCGTTGCAACCGCAAATAATAACATTATCGGCAAAGATAATACCATGCCATGGTATTTACCTGCTGACTTAGCTTACTTTAAAAAAACTACGCTGGGCAAGCCAATTATCATGGGAAGAAAAACATTTGAATCGATAGGCCGGCCTTTACCCGGAAGGCGTAATATCGTTATTTCTAGAGATATAAACTATCAAGCTGAGGGTGTTGAGTCAGTAACATCTGTTGACCATGCGTTGGCGCTAGTTGCTGGTGTTGAAGAGGCTATGGTTATTGGTGGTGGAGCCATTTATGCCCATTGTATGCCTCTGGCAACGCGGCTCTATGTCACTCATATCAACGCAGATATTCCTGGAGATACTCAATTTCCTTTCGTTGATGTTGAAAATGATTGGCAAAAGGTGGGCAGTGAATGTTTTAAAGCAGATGAACAGAATGTGTATGATCTAGACTTTGCTATTTACCAAAGAAAAACTAGCTAACAACTTTCAGCCGAGTTTAAATACAAAAAGCGCCTCTGCCGTTTTTTTTAAACAGGAAAAACTGGTTGTCGCTATGGTTAGCGCCTAAATTCCTGAACTGATTGCTTTAATTCTTAAGCTAAATGAGCAATTTCACTACTTGATATTACTGTTTACTTTGCTGCTATGGTTATTTGAGAGCTTTGATCATATGCCTCATTTACTGAATGTGTAATAGTGACTGATGCTTTCAGCCATTTTATTTTGAGATACACCTTCAGTAGCTTGAATTTTACCTGTATCGATAACCGTAAGAGCCTTTCCTGAAAAAACTTAGCGTACCTCGATCATTTTTTTGCTTCTTGAGTGGATAATAGTTTGGGGATTACTATTTACTCTTTTTGAGTGCCAGGGTCGCTAACGGACTAATCGTACTAAGATTTAAGAAGGAAAACATATTGGTTGATACGAGCAATATGGCAAGAATGTAAATTCACCAATATTTCAACTTTGACTGTAAAGTTTATATATTGATCACTAAAGTGTGATTTATAGAAAGAAAGTGTTTAGTTATTAATAATTTTTTTTATAATATCAATATAAGTTAAAGGGTAAAATTTTTATTGATCACATTATAACTCATGTGATCTTTCTATAAAGAGCTTTTTATCATGCCACCTCAGCATGGTTAAATGATTACGCCACACACAACCAGTGTCTAAAGCATAAATATTTTTGACCGGGCAATGCCCCATCAAGCTTGCCCAATGGCCAAATATCCAGTTTTGCTTTTCTGTTAAATTCACCATTTCAAACCAAGGTGTTATGTTTTTTTGAGTAAGGTCTGGTTTATCTTTACTTTGAAATTCAAGTGTTAAATCATTTTTACAATAACGCATTCTAGTTAACGCGTTAATAGTATAACGAAATTTATCAAGCTCACTATCAGCTTTTTGCCAGTCATTTGCTTGGTCGCCATACATTTCTTTTAGCCAGAAACTTCTATTGCTAGAGGCTATATGTTGATGTGCAATATGTGCTTGGTTAATCGCCTCGCGGATAGTCCATTGAGGTGAGATACCTGCATGGCTCATATAAGTTTCTTCGTTGGGTAGCTTTCTGATAAGGGGTTGTTGAGCTAACCAGTCCATTAATTCATTGACATCATCAGCTGCTAATAAGTCATCTAACCTATCTTTAGCATTTACTTTTTTATGGCCGGCATGTGTTGCGAGCAAATGTAAGTCATGATTGCCTAATACAATTTTTGCGCCGCTACCGAGTGACATAATAAAGCGTAATGTTTCTAATGAATCAGGACCGCGGGCAACTAAATCACCAACCAACCAAAGCTGATCAGTAGAATAGTTAAAGTTGACTTGGCTTAATAACGATTTCAGCTCTGATAGGCATCCTTGTATATCTCCAACTAAATAAATCGCCATAGTATTGTTATTTAATTGAGTATATTGGGGATAGCGAGTCTAAATACGGGGATATCTACTTGAAGTAATTGTCCACTTTTACTACGCATTTGGTAGTAACCCTCCATAGTACCAACGGGTGTTTTAAATATTGAACCACTTGTATAGGTAAAGCTAGCTGCAGGTGCAATATTAGGTGTTTGTCCGATAACACCTGGACCCTCGACAGTGCTGACATCACCATTAGCATCTGTTATCTGCCAACTTCGAGTTAACAACTTAATAGACTCATCACTGTTATTGGCAATTGTGATGGTATAACTGAAAATAAAACGCTCGTCCTCAGGCACTGATTGCTCTGACAAGTATGCCGTTGTTGTTTTGATATGAATATGGTTGGCTAATGATGTGATAGAGTTATTCATTAATACTTTTAACCTTCTTCTACTGGGTTGTCATGAACAAAGTTAGCTAGCATGATGAAGTCATCAACGCTTAAGTTTTCAGCACGCAAGCCAGGGTTTATTCCTAAACTTTCGAGTTGGTCACTGCTAAGTAGTTTTTTAAAACTATTACGTATTGTTTTTCTGCGTTGATTGAATGCCGCAAGACATACTTGATTAAGTGATTTAATATTTTTTACTGGATTTTTTATTTTTTTATGTGGTACCAATCTGACAATCGCAGAGTCAACTTTTGGTGCAGGTTTAAAAGCTTCAGGGCCAATTTCCATTACAGGAATAACCTGACACTGGTATTGAGTCATAATAGAAAGGCGGCCATAAGTTTTACTATTGT
>Ga0307488_10003144_pt1 | contig 13855 bp, 9 predicted proteins | sample SB02metaG_FD_202248 | JGI IMG/M metagenome (GOLD analysis project Ga0307488, IMG submission 202248) | Sea-ice brine microbial communities from Beaufort Sea near Barrow, Alaska, United States - SB 0.2 | ecosystem: Environmental > Aquatic > Marine > Coastal | place: USA: Alaska | collected 2017-05-06 | reverse complement strand
CCACCATACGCTCACCTACACTGCCTTGCTCGTAGTCGTTAGCAAGCAAAATACTGTCCATTTGTTGGGTGATACGCGCCACTTCATCCAAGCCTAGATTATGAATTTCATCGGCACTTTGGCTAGAATCCCCCAAATAACGAATTGCGTGTAAATAGAATTCATCCCCCTGGGGCTGAGACCAGATACCGTCCTGAGATTTAGCTACTTTTTCACTGGCTTGTACCACCAGTCGTGCTTTTTGGTATGCGGGGTAAACCACTTCGCTAACCAATTGAATCGCTTGGTCCGTTAAGGCTTGCTGGCTAGCAACATCCAGCTCCGCCGCCCGTAACTTTTCAGTAAAGCTGCTGACAAGGGCATGATCTTTGGGCTCCCCCGCTAAAAATCTATCGAAATAGGCCAGGGTTTTAGGATGTAGTTTGGTTGGCAATATTATGCCGTTTTTCTGATCCTGTTCAAATTTGCCTACTACTTGGCTAACCAGTTGCTCAAATTTACCCAATCGTGCCAAGTAATCCTGGGCATCCTGGCGATTATCCACTACTTGCTGAACCTGCATAACCTTAGGTATATCGATAAGGGGGCCGGAAATCTGATTGATGATATAGGGTAAATGCCCACCCCAAGTGTCAATATATCCGCCACTGAAGTCATCATAGCCAGCGTAATAACGCAAAATCTCAACAACCACCTGTTGATGCAAACGTGTTTTTTCATTGGCATCAGTCAGGTTAACCGCGCTTAGCTGTATCGCTGCACTGCGCATATCGTTTTGCAAACTGGCCATGCCCGCAGCTGAATAATCTGGAAAGCGGTCATTGTATCGCCCGCCGGCCTGATCTATTGGCACCGCTAATACCGTGGACAACAAAGGCTGTTGGCGAATAAAGCTAAGTGTTTGTTGCTCAACCATGGCATTGAGAGCAGCAGGTATAGCTTGGCTCACGTTTTCACCTTGAACCTGCTGCTGAGTGTCATTGGTGGCAGGTGAACATGCGGTAAAAATGGCGGTTAACGCAAAAGGTAACACTATCTTTTTGATCACTATTCTATCGTCCTTTAATTGTTGTTTTTATGCGGTGCAAAATTTTTCAATTCACTTACAACCCCATAGCGTATTTCATCACCTGGTGTTTTATAGGGCCACTGGCATTGGCCAGTTTTAATCCCAGGTTGCGGCATAACTTCACCAGTGGATTAGATTGACTAAACGTAGCGTAAATAACATCCATTGCACTCATCATTATGAGGTTATCTGCTCGCCGCGCCTGCTGATATGCCTGTAGTGCCTGGGGTACAGTATTGTGCTTCTCCAGGCACTCTAACAAGGCAGCCACGTCTTTAAAGCCTAAATTCACCCCCTGACCAGCCAAAGGATTAATACAATGGGCTGAGTCGCCTATTAGCATTACGTTTTCTTTGACATATTGATTGGCATGCATGCGCGTAATGGGGAAACTTGCCACCTGTAAAATATCAAAATCCACTAACTCGTCGGGAAAGTTTGCCACTATCTGTTGTTTCAGTTTATCCGGTGCCAGAGCTCTGAGACGCTGTACGCTATCGCCTGAGTGATACCAGACCAAAGAAGCATAGTTGTCGTACAAAGGTAAAAAAGCCAGGGGACCACTTGGCGTGAATTGCTGCCAGGTAATATCTTGTTGTGCGCTGTGAGTTTTAATTTGAATGGCTAACGCTTGTTGCCGGTATTGCCAGCCCTTAGTGCCTACGTTTGCGGCTTGCCTCACGGCGGAATTAAGACCGTCTGCTCCAATTAAAATATTACAGTTTATTTGCTCACCGTCGGCCAACTGTATTACAGGTGTACCCTGTAATACAATATTTTCTACCGGGCTTTGTGTAAACCATTGAACCTTGTCATAGCTGGCTAGTGCCTGGTGCAATCCTAATTGCACCACTGAATTTTCGACTATATGTCCTAAGTGCTCACACTGAATATCGGCGCAGTTAAAATCTGTGCGACAATTTTCTTTTTCCCACACCGATAGACGTCGATAAGAACATAAACGCATAGCCTCAATATGCGACCAGGCTCCCAGTCTGCCCAGTAATTGCTCGGAGGTCACGCTGATTGCAGACACCCGCATATCCGGGGGAGTGCCCTGGACAAAAGCAGCGGGCATTCGGGTTTCGATTAGCGCAATAGAGAATCCCTTTTGCGCCAACCCCAAGGCGGTGGCGGCACCAACCATACCACCACCGACAATACAAAAATCAAAGACGTTTTTTACCACGTTACAAACATTCCATTGGAAATTTTGATGTTCAGATTATCAGATTTTTGCCTCTATACCCAAAGCCATTAGTGTTGAAGCTAAGGGGAAAAAGCAACGTCTCGCCACAGAGGGCACAAAGACCTTAAAGAAAGACGGATTAGCTGAAAAACGGACTCTGCACCCAAAACCGTTAGTGTTCAAGCCAAAGGGAAAAAGCAACGTCTCACCACAGAGGGTACAAAGACCTTAAAGAAAGACGGATTAGCTGAAAAACGGACTCTGTCCCAAAAGCCAATGGTCTGGCAACCAGGCGAAAAAATCAGCACCATAAGCTTAATTGTACTAAGTGCATCGCGCTTGTCGATAGGTGAGTCAGTCCAGCCAGCAACCCTGCAGTTATACTCGAGTCATTTCAAAACCCACCAGGACGGAACGACTGGGACACTCAACGTCTGCGTTATTCTCTTGCGAAGGGGTGACGTCATTTATTTAAGGCTACGCCTTGAATGAAAGCCCCAGTCTTTCTGGAATATGTATTTTGAGGTCGCTTGAGTAAAGATGGCAGATGGCTGGAAGTCAGACTCACATTAACAAACACTCAACTGCGTATATTCAACAAATATAATAAATATACACGGCTTATACTCCCAGAGTTGATTAGGGTCATGCTCGATTAAGGTGAATATAAAGACCACGATAAACTTACCGATGCGTTATTAACCACAGATGAGACCCCAAATGGAACTTCGCGCTTAGAGCTTGGCACCTGTAATCAAAATACCATTGGGTATTCTGCAATGCTATTTGAAAATACTAAGCCAGATGATCAACCTCAAATCAGTATCCTGATTAGCTTCAAACAAATGTATCGACATTTGAAAATATGGCTATGCTGAATGTACATCAACAAAAATTCGACACGTTAAAAAGTGAACGGGGAAAATACGTAGAGGTCTGATGAAAACACATATTATAAAAACTACATTTTACTGCACATTCATTTTAGGTTTGACCGGTTGTGCAAATGGTCAAAAACCCTGTGAAGATATTCTTGAAGTCAACCGTCAAAAACAACAATGTTTACAGTGGAAAAAAGTCATGATCAATGATGAATATCCCCAACATGCGCTGACAGCCAGAAAAAACTTTGAACAGGCCTGTTTAAATTTGCGTTATTATCGCGATGGGTATGACACTATTTGTAAAGGCAGCGACAGCCCTATCGGTCAAAAATAACCGCCCTAACAACCAGCGCCTGATTGCCCCTTCAGACGCTGTTTTTACTCGCTCGTTCAGCCCATATGTTGTAATAGTGCTTGCAGTGGATGTTTGGGTTTAAACCCCTCAAAGCGTGCAACCTGACTGCGACAAGAATAGCCTGTGGCCAGAATGCGCTCTTTATCGAACTGTTTTATGGCTTGCTGCCAGCTTAGATCATAAATCCCTCGGGAGTGCTCCAGGTGGCTTGCCTCGTGACCATAGGTACCTGCCATACCACAACAACCCACCGATACGGGCGTTAGCTCCAGGGCCATAGCTGCAAAAATATCCTGCCATTGTTTTTCACTTGCAGGCAAGGCCGTCTTTTCAGTGCAATGAGCAAACAGGGCATATTGGCCAGCGGTAACAGGTTTCAGCTTAGGTAAGCTAATGTGCTGTAACCATTCATGTACCAGCTTAACCGCAAAGTTTCCACGCTCCGTACCCAGTGTCGTTTTGTACTCGTCGCGATAGCATAGCACCAACGACGGATCGACTCCGACCATGGGGATACCCAGTTCAGCCACCTGATTAAGCATATCCGCACTGTCTTTGGCAGTTTTGGCAAACTCCCGCAGAAAGCCCTTAACATGTTGGGGCTTACCGTTAGGCTTAAAGGGTAATAAAAGGGGCTCATAACCTAGCTTCTCAATAAGCAAGATAAGATCCTTGACCACTTCAGCCTCATAAAAGCTGGTAAAGGGGTCTTGTACCACTACTACTTTTTTAGCCCGTTGGGCAGCACTGAGTGTTTGCAGCGTGCCAAGATCGAAATGACGGGCACTGTGTCCGTTAAGTTGCTTAACCAGACCGGGAGACGACAAATGCGGCGTATCCACATAGCCTACGGTTTTTTTGATGAGGTGATTAAACCACTGCTGCTTTAAGAAAAAATTAACCAGCCCTGGTGCTTTGGCCATAAGCGGTGCCATAACTTCAATATTTCCCACCAAATAATCTTTTGCCGGGCGCAAATAACGCTGGTAGTAAAGAGACAAAAATCGTGCACGAAAAGTAGGCACATCAACACTCACCGGGCACTGACTAGAGCAGGCTTTACAGGCCAGACAGCCGTCCATCACCTCGAGTACCTCATGGGAAAAATCCATCGTTGTGGTTTTACCCATGGTATTGCGCAGTTTTTTCAGCCAGTTCTGAGATTTCCCGGTTTGCTCCAGCGCATTGACGTCAATATTTTTTTGCGCCAGCAGGCGCAACCATTCCCGCATCATACTCGCCCTGCCCTTTGGACTATGGCGTCTATCGGCCGTGATCTTGCTCGACGGGCACATGGGTGAGGTCGTATCGTAGTTAAAACACAGGCCGTTGCCATTACAACTCATGGCTGGCTCAAATGCGTCTCTTACTGCTATAGGGATCTGACGGTCGTACGCCCCGCGCTTGGTACCAGAGACTTTCACCAACGATTCATCAAGCCCGTAGGGAGTGCAAATTTTACCGGGATTCATCTTATTTAGTGGATCAAAGGCCCCTTTAATTTTACGTAACTCGGTGAACAATTCGTCTCCAAAAAATTCTGGGCCGAACTCACTGCGGTATCCTCGGCCATGTTCACCCCACATCAAGCCGCCATATTTGGCTACCAGCTTGACCACTTCCTTGGATATCTCTGGCACCATGGCTTCCTGCTCAGGCTCGCACATATCAAGGGCCGGACGCACGTGTAACACCCCGGCATCCACATGGCCAAACATGCCGTACTGCAAGCCTTTTCCGTCCAGTAACGCCCTGAACTCCATAATAAAGTCAGCCAGATTTTCTGGCGGTACCCCCGTATCTTCAACAAAGGCGAGAGGCTTTTTACGCCCTTTAGTTTTACCCAATAAACCCACCGACTTTTTACGCATGGCGTAAATTTTACCTATATCACCGATATCGTAGGTAATTTGATAGCCAATAATACCGTCTTGTTCATTGGTTAATGCCAGGTTCAGGTTACCGCTGAGGATCTCAATCCTGTCCCGTAATTCTTGCTCTGAATGGCCGTTATACTCAACCATATTCAAACCTAGTACTTCTTTGTTTGGTACTTCGGTAATGAGATCTTTCACTTGATGCCAAATAATGTCTTGTTTGGCCAGATTCAATACGTTGCTATCAACGGTTTCTACCGAAGTCGCATTCGCCGCCACCATATGGGGGGCGTGGCGCAAAGCTGATTCAAAGGAATCATATTTGATGTTCACTAAGGCTTTGTGTTTGGAAATCGCCGTCACATTCAGTTTCGCTTCAGCCACAAATACCAATGAACCTTCAGAGCCCGTGATAACCCGGCTAACATCCACCATAGTAAGATCATCGTTTAGCGCATGCTCTAAGTCATACCCTGTCAGAAATCGGTTCATGCGGGGAAATTTAGCCAGTATTTGCGTGCGCTTGTTGACGCAGGTTTCCAATATTTGCTGTGTCAGGCGTCCAATAGGCGTATCTTTTTTGGCCTCAAGTTTAGCCGCTTCCATAGTCATAGGAGCGGTTTCAAGCAAGGTGCCATCGGCTAATACTGAGGTCAGGCCCAAGACATGATCACTGGTTTTTCCATATACCAAAGACCCCTGCCCGGAGGCATCAGTACTGATCATGCCACCAATTGTAGCCCTACTACTGGTGGATAAATCTGGAGCAAAAAATAACCCATAGGGCCGTAAGGCATCATTTAACTGATCTTTAACCACACCAGCTTGCACACGGACCCACCCTTGTGCTGCGTTTATCTCCAGAATTTGATTCATATGGCGGGAAACATCCACAATAATGCCATAGGTCAATGATTGGCCATTGGTACCCGTACCGCCACCACGGGCACTAAAGCGTACATCATCAAAGCGAGCGGCTATTTCACCAATTATTTTGAGGTCGGCTATGGATTTTGGCAACACTACCGCTTGTGGTAATTGCTGGTAAATCGAATTATCGGTGGCCACAGCCAAACGACTGGCATAACTCAATTCTATATCACCGGAAAATCTACTGGCACCTAGTTGCGCTAAATAGGTTTGATAACTAGCTTCTAAGGTAGATTCAACTGCTAAGGCGGGTAATTCAAGCACTGATGACATAGTTTTTACTTTTTCTTGGTAATTCAAATATCTTTCACCATTATACATCTCCTATAGCCATAACTTCTAATACGCGTTGGTAATTAATTAGTTTTTAATCGAGTAACAAACTTTTATTCCCCCTGCTGTCCAACTATCTGCCATGTTCCACTTTCCATTACACTTTGCTTTACTCAAGTTAAAGGAAAAAAGGATTACTTCCCCCCTCCCGTCCGTCCTCGGTTAACGTTTAGACCGATAACAGCCCATGCATACTGACTAAAAATTATTTTCCTTTTAATTCAATTGGTTATAGTAAAAGGCAATATACGTTTTTTTACAGAAAATCAGCAATAGATTAATTAACCGTTCGTGATATAAAATAACGGGTAACGGTTAACAACTAATAATTTTCCTTATCAACACAATGCCTATATTACTGATACTTGGTAGAATTTTATTGAGGAACCAGTCGTACTTAGAAATATTCGTATCGTATCTGGTAGTATTTCACTGCTAGCGAGAGTCGTATTATTTATTTTACCGAGTTCGATATTGTTTATGTTGGGCGGGTTAATGTTGCTTAGCTATGATGTGCCACAGGCCAGACACTGGCTAAAAACATATCAACCTGCCATGAGCGTTTCGGCACAAAAAATTGATCGCCTGATACTGGATCGTAAATTTCATTCTAAGGGCTATCTAACTCACGTATAAAAAAAGAGGCTGTCAATTGACAGCCTCTTTTATGGCGTAGAGTACAGCGTTCTTATTATTGGTCGTTATTTGATGCCGTGTTTTTCCCCAAGATACAACCAGGTTTCAACCACTGAGTCTGGGTTGAGAGAGACACTGTCGATACCTTGTTCCACCAACCATGCGGCTAAATCTTCATGATCGGAGGGGCCTTGACCACAAATCCCCACGTACTTACCGCGTTTTTTTGCCGCCTTAATTGCCATAGACAATAACGCTTTTACAGCAGGGTCGCGCTCATCAAACAGGTGGGCAATTAAGCCCGAATCTCTATCAAGCCCCAAGGTCAACTGTGTCAAGTCATTCGATCCAATAGAAAACCCGTCGAAAATATCCAAAAACTGATCGGCTAATAAGGCGTTGGAAGGCAATTCACACATCATGATCACCCGAAGACCGTTCTCGCCTTGTACTAAACCTTGTTCGGCCAATAGCTCGATGACTTTACGACCTTCTTCCAACGTGCGTATAAAGGGGATCATGATCTCAACATTGGTCAAACCCATTTTATTGCGCACCCGTTTGATTGCTTCACATTCCAGGGCAAAACACTCACGGAAATCATCAGAGATATAACGACTGGCACCACGAAAGCCCAGCATAGGGTTTTCTTCATGGGGTTCGTATTGATGACCACCCACCAAGTTATAATACTCATTTGATTTAAAATCAGACATACGCACTATCACTTTTTTCGGTGAAAAGGCGGCACCAATAGTGGCAATACCTTCGACCAGTTTCTCTATATAAAACTCAACCGGAGATGCATAACCGGCAATCATTTCAGTGATTTCTTTTTTCAACTCAGCAGGTTGCTGGTCAAAATTAAGTAGCGCCTTAGGGTGAATGCCTATCATCCGATTGATAATAAATTCCAACCGCGCCAGGCCCACACCTTCGTTGGGCAGACGGGCAAAATCAAAGGCTCGATCCGGATTACCTACGTTCATCATGACCTTTAAAGGTAATTCTGGCATAGAATCTATACGGGAAGTGATTACGTCAAAACCTAATACATCACCGTAAATAAAACCTGTGTCGCCCTCTGCACATGACACCGTAATTTTGTCGCCATTGGCGATAAGATCCGTGGCGTTACCACAACCCACTACTGCGGGTATGCCTAATTCACGCGCTATGATGGCAGCATGACAGGTACGTCCACCGCGATTGGTGACAATGGCCGACGCCTTTTTCATGATCGGCTCCCAATCGGGGTCGGTCATGTCAGTTACCAGTACATCGCCCGCCTGGATCATGTGCATATCATTAACTGAACCTAAAACCTTGGCTACACCGGCACCAATTTTATGGCCGATTGAACGTCCTTCACAGACGATATTAGCCTTGCCATGCAAACGAAATCTTTCTATAACTTGAATGTCTTCGCGACTGCGAACCGTTTCTGGCCGAGCCTGTACGATATAGAGTTTACCGTCCAGACCGTCTTTAGCCCATTCTATGTCCATGGGACGTTGATAATGCTTTTCGATGATAACGGCTTGCTTGGCAAGTTCTTGCACTTCATTATCGGTTAAGGAAAATTTCAGACTGTCAGCGCGCTCTATATCGACAATTTCAACTTGTTTGCCATGGTTGAGGTCATCGGAGTAAATCATCTTGGTTAATTTACTGCCTAGATTTCGACGCACTACAGCCGGGAAGCCTTTTTCCATCGTAGGTTTATGCACATAAAATTCATCGGGGTTGACCGCCCCTTGTACCACCATTTCACCCAGACCGTAGGATGAAGTGATAAATACCACATCTTCAAAACCGGACTCTGTATCAATAGAAAACATCACACCTGATGCAGCACAATCGCTGCGTACCATACGCTGAATACCCGCAGACAAAGCCACACCTTTGTGATCGTATCCCTGGTGCACACGATAAGAAATGGCCCGGTCATTAAACAAAGAGGCATACACGTACTTGATGGCTACCATCACCGCATCGATGCCTTTTACATTCAAAAAGGTTTCTTGTTGACCGGCAAAAGAAGCATCGGGCATATCTTCAGCCGTAGCGGATGAGCGCACTGCAAAAGAAGCTTCTTCACCCGCGTCCCCTTGTAAGGTTTTAAAGGCGGTCGTGATATCCGCTTCCAGCCCAGGCAGAAACGGAGTATCAATGATCCATTGACGAATAGTTGCCCCGGCCACACCCAAGGCGGGAATATCTTCTACATCGAGACTATCAAGCAATACGTGAATGCGATCTTCTAATCCGCTTTGCTCGAGAAAAAGGTTAAACGCATAGGCCGTGGTTGCAAATCCCCCCGGGACCTGGACGCCAGCATTTGAAAGGTTGGAAATCATCTCCCCAAGAGAAGCATTTTTTCCGCCAACTACGCCTACATCGCTCATGCCTAATTGCTGATACCAAAGCACATTTTCTTGCATTTAATTCCTCTCCAAGATGAATTCAATTAAGTGAGCTGCCAACAGTGACAAACCCGGATTGTTAGTCAACAATGTCGCTCCCCAGTCCGTTAAAAAATATATATTTCTCAAGTGACTAGCTTTTTGCTGGGGGGATTTTAGAATGCGGGTCGTTAGAAAGTAAAATCTTATTTATTTCTGTAATTAAATTACTACATTGTTAAGGAATTGTTATGCGTGCTGCTTATTATATTTCAGATGGAACTGCCATAACTTCCGAGGTTTTTGGGCATGCTTTGCTGTCATTGTTCACGATCGAGTTCGAACACATCACTATTCCCTTCGTCGAAACAGTTGAACATGCAAAAGAGGTAGTGCAACAAATATCTGAAAGTTTTCAAGATGACAAACAACGACCTTTGGTTTTTTACACTGTCGTCAATACCGATGTGCGCAAAATCATCTCTAAATCAGTGGGCATAAACTACAATTTTCTCGATCAGTTTGTCGCCCCTCTGGAAATAATTTTAGGGGTGCCTTCCAAGCCAGAAAAACATCGAACCCATAGTATTCACGAGAAAACCTATGACATCAGAATTGAGGCTGTTAACTATGCCCTGGCGAACGACGATGGGGCAAATATTCGTGACTACGAACAAGCGGATATTATCCTGGTAGGCGTGTCACGCTCAGGCAAAACGCCCACTAGTTTGTATTTGGCTTTGCAATACGGCATCAAAGCGGCCAATTACCCATTTACCGAAGAAGATATGGGCGACATATTACGTTTACCCCCCAGTCTGCGCCACTGCAAGCACAAGCTGTTTGGATTAACCATTGAGGCGGATCGCTTGCACCAAATTCGTTCCGAACGTCGGGCAAACAGCCGCTATGCCTCTATGGCGCAGTGCCGATTGGAATTACGGGAAGTGGAAAATCTGTATCGCAAAGAAAAAATTCCTTTTCTCAATAGCACCTGTTTTTCAATTGAAGAAATTTCAGCGAAAATATTGGCAACCACAGGGCTGCAACGTAAGAAATACTAAAGCTAATCACAATGTCCCCCTATGGGTGCCTAATCAATGCGACCTGGATAGCGTGTAGCGAAAATAATAGGAGCCCTTATGTTTAAAAAATTTGAGCCATCTCTGATGACGTTCTTAACCGAATTACACCGACACAATGATCGCCAGTGGTTCGCTGCTCATAAACAGCAATATGAAGATGTGGTGCGTGGCCCAGCATTAGCCTTTATTGACGAAATGGCCAAATGGATCCCCCTTGTATCACCCCATTACGAAGCATCCGCCAAGAAAGTCGGTGGCTCACTGATGCGAGTTTACCGGGATGTACGTTTTTCCAAAGACAAGTCCCCCTACAAAACCAATGTGGGTATTCAATTTCGCCATGAAGTAGGCAAAGACGTACATGCACCGGGTTTTTATGTGCATATCGCCCCCAGTGAAATTTTTCTCGGTGTGGGTACCTGGCATCCACACCCGCGAGCACTGCGGGCAATACGTGAACACATACAGACTAAGCCTGGGCCTTATCAGGATGCCATTGAGCATCCACCTTTTTCCGAATATTATCAATTAAGCGGCGACAAGCTAATTCGTCCGCCCAAGGGCTATGATGCAAATTCTGTGATGAGTGAAGAGTTAAAACGCAAAGACTTTATTGCCCTTTGTCACCTTGACGAGCAACAGCTCTATCAAGATGGCCTATGTGAGTTAGTTGCCACACGATTTGGCCGCGCCCAACCCTTTCAGAAGTTTTTATGTGAGGCTTTGGGCTTGCGCTTTTAAAGCATATGAAAATGTCATTTTACTGGTCTGATTTTTTAGCTTTATTGGCCACTCGGCCACCGGTAACTTTGTCGGCCCGCCCTTCATCTTTAGCTTTTTCGGCCCGGCGACGGCGTGCTTCTTTGGGATCAGCTATGAGCGGCCGGTAGATTTCGATGCGGTCGCCATTTTTAGGCACATCTGTTAATTTACACGTACGGTTCCATATACCAACTTTGCTGGTTGCCAGGTCGATTTGGCTAAAACGCTTGATGATCCCCGAAGCCAATATGGCCTGTTCAACGGTCGCTCCATGCTCAACGACAACTTCTAATAATGCTTGCCTGTCCGGCAGGGCATAGGCGACTTCCAGGTTAATTTGCTGTTCGGTCATACATAGACTTCTTTGGCCCGCTGGGAAAATGCCGTCACCATATTAGCGGCTATAGCATTAAATACCCGACCAAATGCCAGCTCCACCAGGCGGCTGGAAAAAGTGAAGTCCAGATTCAGCTCGATTTTGCAGGCATGCTCAGATAAAGGGGTTAAGGTCCAGCCGCCGGTTAATTCGGAAAACGGTCCATCCACTAAATTCATTTTAATGTATTTTCCCCGAGACAAACTATTCTGTGTGGTAAACCACTGTTTGATGCCCGCTTTAGAAATTAATAACGATGCCTGCATACTGGTATCGTTTTGCGCTAGCACCTTGGTTTGTGTGCAACCGGGTAGAAATTCCGGATAACGCTCCACATCATTAATGAGATCGAACATGGATTCGGCGCTAAATGCTACCAAAGCACTACGAGACACATTTGGCATCAAGTCCCCTAAAGTATGTAAATAATGAAAAACAGTCGAAAATATTAACATAAAATTTGTTATCTATTTCAAATTCAATGATTTTTGTTGTGGACTGAATGACAACCATTATAATAGGTAGCCATGAATAAAAAGAAGTCAAAATCAGCTAATAGCAATACTATCGCCTTAAATAAGAAGGCCCGCCATGATTATATCTTACAAGATAAACTCGAAGCAGGCCTAGCATTACAGGGATGGGAAGTGAAAAGCATTAGATCTGGTAAAGTAAATTTATCAGAAAGTTACGTTACCATTAAAAATGGCGAAGCCTATTTAATCGGTACCACCATTCAACCTCTTAACCAGGCCTCAAGCCATGTAGTGTGTGAGCCGCTACGCAATCGTAAACTGCTGCTCAAGCAACGGGAACTAGACAAGCTTATTGGCTCAGTGGAGCGCCAGGGCTATTCAATTTTAGCCACCGCCATGTACTGGAAGAAAAACTGGGTAAAAGTGGAGATTTACCTGGGTAAAGGTAAACACGAACATGATAAGCGTGATGCGGTCAAAGATCGGGATTGGGCCCGTGACAAAGAACGCATGATGAAAAACAAGGTTTAATTAAGCCTTATTAACCTTGAGTGGCCGTTGGCCACTCATATCTCAAACTCAGCCCATTATTGATCCAATTGGTCAGTAAATTGGCGCCGGTAGCGTTTGGTTAAATGTGCCGTGCGCAGTCGATCCAGTAATAAAGACAACAGAGGTGAGGCATTAGCATTAGGTAATTTGTCAGCTCCTATACGCCGCAGCTGTCCTTTTACCAGGGCCATATTCGCCAGGCCACTTAAGGTTTTGTTGCGCCACCGAACTTTGTTGATCTTACCTTCGGCCATATTGCGGTTCATCCATTGATTGGGGAGCTGCGGGGTGAACGCCAGGGCACTAGCCAGACCAACCAGTTCTATCCCCGATTCAACGACATGCTCTGCTACAGCTCGCTTGCTGATCCCCCCTGTGGTCATAATAGCCATACTGGTATTACTGGCAATACCCCGGGCAAACTCCAAAAAATAGGCTTCTTTGGCCAAGGTGTGCTTATTTCCTGTACGACCTTGCATAGCAGGCACTTCGTAGCTGCCTCCGGATAACTCCACCAAATCGACGCTAAGCTCGGCCAGCAGTTGTACAACACTCTGGGCATCATTAACATCAAAACCACCCTGTTGAAAATCCGCAGAGTTGAGCTTTACCGACACGGCAAACCCCGGGCCGCATGCCCCACGTATTGCCTTGCTTATTTCAAGTAACAAACGCGCACGATTTCGCAGACTGCCCCCCCACTCGTCCTCACGTTTATTCGTTAATGGCGATAAAAACTGTGCCAGTAGGTAGCCATGGGCCCCATGGATTTGCACCCCATCAAAACCTGCTTTTTCAGCTTGTTTGGCGGTACTGACAAAACGCTTAATAATATCTTCAATTTCAGATATTTCCAGTGCTTTAGGCTGGGTAAATAAAGCAGAATATTTACCCATATCCAATGGGATATTCGAAGCAGACAACAC
>Ga0307488_10003143_pt1 | contig 13856 bp, 21 predicted proteins | sample SB02metaG_FD_202248 | JGI IMG/M metagenome (GOLD analysis project Ga0307488, IMG submission 202248) | Sea-ice brine microbial communities from Beaufort Sea near Barrow, Alaska, United States - SB 0.2 | ecosystem: Environmental > Aquatic > Marine > Coastal | place: USA: Alaska | collected... | reverse complement strand
AAAAAAACAAAATATTACATGAGAAATAAGTATTCAAAAGATTTGGATTGTGTAAATATATTAAGTATAGATGGTGGTGGTATAAGAGGCGTGTTACCAGCTCAGATTCTAATATATGTTGAGGAAAAATTATCCAAATTGTATAAAAAAGATGTAAAATTATCAGATCATTTTGATTATGTTACTGGTACATCAACAGGAGGTATATTGGGAGCGTTATATTGTTTCCCTGATGAAAATGGTTATCCTAAATATTCAGCAAAAGAAGCATCAAGTCTTTATATGGATTATGGTGGTTACATATTCAAAAAGGAATTTCGTTGGTTCTATACACTCAATGGTCTTTTCGGTCCAAGATATAGACCCAATAATATAGAAGGTTTATTCGAAACTTTTTTCAAGGATGTTAGAATAAAAAGTGCCACTAGTGATTTTATGGTAACTAGTATCGATACAACACAACGAGATATATATTTCTTCAAGAGTTATAAAGCGAAGAGGAATGAATCACATAATCTAATGTTCCGAGAAGCTGTAAGAGCAACTTCTGCAGCACCTACCTATTTTAGACCAAAACATTTAATTATAGATGGTGTTGATAGGAGTTTGATAGATGGTGGTATGGGTGTTAATAACCCAACTGTTTCTGCTTACGTAGAGGCTAAAAAAATATATCCAAATGCAAAGAAGGTAAATATTTTATCTATTGGTACTGGTCCATTAGAAATGCCATTTCTATACAAAGTAGCTAAGAAGTGGGGTGTGTTGGATGCTAGTAAAATATTTGATATAAATTTAAATAGTATGTCAGATGCTGTTGATTACCAAATGAACACATTATACGAGAAGGGAGATTTGATTGGTGAGTATTTGAGAATAAATCCAAAATTGATTGAGGGTACTAGTACAAAAATGGATTCTGCTTCGAAGAAGAATTTAAAAATGTTAAAAGAGTCTGGACAGAAATCACTAGAAGAGAATAGAGATAAGATTGATAATTTCCTAAACAAGTCTGTTTTGGAAAAGATTAATACATGATAAATTATCATTCGAGAAAGTAATATAGAATAACACGTATTTTATAAAAAAAGACCATCATTTGATGGTCTTTTATTCTTCTTCTAATATTACACTTAATAGTTTATTTAAGTAAATTCCAATATTCTTTGAAGTGTTTGATTCTATCATCTAATCCATTATAACCACCATTAACTCTTCTTGTTACCTTTTTAACGATATCATCACCTGAACCTAAATCACAGGATGTCCAAAGGTTATTTTTATTGAAAAAGAAAGCCGCTGATGCTAAAGGATATTTATCAGCCACTAAATCTGGATTAGAAGATATATCTTCATTTATAAATTTACCAAACTTAACATAGTTATTTTTACCAGTTAATTGAATATATCCTCTTCCTCTATATTTATAACCTTCTCCGGTAGATTCATCACCATTACCCATTCTATCACCATAAACTCTTGATGCTATTTTCTCTGGTTTTCTAGCATAACTTGAAGCTAAACCATCAGGAAAATATCTACCAAATATCTTTTTTAATCCACTTTCTGAATAGTTTAAGTTTTCTGAAATAGCTCTGAAATTACCAGATTCGTGTGAACATTGTGCTAAAAAATGTGATAATCTGAGTGGTGTTGTTATATTAAAATTATCACAAGTATTTACTAGTTCTTCATAAACTTTTTCTGGGATGTGTCCTTTTAATTTAGTTATATCTAATGGAGGTTGATCCACTAAAACTTCAAATAATTTTGACCAAGTGCCACTACCAACTAAACCATCTGGTGTTAACCCATTCTCTTTTTGGTATTTTATTACTGCCGATTCTGTTGCTGGTCCAAAATCACCATCAGCATTCAATCCTAATTTGGATTGTAGATTCTTAACATCATCACCTTCACTACCCTTTTTTAACAACATAATATATTTTATTTTGGATTATATATTAAAAGGTGTGGTTATGGTTATTGGCAATCATAACAAGGTCGTTCACCTCTCCCACTACAATCAGAACATTCTATGGTTGAATTACCATTACAATCAGTACAATCTACTTTACCCCTAGTATCACAGTCCTCACAATCTACATCATGTTCTTCACCATCAGATCCTTCTTCTGTTATAGTTCCTTCTCCATCACAATTTGAACAATTTTGTGTACCATATCCGTCACATTCTGGACATTCTCTTTCACCACTACCACCACAATCATAACATTCCACTTCGCCTCTACCACCACACCCATCACATCTATAATATGCGCCATCAGTATCTTCTAATGTATAACAATTACCACATTCATCTATTGATAGTGTACCATTATCTTTATTCCAATATTTCAAAGTGTCTAAGTAAGGATATTTTTCATATTCACCTGGTTTTATGTCCACGATTATGTTCAAATTTGTATCATCACCATTAGGATCAATACAACTGCCATTGGCGTTGGATGCGTTTCCACGTTTTGTATACCAACCATTCTCTTTAGCATAATCCTTAAATAATTGAACATCAGAATCATTAGCTGTGTATATTCTATCCATAAATCTTTTACCATCTCTCAATTTCCAAAGTAATGCTCTTCCTGAAATTTTATCTGTATCATCATCTGATTTATAAATAACCAAAGTACAAACTTCTGGATTAGAAATATAGATATCAAAAAATTCCTCATCAACAGCGGCCATACAAGAACTACCTAATACGCCTCTCCTTGTCGAGTAATGTGAATAGTGATACCAATATCCTATTTTATCACCAGTAACTTCTTCAAATAGTGAAAATTTATCATTAAATTTATCAATTGTTGCTTTATATAAATTAACAAATACTTCAATATCCTTATCAAGGAATTCTATATCATTAGTTTTAAGTAATGCTCTAATAGCTCTACCTACTTTAACTTCTTGTCTATTCGTTGACCAAATTTTATCCAATCTATCATCAACCTTTCTAATCTTTTCGGCATTTATGACCAATTCTGTACTTGGGAATTTAACATAAACAAATCTCTTACCCGATTGTTCCGAAACTGTTTCTTTAATAATTTCTCCTAGTTCATCATTTTCTGGTTTTATCAATTCCTCACCAGGTGTGAATCCTAAAGCATCGAAAATAGTTTTATTTTTATATTCACCCTCTTCATTTTTATTAAAAGTTAACCAACCACCATTATTACCAACAAATCTAACCTTAATATTTTCCTCACTCAATATTTGTTGTGCTCTTCTATCTGGTATAAATGATACTTTATCATTTTTATCCATTACTATATCAAAATAATTAGACCTAACGTCTAAATCTTTATTCTCAACATCTAAAAGTGATTTGGATACTGGGTTCTCTATTTTTGAAAGAGCGAGTCTAAATTTATCAGAATAAACGACATCCGACTCTAATATTAACTCTAATGATTCATTTATGAAATCAAAATACTTTTTTAACATAATTATATTTCAGTTTTTATATATATTAAATACTATTTATGAAATACATTAAACGATATAAGATTTTTGAATCAAGATATACACTTGAAGAATATTTATATGCTATATCACAAGAATTTAGTAAGTATAATATCTCTGCGGTCGGTGTTCGAGAGTTGTTAGATAATTATAAAGTAGCTATCGAAGATGCTATATCAAGTGATGTTGATCCATATACATTTGTAAAAAATATTGCTAATGATATGCAATTATCTGATAATGGTGGTTTCATGAGTCATGACACACCGGCTCCGCAACCAACAACGATTAAATATCTATAATCTATATCTTTTTTCTCATTATATAGGAAAACATAAACTTGAGCAGATTATTGAATTGAAAAGTTAATATATACAGAAAGTATTAATTTTATTATGAGAATAAAGAGATTCAATGAAATAGAAAAATCAGAAGAAATATCTGAAGGTATAGATGCTGATATCTTAGGTATCACAACTAACACTGGTAGAAGAACCGGAACTAGAAGTCCTAATAGAAGAACTCAATACTTTTATGATTACTATACTGGTAAGAAAATTAGTGGTAAATCTAAATATGAATTAAACTCTAAAGTTTTTGACTTGGCTAAGAGAGATGATGAACTTGGTTTATTAGCTCAATTTTGTTTACAAGTTGAAAGAGATTCAATGACTACTGATTATAGTATTACAGGACAAATGGATAAAGGTGGTTTGTCTGATGAATTTATACAAAAGATTAAAAATATCAGTGATAATATTGAAGGTGAAGAGTAAATAAACTTGTTTCAATTTAATCTAACTATAACACACCCATAATTTGTAGGGTGATCAATAACATTAAAATTATAATCATAACAAGTTTCTTTAACGATTTCTTTCATACGATTACTAATACCCGTTATAATTTCAATCTCAATCTCATTTTTTTGCATCATTTCCCAAAAGAAGGTATCTAACCTCCTTGACACAAACTCATGTTTAATTCCATGTAAATCTAACTTTTTCATTTTAATATATATCTTATATGAGATATCTGAGAACATACAAAAAGTTTACGGAAAATGCTTACGTATCAGCATCCACTGCTGGTTCTGGTAGTGTAGTTGCTGCTCAACCTGGATCCTTACCTGGTACATTCGGAACAGATGGGTCTGGTGATATTGGGTTTACCTTTAAGAAGGAGAAAAGAAAAAAAGGTGATGTTACCGAGGTTAGTGATTTGAGAGACCTAGAAGAGGTTGAAATTGAGAAGGTTGATGATATAAAAATCAAAAATTAATAAGTTATTTAAAATAAAAAAGAAACTGATTTACATCTGTGTGATCAGATATAATTTCAGTCTCTTTTCTTACGAGTCCAGAAGTTCACAATTTCATTTACTCTACTACACACCTTTTAATTCAACCGTATCGGTATAGCTAATACTAATCTACTGCGGATTAAACAGATAAAGAATCCATAACCTCGGTAAAAGTTATCCCAATTTTCATCACAAGTTACCGCGAGTGATTTATATGAGAGTGATTAAACACTTTTTTAATTTCGGTATAAATTAAATACCTTAATACAAATATAGTTATTTTATTTTAATATTTGATCTTTTTTTATTATTATATTTCTGAGCTTTCTCCTTGATATCGGTCAAAGACATACCAAATATTAATGCGATTATTATTATAACTACTGACAATAAAGCAGTTGATATGATAATCAAAAATGGTATCCATAATGGAGATGTTACCCACCACCAAGACCAAGTTGCGACCATACCTACTTCAGCTAATTTTAATCCCAAAAATAGGAGGAAAATTAACACAGGTAAACTCAAACCACTGTTATTAGATTTTGACATACAATCTTTTTTATTTTATACCTATTTATTATAATAAGTTTTCTATTTTTTTTTGTGAATATATGAGATTGATTATGTGACTGAGACTTTTCTTATTTCAATGTATTCACTTTCATATCCATCATATAAGTCTTTCCTATCCAAAGTCCAACGACTCACACCCAATTGCTCATTACCATAATGAGCGTATAATTTTCCGAGGTTAACAAAAACCTCTACTCTGTTCGTCAATTTCCAACGAATATAAATTATAGTTTGACTTCTCATATATATTATAAAAAGAAGAGAGAATTATACTCTCTCTTCCCAAAGTTCACCAATATTAAGTAATCGATGTTGTATACCATACATATTTATAGTAGCACTTCTGTGGAAGTGACCATAATAGTGGTGTGTGATATCATTACCATTTAATCTCAATAAATGAAACATATCTGTTATTTGATTTCGTTCAAATAACAGATCGGTTTTTAATTCTGTATCACCAGTATCTCTAATTATACCTTCAACAAAAGGACCAAGTCCAATGCTATTATCAACAGGACAATAATCGGGTGAGTTATGTGTAACTACAATATCGATGTCTTTCATGTTAGCTATTTTATCACGATCTAATACGAATACTTCATCTTTCCACCAACTTTGACCTGGGTGTATTGTATAGTCACCTTTTCTTTGTTTATCAGTTCTTCTCCAATTTCTATCAACACTCACAGCACCACCAACACAAAGTATATTTTTTGTTTCGGTAAATCCTAATGTATCTAATTCTAAATTAAGGATAGTGTAGTCTGGAAGAAGTTTAATATTGCTAAATCCAAATGGGTCATTATCGAAATAAGGTTTAAAGTCATGATTACCACGAATTGCGTATAACATGATGTTATTCTTTTCAAGAATAGGATTTACATACCCTAGTGTTCGGCGCTCTTTTTCAAGAGGAGCAAAACCAACACCAAAGTCACCAACTTGAATTATGATAGCATCTTTTATATCATACTGTTTAACATATTGATTAATCAAGTTAAAATTTCCGTGGATATCACCGAGATATAAAATTCTTTTTTTCATATTACAAATATAAGTAAAATTAACAGAAGGCAAAAATTATTTATAGTATATCATGATGTTACATGATTAACTTATACTTTTGAACCTTTTTTTACCACTCTCTACATTAGAATTCCAATTATCGAGGGGTCTAGCATGGTATGATCCGAAAAGAATTGATTTGTAGATAACTAGCTTATCACCATTCTCGCTATGTGGGGCCATAAATAAAAATTCATATACACCACCTTTATAATGCCTGTATTTCCCACCAGGCTCGGGATATTTTACTTTTTCCATATAAATAATATGTAGTAAGTAAGTGAAAGTTTTAATTTTTTATTAAATATCTCACAACAGAATCCCAATTTTTGAATTTATCAGAACCAAAGTGTAACCACTCTCCTTCAAATTCTGGTTGTCCATCAGCGTCACTATCATCAATTAGGTATTCACCCTTCAATAATGATTTATCACCACACAGAACCATTCTTTGAACAACGTCAAATCCTAAGTGGTCCCAAATCCATTGTGCCTTTTCTGTGAAACAATTTACGTTTCTAAATGAAGGTCTTGTTAGAATCCAAACATCATATTTTTCTTCTAGTTTCCTAAATGAATCAATCGCACCAGGCATTTCTTCTAATTTAAGAAAAAATCCCCATTGAGATTGTGGATATTTTTGCTCAGGATATTTTTCTAAAGCTTCTGATGCGGCTTTGAAAAAATCACAAAGGACTCCATCCATATCTACGTAAACTTTTTTTCTTTTCATAATATTTCTTTTAATTTTCTACTTCGAAAAATGTTACTTTCTATGAAATAACAAGTAAGGTACTTATTAGTGTATTCATAATACAAATATACAGAATTAATATATAATATAATAATTATAGTTGATAATTATAAATTAGTTGAAATAAGGAACAACATGAAACATATAAAAAGATTTGATGAAGTTATTAAAGTCGATATTAAAGTCGGTGATACTGTACTTGGTGGTCGATTTAAGAATAAGAAAACCCTTGTTAAGAAAATAGGTAAAAATAAAAAAGGTGATATAACTATTAATGATAAGCCTTTACTTAAATATAGAATCATAAAAGAAGATGTTGATATTAAAGATGTTGTTAGTTATTATTTATCACACTTAATAGATGATGGATTCGTAGCTTATGATGGAGATGAATTTATAAGAATTTTCAAACCAAAGTATGGTGATATTTATACTTATACGAATTTAATAGAATTTAATTTTGCTGAAATAGCTGGTGATATAATCAGGTTTGTTAATTCAGTGGACGATATTAAAAATATATCATATATGACAATTGCTGAAAAACCAAAAGAGTATAAAATGCAAGGTGGTGGTGTGTTATTTGATAATTTGGAAAGAAATGTTATTGATATTAATAATTTAGAACAAGTCAATATGGATATGTATTCATTGACTATATTATTTTAATATAATGTAAACTTTTACATGGTCAAGAAATAAAAGAAATAAATCTTTAAAAATGTCAAAATCAGAAAACATTAAAGTTAAGAAGAAAACCACTAAGAAACCTAGTGCTAAAAAAACTACTCAGAAGAAAGTAGTTAAGAAACCTAAAGTTATTAAAGACCTGAGTTTATGGGCCTTAAACGATAATAACGAAATCGAAAAAGTTATTATACCACTTAAATATAAATTGGATTATATTAAAAGATTCGGTGTTATGGAAATAACAAATAAAACGGAGTTAAAAACTTGGTTAGAAAATATTAAATTACTAGGATGATTAAAATATCAATGGGTTCGGACCATGCTGGTTTTGAATTAAAACAGGAAATTAAAAAATACCTTCACACACTTGGTAATAAAGTTGAAATAAGTGATAAGGGTTGTTTTGTTGAGGAAAGGTGTGACTACCCAGACTATGCACATTTAGTTGCAGAAGATGTTGAAAAAGATATATGTGATTTTGGTATATTAGTTTGTGGATCAGGTAATGGTATAAATATGTCAGCCAATAAATGGGATGGTGTTAGATCTGCATTATGTTGGAACTCCGAAATAGCTAATATGGCGAGACTTCATAACGATGCTAATATACTAACACTACCTGGGAGATATATTTCGGTAGAAGACGCAATAGAGTGTGTGTGTGAGTTTATGAAGACCGAATTTGAAGGTGGAAGACACGCGGATAGAGTTGAAAAAATATCTATTTGTAGATCCTAAAATTGGTAAAAATAAATCCTTGAAATTTTAATAAATTTCAAGGATTTGGTATAAAGTCACAATATTAAGTTAATAGATAGCAGTATAAAAAATAACTTCTTACTAATGGAAAATTTCGATAACAACCTTAGACAATTTACTATTTCTTATTTAAAGGGAAATGAGATAAACGAAGATTATAAATTCATTGTTGAAAAATTCATTTATTATATGGGTGCTTATTGTGCCGAGATGAAAACTACCGATAGTGAAATTTTAAACAATCATAAGTTATATAAAACAGTATCTTCTCTTTTTAAGAGTGTTATTATGGAGAGGCAACTTAATATGGTTGTTTAATTAAAAGTTTGTGTGTGCTACACCATCACCGAATGTAACATATTCCTTTTCTTTTTCTTTTGTAAAAGAAAGATATTTATCAATAGGATAATGTTCACGATCTTCGGCATCTTTTTCGAACCATTCTGATATTTTCATTAAGTCACGTATCCTCTCAATTATATCTTTTAGGTTTGAAGAATCTGGTGTTTCCTTATATTCTTTCCATTGAATTCTAATAAATATTTGATCACTTTTGGGTAACATCTTACTAACATTTATAGAAAATCCTTCATCTTCCAATTCTATACAAATATCCTTTATCGTTTGTACCAAACAATCTGTTTCTTCGTTATCATAGCCCATTCTACAAGGTTTGGAAACGTTTGAGTTAAATTCATTTATAGATTTTAGATATCTCATTTTTCGTAAGGAGCAAATATGTGTTCCCAGGGGATAATATCTTCTGTGTGATACATAGCAATATCAAATCTAATACCATGTTCACCATCACCTTGAAATACCGAGGACTCTAAAGAAAAATTAAGTATTTTGAATTTATACCCAAAATCTTTTATTTTAATTAACGAATCAGAAAACTCATTAAAGAATTCAATTGTACTAGACATTTGTTTATCATTTACATCTCTAATTGATGATGATAAATCATCAAATCTTAATCTAAGTGTATATCCTTTATAAAGAGGTTTATCTATGTAATTTATTCTATCTCTAACTTCAAAGTTTTCATCAACTAAAGTATGTGTTGAGTTTTTAATTCCTATAATTTTACCACCTAAATCAACCAATTCTAAGAAAAATTCTTTTAACTCACCATCTCTATTATATTCAGATCTCATGATAGCTAATTCAAACCACCTCGATTCGTTTATCATCTCTACATTATTATAGTTTCTTAAATATTTCATATTGTTATATATTTACCTTTGAAGAAATTCCAAAAAATATCCACGTTGTATATATAAAAACAAAAAACCCCAATCACTTTTGGTGATTGGGGTTTTTATATCAATATTTTGTTTGATGTTAAGCTTCTGTTGTTTCGGGTGCTTTATCTTGAATGTCAACTACTTCAATGTCAAATTGAATTTCTTTTCCAGCTAATGGGTGATTCCCATCAATAGTAACGTGTGTTTCGTTAATTTCTTTAACCTTAACTGGTGTAGTTTGACCATTGTCTGATTGTGCTTCGAGTGTTAATCCAATCTGTACATCTCCAGGCATTTGCTCTTTGGGTACTTCAACGATTAAGTCTTCTCTTACATCTCCGTAAGCATCCTCTGGTGTTAAAACCTCTGTGTTAACTTTATCTCCGATATTTTTACCGATTAAAACGTCTTCAAATCCTGGAATTATTTGACCAGATCCAATCTGAAACGTTAGGGGTTCTCTTCCTTGTGAGGTATCAAATGTTGTCCCATCAGTTAATTTACCAGTATAGTGAACGCTAACTACATTTCCTTTTTCTATCATAATAATTAATTTGTTTTTATGTTGTATTAATAATAATTAATTTGTTGTTAAAATTGTTCAATTAATAACCATTTTTTATTTCTATCAATATCAATATCTTGGTATTCATCTGGTTTAAGAATTTCTAAAATTTTTAAATTGTTTGATGGTAGTTTATTTAATGTATCATATATCCAATCATCACCAATTTTATATTGAAGTGAATTAACTAAAAAGTCATCTATTTCATATTCAACTGAATCTATTGGTACCTCAATTATTAATATATTATCTTTTATTATCATAATTCTTAAATGCTTATATATGTATATATTATTTTTGAATATTTGAGTTAATTTTATATTAAACTTTTTGTTATTATTGATTAGAATTAATGTGAGAGAATCTTTCGAAGAATATAAAAAAACAATAGAAACCTTAACTATCAACTTCAAATATCTATATGATGGTGATGTTAAATCATCTAGTAATAAATCATACTCTGGTAGTATATCACATAAAAACACTTCACCTAGTTTTGTTATAAATTGTATAAATCAAATATACGATGAAAGTATTCAATCGATGATAGATAAGTCAATACCAATGAGTATAGGATTAAAAACTGAACCATTGATAGGTAAGCAACCATCATGGCCAAGTAACGTGGCTGATAATATATTTTATTATATTGATAAATTAAAAACAAACACATTCAAACCTCTTTATGTTTTTTGTTCAGACAATGGAAGAAAATTATTTGGTATAACTAAAGAAATTAATAAAAACAAACCTTTCCCGGCGCACTTTTATGATATAGAAAAGTATCATAGTAGATCATATGACTTATATTTATCACCTACACTAATTAATGATAAAGAAGATGATATTGAGATTTATGTAACTGACAAATCAATACAAAGCTTAGTTTATTCTATACAAAATATGGATTATAAAATTTCAAAAGATGGTGAATCATACAAACATACAATGTCTTATGATTTTTATGATTGTGACTTTACCTGTTATAAATTGATAATCAAGGATGTATCTAAATGGAGAGCTGAGAAAATAAATGAAATATTAAATGAGAATTGATTGTGATAGTTTGGATTTTGGGTTGGAATGTTATGATCCAAGTTCTTTAGAGGAACGAAATAGATTAAAATCTGGTAAATTAGTTAAGGATTTATTGAAAATAAATAATAAAATGGAACCTAGAAGAAACTATATGGTTATATCAATGAATGTATTTAATCTATTAGAGTATCACGTTAGGTTTGAACATATAAAATTATCTAGTAAAAAAGAAATAGGTCCATTAACACTTGTTGGTTATATAGGTGGTTTAGATTGTTATGTAGATTTACATATGAAACATAATAACATACTATTACATTACGATAAACAAGTTATTCGTAATCTTAGACTAGAATCTATATTGGATGATAGTAATATTATTGATGATAAGGTTGAAATTGAAGTGATAATTTAACTAGACTAAAAGATTTTTATCTCACCTAACATATTATTTGTTATTGAATTTCTCAAATTTAGCGATAATCTTTTTATTTGTATTATCGATAGTCATTAAGCTTTTCCTATCCGTTTTCATTCCTTTTCCAGCACCAGCCTTAACAAATTCTTCTTTTGTTACTGTTGATGGTGTACCATCTTTATTAACTAATTGATATTCGAAATTTTCATTAGTATCTTGTCCTAATAACTCAACACCTTTGGTATCATAATCAACATCCTCTCCAGATCTAGCAGTATCTATCTTTTCTTTAAGAGCATTTACAAAATCTCTAGCTATCTTCTTTAATACATCAACATATTTATCTGTATCATAAGCTATTTTCATCATAGCTTTATTATATTTTAATAGATTAAGACCAGCTATATTTGTAATTGATGGGTGACCTCCACTATTTCTTATTACAATTTCCCATACTGGAATTTTGAGATTATTTAATAGTGTTTTTTGTTCATAAGATAAATCTTTATGTAAAACATTCATAGCTTCTTCTAATCCACCTTCTTTAATATCAACATTAAGAATAGTTCTACCCTCTTTCTTAAATACACAATCAGAATAAAAAGCTTCTAAATCAGAATATTTAAATCCAACACCTTCGTATGAATCACCTTCATCCTTCTTCATTTTTTTCCAATCTTGTGAATTTTCAAATTCATTCTTAATTGATTCTAATGATATATAATACTTACTCATCATTGGTTCATACTTAGCTAATACTTCTTTAGAGATTTCTCCTAAGTTAATATCTTTAAGTATTTTCTCCTTAAATGGATTACAAGAAACTTGTACAAGACCCATTGGCCAAACAATACAGATAAATTCCGCATCCGGGAAATTCTTAAATGGTGTATATCTATCATAAGAACCTGGTTTAATCATACTACCACCTCCATATTGCATAAGTATTTTATAATCTTCATCAATATGAATACCCTTTATAGAACTCTTACCATTGAGAGCTTTTCTTCCTAACCAAGTAACGCTATAAACATTTTTCGGTTTATCTTCAATATAATTTTTATCAAATAATCTATCAACATACTTAACATACTCTTCGTTAGATATTCCTAGTTTCTTAGCCAATTCAACATCTTGAGAGGCTGGCATTCTGTGTATATTTTTAAGTATGCTTAATTCGGTTCTACCAATTTCCATAACATCACCACTTTCACTTTCAACGAATCCGTAATCCTTCATTCTCTCGATATAGTTAGTAAGGTTTGTTTTTATTTCTTCTGGTGTTGCTAATCTACCAAGCTTATCACTTGTTTTTGCATTATTAATATAATGTCTAATATTGTTAAACATTGAGTATAAACTCGCAGTTGAGTCTAATAATAAACACTCAAGTATATTCTTATTTATGTGATCTCTTTTACCATCTAATGATTTAACAGTTATTCTTTTATTCTTATAAGCTAATAATAATCTATTAACCACTAATCCCATCATAAATCTATTCTTTTGTGGTGTTTCTGCCTTTTCATATTTGAATATAGAATTTTGAACATCTTCTGGTTTAATATTATTTCTCAAGAAATCTGCTGAATCAATTGTTTGAATCATTTTTATATCTTGTGCCGTGAATATATCTGAATATGAAACTTCACCTGATATAATCTCAACATTTGATCTAGCTGATTTGAAATATGTTGATTCTGTGTCCTCAGCACCAACTTGTTTATCATGATGATCCGATTGTATATGGAACATTGGTTTACCGTGTGCGAAATCAACTAAAACTTTTAATGTATCAGGTCTTCCGTTTTTAACAGCATACTCTAATCCACCATATTGAATGATATGACAATCAACTGTTTCTATTTGATAGTAATTTTTTAAGAATACACTCATAGCTAATGCTGATGTTACTCCATCTAAATCTTTGTGAAAGTATATCTCACATTCTTTATA
>Ga0307488_10003142_pt1 | contig 13858 bp, 13 predicted proteins | sample SB02metaG_FD_202248 | JGI IMG/M metagenome (GOLD analysis project Ga0307488, IMG submission 202248) | Sea-ice brine microbial communities from Beaufort Sea near Barrow, Alaska, United States - SB 0.2 | ecosystem: Environmental > Aquatic > Marine > Coastal | place: USA: Alaska | collected... | reverse complement strand
TATTCAAGACACTGATTTTGCGGTAGAAACAGCGAACATGACCAAGAACCAAATCTTGCAACAAGCGGGTACGTCAATCTTAGCCCAGGCTAACCAATTACCCCAGGCAGCATTAAGCCTTTTAGGTTAAGGTCTAACCAAGTCTGAGTTAAGTTCAAGCTAAGCCAAGGTTACGTTAAAGGTCATCAAGGTTAAGTTGGCTCAGGACGAGCCAAAAGAATAAAAAAGGAAGGCGTGTTATCACCCCTTCCTTTTCGTTTTCACTTAATGGGGGTCTGTTATGCTTTATAGCGATAGGTATTATTAAGTTAAGCGGCGGTTAAACAATTTTAAGGAGTCTGTCATGAATGTAGTTGAAAGCAATACCAACGTTAATGTCACTAAGTTATCGCGTGAGGTTGTTAGCGCTGAGCAAGCGAGTGCCTCAAGTGAGACAATAGCGCACGATAAAGTTAATCAAACCAGTGCCATTGAGCAAGCCAATGCTGTTAAGTCAGAGCCTTTAACCGCTCAACAACTTGAAAAAGTGGCGCAACAATTGCAACAGTTTGTGGGTGAAATGAACCGGGGTTTAGAGTTTTCTGTTGATACAGACTCGGGCCGCGATGTCATTAAGGTTATTGATAAAAATAGTGGCGACTTAGTCAAGCAATACCCCTCAGAGGAAGTGTTATCGCTGGTGGCAAACTTGTCTGATATGGTTGGTGGCTTTGTTGACGCAAAAGTCTAGCGCTGGTTAAGGTTAACTTGCCAGTCGTAATCGGTGACTGAGACCTATAACAACTAAAGGAGGCCATATGCCTGATTTAACGTTTACCGGTATAGGCTCAGGCCTACAGGTCAGCGAAATTGTTAGTGCGATTGTTGGTGCTGAAAAAGCGCCGTTTGTCTCTCGGTCTAATCGCCAGGAAGGCGAAATTACCACCGACATATCTGCAGTGGGCGCGTTAAAGTCTGCCTTGGAAAGTGTTACCAATTCGATTGCCAGTTTGGCCGACGCCGATAATTATCAGTTACGCAGCAGCAATGGTGCTGACAGCTTTGTTGGCCTGAGTGCCAGTAAAGACGCCCAAATCGGTGATTACTCGGTCAAAGTTGATGCCCTAGCGCAAGCCCATAAATTAGTCTCAGGCGCTTTTGCCAGTGATGATGCTGTCGGTGAAGGCAGCTTAACGATTGCCGTAGCAGACAGCAGCTTTGCTATTGAGGTCTCAGCAACCGACACCTTAAGCGAGCTGCGTGATGCGATAAATACCAGTGTTGATAACGATACCGTGCTTGCCACTATAGTGACTGACGATAACGGCCAGCACCTTATTACGACCAGCAAAACCACTGGTCTGTCAAACGCGATTACCACAACCGTTACTGACAATGATGGCGACAATACCGATGCTAACGGTTTATCTCGTTTTGCTTATGATGTGTCAGACGCCAATGCGCCTATTACTCGTTTAAGCGAAGTCAACGCGGCGCTCGATGCCCAAATTACCATTGATGGCACACTTGTCGTTACCAATAGCACCAATGAATTTAAAAACGTGATTGATGGTGTTGATATTACCGCCAAAAAGTTGCATGGCCTTGATGACGATATCAGCCAAATTAGCTTTAGTGCCAATAACAACAACATAAAGTCAGGTATTCAAAGTTTTGTTAAAACTTACAATGAACTATATGCATTAAGTAAGCAATTAGGGGCGGCAAGTGAGGCTGGGGCAGGCCCTTTAGCGGGGGATTCTTTGTTGCGCGGCGTGATGGGTAAATTACGCCAAGAGCTCAGTCAGTCTTTTGCTACCGGCAATGGCAATAGTTTGTCTTTATCCGAATTGGGCGTGCGCAGTGACCGTTATGGCGTTTTGACCTTAGACAGTGAAGACTTGAATGACTTTATTGACAGCGATGTTGGCGGTGTGCAACAGTTTTTTGTTGGCACGGAGTCAACCAATGGTTTTGCTAGCTCCCTTAAAACGCTGACCGAATTTTACACCGACAGCGATGGTATTATTCAAAACCGCATTAACAGCCGCAACAGTCAATTAGACCGACTCGATGAAGACCGCTTGGCCTTTGGTCGACGCATTGAGTCTTTAGAGGCCCGATTGTACGCGCAATACAATGCGATGGACTTAATCGTCGCCGGTTTGAATTCGACCAGCAGTTACCTGATGAATCAATTAGAGAACATGCCGGGTGTGGTCAGAAAAGATAAATAAGCTTTTAGGGTGAAATCAGTCAGCCATCTAAAGTCTAAAAATGACAGATAAGTCAAATGATTAACCCTTTAGAGTAAGCTGGCGATTTTATTGTAAAGTTGCGTTGCTTGACTGTGGCTTAACTCATCGACTGAGCGAAGCCTACCGATGGTTGAGCTTATACTCACCACGTCATTAGCGATACCGTCAATTTTTTTTGCTGCCGCTACTTGGGTCTCTTTTTGTTGTTTTTCAAGGCCAAGGGTCGACAGTTCAAGTAAGTCATCGGTATAAACACCAACACTGATTTTACTGGTTTTTTCTGTCGGTGCGGACTGCGCTGCGGCCACTTTACCGCTGACCTTCGGCTGCAGGCTAGGACTTGCCGTTAATGGATTTGCAATGGACATAATTTACCCCCCAAGGTTGCTGATAAAGCACACTAGTGGCCAAGGTGGTTGCCTTTTCCGCGTTGGCTGACGCCTGTTTTGTGGCGTGGACCTTGGCGATTTTTAGGCGTTTTTTACGCTTTTTTTGCGTTAACTTGGCGTTAATGCCGCTATTATAAAAGTCAGTGTAGCTGGTCTTGGTTTAAAATTAAACGTTTTATACTCGAAAGGGTTCACAGAGCGTAGGTCATTAGCCTTAAAATTTATACTGAGCTCAAACTTAAGCTAAAGCCTAAGCTGTGGTTAGCCGGTGGTTTTAAGCCAGACGTTAATATTTTTGATAAGACTGACTTACTTTGGTGCTCTTTTTTAATTGCAGCACTTGGTCAGCTAATGCTTGCTTGCAGGCTAGAGACTGCTCGGTTAACTGCGCATCAAGGGTGATCATTTCATTGAGTAAATTAAGCTCTATTGCGATTGCCTCGGTAGAATGTTGGTCAAACAACGCGCTAATTAAATGCTGCCGCTGGGTCATTAATTCGTTGAGTTTATCCTCACTGACAGGTTCATCAGGGACTGGCTCTGTGGTTAGTGGTTCTGCAATGGCTTGGCTGCGGTGGTTTTCTTGCGGGGTGTTTTGCGCAGCCAGCGTTGGCGACAATAAGCGCGACGATAGGGCCAACACTAGTTGTCGCGATATGGTGTTAATCTTCTCCAAGGTCTCTTTTACACAAGTGACCACTAAAAACTGACCTGATTTCGGTTGTCCAGTGGGATAGCGTCCCAGCCGGCTTTGATCGGCAGTAGAATTTGGATGATCTCTTCGAGTTTGTCGACATCATTATCGGTACTGGCTAACAGCAATTGTTGTGAACAAAAGGTGTAAAGTGAGGCTAAGTTATTTGAAACATCTCCGCCTTGTTCAAAGTCTAACGACGCTTCTAACACGCCAATAATGGCGATGGCGTTGGATATTTCCCCACCTTTTTTAGCAAAATCATTCTGAGCTATAGCGCCTTTAGCGGTGGCAATGTTATCGAGTAATTTTTGAAATAACATGGCAACAAGACGATAAGGCGAAGCCTGCTGGGCATTGCTCTTATTGGTTTGTTGATATTTTTTAAGTGACGCATGTGTCATAGAGACTTCCTTTTAACTCCAAATGAATGTTTTACGCTAACGCTTGATTATTGACTGTCACTGAAAAGCCTTCTTGGCTGGCTTTTTGGTAAGCTTGCTTTAATACGCTATGAGTAACTTCATCAGCGTCGTAAATCACCCCATTGCTGAGCACTTCGATATTGTCCCAGCCACGGTCGACTAAATATTTTTCTATTTGGCTAACTTGTTGTTCAAAAGGCATTTCCCTTGAGAACATATTAAACTCGTGTCGCGTGCCTTGAGTGAATTCTTGATTATCCTGCATTAATTCCGCTGTGCCATTTATGATCAACATCTTAATATCCTACTGTGACTAATTTAATGTTATAAATATACTACTGAATTTGTATGCTTTTTTTATGCCAATTATTACATTGAAGGCGGGTTTCTCTGGTTTTTTGATGTTTTGTGGCTTTGACGGTCTGTAGACCTTTTTTTTTTTCAGTGCTTAGACATGTTAATTAGAGCTGACATTAGCGGCAAATCTGCCATTAAATCCCCGAACTGACTACCTTGCGTGATAGGGTCAACGGCGGTATTATTTTAAAATAAGCCAGTGCCTTTAATTAACAATATAACATGAATAAAGAATAAATAAATAAATGACAAATAAATGACAAATAGTGTCAATTTATTGTTGCTTAAAATAAATTAATCACTAAGATTGGGCGGTACGTTATAAAATAATACTAAAAATAACACGTTAGCAATAGTGGTGATGAACTAAGTATGAGCGATACCCCAGTAATAACCAATCAAAAACAAATTCTATTTGTTGATAATGACTCGGTTAGAAGTCAACAACTGAGCACAGTACTGGCTTTTGTTGGCGAGCAATTTGTCCACTGTTCAAAAGAATATGTCAGTGATGCGTTAAAAAATATGGATAATATTGTCACTGTGATACTCAATGGCGAGCTTTGTCCTTCGACCAGTCTATTGGTTAAAGCAAATCCTAAAATCCCTTTTTTATTACATGATGTCCTTGATGAAGGGCTGTTTAATTCTCACGCCAATGTCATTGGTTCGTTATCAACACCATTGAACTACGCACAATTGACTGAGTCAGTTCATCATTGCCACCAATATCATAATAAGCTGCCACAAAGAGCTGAAAAGCTCAGCTCTCGTGTGTTATTTCGGGCACTGGTTGGCTCTAGCAAAGCGATGAATGACGTCCGTTTTTTAATTGAACAAGTGGCGAAAACCCCTACCAGTGTTTTGGTGTTAGGCGAGTCAGGTACCGGCAAGGAAGTTGTCGCTCGTAATATTCACAACTTATCGGATCGCGCCAAAGGCGCCTTTGTGCCGATTAACTGTGGCGCTATACCGGCTGAGTTATTAGAAAGCGAATTGTTTGGTCATGAAAAAGGCGCCTTTACGGGGGCAATATCGACTCGTAAAGGCCGCTTTGAATTAGCCGAAGGTGGTACCCTTTTTCTTGATGAAATTGGTGATATGCCTCAGCCGATGCAAGTTAAACTGCTTAGGGTATTACAAGAGCGAACGTTTGAGCGGGTTGGCGGCACCAAAAGCCTTAAAGCCAATGTCCGTGTGATTGCAGCCACTCATCAAGATTTAGAAGAGATGATTAAAGTTGGCCGTTTTCGAGAAGACTTATTTTATCGGTTAAATGTTTTTCCTATTGAAACACCGGCCTTGCGTGAGCGTAAAGAAGATATTCCTTTATTGTTAAAAGAATTATTGACGCGCTTTAAACATGAGCAAAATAGGGTGGTGCGTTTTACTGAAAAAGCTATTGAGTCGTTAATTGAGCATCCGTGGCCAGGCAATGTTCGTGAATTATCTAACCTGATTGAGCGAATGTTGATTATGTATGGCGAGCAAATTGTTGATGTGGCTCAACTGCCGCAGAAGTATCAACATATCGATGTCGAAGAATATACCCCTGAATATCCAGAAGAACTCCAAGAGCAAGACAGCATTAATGAACTTTTTGCTGGTTTTGATGAGGATAGCGACTTAACCACTGTGACTAACTTTGCGCAATTTGAAGGGGCTTTTACCGGCTCGGCGGTGCAACCAACGCCAGTGGATATTTTACCAGATGAAGGTATCGTCCTTAAAAATTATCTCGCCGAATTAGAGATAACCTTAATTACCAAAGCACTGAATAAACATCAATGGGTGGTTGCCCGTGCTGCCGACCTTTTAGGCATGAGACGGACGACATTGGTTGAAAAAATGCGTAAATATGATTTGCAGAAAGAGCGTTAAGCAACTGTTAAGTTTCATCTTTTTATTGACGGCTGATCACTTTACGCCAATATAATGACTAGGTGTCCTCCCATATTTTAAATTAAACCGTTGATTTATAGGTCTTTTTTGTTGGCATGCTAAATGCTTTACCTTAATTAGTTTTTCTAATTGAGTAAATATGCCATGGCCATTGCATTACATTCTATTTCGGATAGTTTTTTTCAAACCAATCAAATAAATCAAACCAATAAACAAGAAAGCAAGCCCTTGTTTATTGATGGCCCTGACGATTATCGCCAAGCCGATGGCGATAAACACTCGGCCTTGCAGTCTGAGGCTTTTCCTGGCGAGCTGGCGTTATTACGTCAACAAAGCAATCAAAACAATCAACTCATTGATGTTATGCCAACCGGATTAGTGATCCTGGATGGCAACGGCATTGTAATTAAAGTCAACAAAATGGCTAGCCAATTACTTGATCAACCTATTTTAGGCCATGCTTGGTATAACGTTATTAAACGCTCTTTTGATCCCCGTGCTGATGATTGGCATGAGGTGTCGTTAAAAGATGGCCGCCGCGTTAAACTTGAGATCAGTGCCTTGGGTGATCAACCCGGTCAATTAATTATGATTACTGACTTAACACAAACCCGATTATTACAAGATAAATTAGGTCAGATGCAACGTTTGTCGTCACTAGGCCATATGGTTTCTACGCTTGCCCATCAAATAAGAACACCGTTGTCATCAGCAATGCTTTATAGCGCCAATTTAAATAATACTAAGCTCGATGATGGGTCAAGAAAACGTTTTCAAGAAAAGCTCTTTTTACGACTCAAAGATTTGGAGCAGCAAGTTAATGACATGTTGTTGTTTTCTAAAAGTGGTAAAGAGCAAGTGGTTGCAGAGTTATCCGTTAATAATATGGTTAATGAGGCAGTGGCCAATATGGACGCTTTGATCGTCAAAGCGCAAGCCAAGGTAACCGTGACAATTTGCCAGGATGATTGCCAAATTTTAGGCAATAAAAATGCCTTAGAAGGGGCGATTCAAAATTTAATTCACAACAGTTTGCAAGTAAACAAAGACAACGCTGAAATTAATATTCAGGCAAAATGTTATGGAAGTTTCACCTACATTAGTGTGGAAGATAATGGCACGGGTATTCCTGATGAATTGACGGACAAGATATTCGAACCTTTTTACACCTCAAAGATGCAAGGAACCGGCTTAGGTTTAGCGGTGGTTAAATCGGTGGTTGAGGCGCACCAAGGGCAAGTTAGGTTACTAAACGGTCAAGGCCCAGGAGCTCACTTTTGTATCAAACTGCCGTTATTTACCTTCAGTAAAGATGAGCCAAATAAGGAAGAATTGACCACTGCGGCTAAAGATGAAAGCTTTTCCTTAGCCATGACTCAAGGGAGTAACCAATGATCACAAGTAAAATACTGGTCGTTGAAGATGATGCCGGCTTAAGAGAAGCCTTAGTTGATACCTTATTATTGGCGGGCTATCAGTGTATTGACGCTGAGTCTGGTGAGGCGGCTTTACTGCTGTTACAAAAGCATGCGGTTGATTTAGTGGTCAGTGATGTTCAAATGGCTGGCATGTCGGGTTTGTCATTGCTGCGCAGTATAAAAAATCAAGCTAAAAATATGCCCGTATTATTAATGACCGCTTACGGTACTATTGATGATGCGGTGCAAGCGATGCGTGATGGTGCTTGTAATTATATGGCGAAACCGTTTGCCCCTGAAGTCCTTTTAAATATGGTCAGTCAGTATTTACCATTGAAGGTCGTCAATAAAAATACCCCGATTGTTGCCGATACAAAAAGTATTGAGTTATTAGCACTCGCTAAAAAAGTGGCAACAACCGAAGCGTCTGTCATGGTGCTTGGCCCAAGTGGCTCAGGTAAGGAAGTATTAGCTCAATATGTTCATCATCATTCGGCTCGAGCCGCGCAGGCTTTTGTCGCGATTAATTGTGCGGCTATTCCTGAAAATATGTTAGAAGCGACACTGTTTGGCTATGAAAAGGGTGCCTTTACTGGCGCTATTCAAGCCTGTCCCGGTAAGTTTGAACAAGCCCAAGATGGTACGATTTTACTTGACGAGATCACCGAAATGGATCTGAGTTTACAAGCTAAAATTTTACGGGTATTGCAAGAGCGAGAAGTGGAGCGTTTAGGTGGCAGAAAAACCATTAAACTCAATGTTAGGGTAATTGCGACCTCTAATCGAGATCTTAAGGCGGCAGTAAAAGCCGGCGAGTTTCGTGAAGACTTGTATTACCGGTTAAATGTTTTTCCTCTGACTTGGCTCCCTTTAGCCCAGCGCCGTGAAGATATTATCCCTTTAGCTAAACATTTAGTTAAAAAGTACCACCAAGCGACTGACCATCGGGTACCGGAATTTAGCCCGGCAGCACGAAGTAAAATACTCGCTTACCAATGGCCGGGTAACGTCAGAGAGTTAGATAATGTTATTCAGCGTGCCTTGATATTACAAAATGGTGAGTTGATCAACTCAGACGATTTATTTATTGAAAGTTTTACTACGACAGAACTCAATACCGCCGGACAAGAACAGTACAGTGGTACGATAGAACAGCGGCCAAGTGATGAGGGAAATGTTGCAGACAAAGGCAGTTGTGAGTTAGGTAATGAACTTAAGTTACAAGAACAACAAATAATTCTTGATACGTTATTAGCCTGCCAGGGCAGCAGAAAAGCGGTGGCTGAGCGCTTAGGTATTAGTCCAAGAACACTGCGTTATAAAATCGCAAAAATGCGTGACAGCGGCATTAAAATTCCTGCGTAACGCCTGCATCCCAGTCATATTTATTGAATGCTTTACTGATACTAAAACATTCAATAAATCAGAGTCCCAGCAAAATCCAGAGTAAAATTCTAAAGATTCCCTCCTTGGCATTATGTTTGCATTATCACTGTTATACCCAGTAATAACAAAATTTTGACAGCAGGTGGAACGTTATGGAAATATCAACTAATTCTTTATATGCTCAAATGCAAAGTATGTCGCTAGAAGCTAGTGGCAACCGACTTCCTGGTGTCCAAGGTGCTCCACCTATCAGCCTGCAAGGCAATGAAATTGGCCAGGTGAATAGCTCTAGTGATAATTTTGGTAACCTACTCAAACAGGCGATTGATAAGGTTAGTGACACCCAGCTTGAGGCAGGTCAATTGAAAAACGCCTTTGAAATGGGTGACCGTAATGTGACTTTAGCACAAACGATGGTTGCTTCAGCCAAAGCTGGTGTCGCTTTTGACGGTGCGGTACAGGTAAGAAACAAATTTGTTGAAGCGTATAAAGAAGTCATGAGTATGCCGGTGTAATCGAGTCGAAGATAGTCAACAATGACACATTAAAGTTTATATAAAAGTGGTAAGGCGGAGAAGTTAAGTGGCGGACATAATAAGTTCAAATAATGCGGCTGTTAGTGGCGGTAATACCGATATGGTCGTGGCTGGCGATGCCAATATAGAAGAGCAAAAGTCCGGTATAGCCTCTGCATTAGGCAACGTTGATGTCTTAAGGCAGTTAACGCTGATTATGGCGTTATCGATATGTTTAGCTATTGCGGTCCTGGTTATTTTATGGGCCAATGAACCCGAATATCGCGTGTTGACAAAATTGCCCACTGAACAACTGATTAAAACCATGGACTTTCTTGATTCCAATAAAGTCGATTATCAACAACAAAATAATACTATCTCAGTACCTATTGAAGAATACCAAACTGTTAAATTATTATTAGCGCGAGGCGGTTTATCGGGTGAGCCTGACCAAGGTAATGAAATGTTAATGCAAGATATGGGCTTTGGTGTTAGTCAACGTCTTGAAACTGAAAGATTAAAATATGGTCGTGAGCAACAACTTGCCGATACAATTGCACAACTAAAATCGATATCTCGTGCTAAAGTGTTGTTAGCTATTCCTCGTCAAAACGTTTTTGCTCGCCGTTCTAAAACACCTTCGGCTACGGTAGTCTTAACGATGCAAAGAGGGCAAGTGTTGTCAGAAGAAGAGGTGGATGCGGTTGTTGATATTGTTTCCTCTGCGGTCCAAGAGTTATTGCCAAACAGGGTAACCGTTACTGATCAAAATGGTCGTTTACTCAATTCCGGCAGTCAAGACTCGATCTCTTCTCGTTCACGTAAAGAATTTGAAATCGAACAAAAACGTGAACAAGAATATTTAGCAAAAATTGACTCAATTTTAATCCCTATTGTTGGTTTAGGTAATTATACGGCACAGGTCAATGTTTCAATGGACTTTACCAATGTCGAAGAAACCGCCCGCCGTTATAATTCAGACTTACCGTCGCTTCGCAGTGAAATGAAAGTAGAAGACAGTACGATTGGTGGCTTATTGGGCGGTATTCCTGGGGCATTATCAAATCAACCACCAGTAGACTCAAACATTCCTGAAAATGCCAAAACAGCGACTCAGCAACGATCAACACCAACAAGACAGCACTTAGAGTCAACAAAAAATTATGAACTTGATGAATCGATAAGCTATACCAAACAACAAGCGGGTGTTATCAGACGTATTAGCGTTTCAGTGGGACTTGACTATTTAACTCAACCCGTTGCTCCTGTCGATGGTGCCGCGACGGGTGAGACAACTCAAATACCACGCTCAGTAACCGAGTTGGCAAGTATTCGACGATTATTACAAGGCAGTATTGGTTTTGATTTACAGCGAGGTGATGTCTTAGAAGTATTGACTTTACCCTTTGTTACTAATGATATTGGTGTGATCGCTGAGGTACCATTTTATCAACAGCCAGAGATGTTTAAATGGGGTAAGTTGTTAATGGGCGCTTTGGTTATCGTGATCTTAATTCTTGCGGTCATAAAACCTATGCTTAAACGTTTAATCCACCCTAATCAAACACCAAACGACTACGGTGATAAATCACTTGATAGTCATATTGACTTGGGTGATGAGACTATGGACATGTTGACTGCCGATTTTGATGCAGGAACGGTAGGTTTTGCTCCTGATGGTAGTTTGCAGTTGCCAGACTTACACCGTGATGAAGATGTATTAAAAGCGGTTCGAGCGCTTGTCGCTAATGAGCCAGAACTTTCCTCTCAAGTTGTTAAAAGTTGGTTGAATCAAGATGAGTGATGAAACAGAAGAGCTAGCACCTGCTAAAGTTCCAGTAGGATTCGATGTCAATAAATTAGAGGGTGCTGAAAAGGCAGCCATATTATTACTGAGTTTATCGGAAGAAGATGCGGCGCAAATTTTAAAACAGCTTGAGCCTAAACAAGTTCAGAAAGTCGGTATGGTGATGGCTGGGATGGGAGACTTTACTCAAGAAAAAATCACTGCCGTTCATAAATTTTTTATCAATGATATTCAAAATTTTTCTACTATTGGTTTCCAATCGGAAGAATTTGTGCGAAAAGCATTAACCGCCGCCTTAGGTGAAGATAAAGCGAGTAATTTAATTGACCAAATTGTTATGGGCGGTGGGGCTAAAGGTTTAGACTCATTAAAATGGATGGATGCTAAACAAGTGGCCAACATTATTCGCAATGAGCACCCTCAAATTCAAACCATTGTTTTATCGTATTTAGATTCACAACAAGCGGCTGAAATTATGGGCCAATTTGCTGAAAAAGTCCGCTTAGACTTAATGATGCGTATTGCCAACCTAGAAGAAGTTCAACCGGCAGCGTTACAAGAGCTTAATGAAATTATGGAAAAACAGTTTGCTGGTCAAGCGGGTGCGCAAGCAGCTAAAATGGGTGGCCTTAAAGCGGCGGCTGATATTATGAACTTCCTTGAAACTAATGTTGAAGGCACATTGATGGACTCTATTCGTGAACAAGATGAAGAAATGAGTCAACAAATTCAGGACTTGATGTTTGTCTTTGAGAATTTAGTCGACGTTGATGACAGAGGCATGCAAACTATTTTAAGAGATGTGCAACAAGATATTCTGATGAAAGCCATTAAAGGTGCAGATGATAACCTACGAGAGAAAATCATGACTAATATGTCTAAGCGTGCAGCAGAGATGTTAGAAGATGATCTTGAAGCTATGGGCCCGGTTAGGGTGAGCGAAGTAGAAACGGCACAAAAAGAAGTTTTAGCGATTGCTCGTCGATTATCTGACGCTGGCGAAATTATGCTTGGGTCTGCCGGTGGCGGTGATGAATTCTTATAAGAATTGCTATCAGGTACCTTACCAATGAATACAGTAGTGATTGAAGCGGTTAATTATGAGTAATGAGAAAGATAGCAATGAAGGTAATGATGAGTTAGATGCAAAGATCTGGCATATCCCCGATGTAAGACAGCAGTTAACTGAGGTAGAAGAAACAAAAACGAATGCATTCGGTATAAAAAGTCCTTGGCGTTATGAAGCGCCAGAGGAAATAGAAACTGTTGAGTTGCCGCCTTTAACAGCAGAAGAAATCGAAGAAATTCGTCAAGCGGCTTTTAATGAAGGTTTTAATCAAGGCAAAGAAGACGGTTTTACTAAAGGTTATGAAGAAGGTAAAGCTGAGGGTCTTCAAGCAGGAATACTAACAGGCCACAAAGAAGGGCTCATTAACGGTCTTGACGAAGGTCAAGAAACCATCGCTGAGTGGTCGGCTAAATGGAGTTGTCTGGTTAATGAACTCCATCAGCCAATGATTAATATTGAAAAGAATGTCGAAGAACAATTATTACAACTTGTTGTGCAATTAACTGAAGCTGTTGTTTTACATGAAATTAAAACCAATCCTGATATTTTAATTGCCGCTATTAGCACCGGTATAAAAGCCTTACCCAGTCAAGAAGTGCAAACCCAGATCTATTGTCACCCTGATGACATTAAACTGATTGAAAAAGAATTTGGTGCAGAGCGTATTAAAGACAGTGGCTGGCGTTTATTACCTACGCCTCAATTAGCGGTTGGCAGTTGTCAAATTGAAAACAGTACATCAAGTATTGATTTATCTGTTAAGTCTCGATTAAAACAAGTACTTGAGTCATTTCTTGAAAATGCCTTATACCATGCAAACTGATCAATGCCTGACGCTGAAGGGCGATGACATTAGTCGTATTTTTGCTGGAATAAAAAAGTACAACAAGGTTTAAAAATATATGGTTGATAGTGTCAAACTGGCAGCAAGATTAAAAGCTGCGCAAACGTTTATCCACCCTTACAAAGAAACGGTTGCCGGGCGTCTTGTCCGTGTTGTTGGTTTAACTTTAGAAGCCGTAGGTGTGAAAGCCGATGTCGGTAGCCAGTGTTTAGTTGAAACGTCCAACGGTGATTTCGTTGCTGAAGTGGTCGGCTTTTCTCAAGATATTACCTATTTAATGCCAGAACAAAGCCTGCAAGGGGTTTCCCCTGGGGCACGTGTTATGCCAATCTCAGCGAAGAGCCGAGTGCCTTTATCAATGGAGTTATTAGGTCGAGTCGTCGATGGTGTTGGTAATCCACTTGATGGTAAAGGTCCACTAAAACCTAATGATGATTATAAAGTCGATAATAAACCAATAAACCCCCTGCTAAGACGTGCGATTTCTGAACCCCTAGATGTTGGTGTCCGTTCAATTAATAGTTTCATCACTATTGGTAAAGGTCAGCGTATGGGATTATTTGCCGGTTCAGGTGTGGGTAAAAGTGTCTTGATGGGTATGATGACCCGCGGGACAACAGCCGATGTGATTGTTGTTGGTTTGGTCGGTGAGCGTGGTCGAGAAGTTAAAGAATTTATTGAAGATATTTTAGGTAAAGAAGGCCAAGCACGTTCTGTCGTTGTTGCTGCTCCTGCTGATAACTCACCGTTAATGCGCTTAAAAGGGTGTGAATATGCGGTACAAGTGAGTGAGTATTTTCGTGATCAAGGTCTTA
>Ga0307488_10003141_pt1 | contig 13858 bp, 14 predicted proteins | sample SB02metaG_FD_202248 | JGI IMG/M metagenome (GOLD analysis project Ga0307488, IMG submission 202248) | Sea-ice brine microbial communities from Beaufort Sea near Barrow, Alaska, United States - SB 0.2 | ecosystem: Environmental > Aquatic > Marine > Coastal | place: USA: Alaska | collected... | reverse complement strand
GAACCACCCATCCCACGGGGTTGGAAGCCGACATTCAGGCCACCCTAAACTGGGCTTGGCGCTGCGCTGCCGCAAGTCTGCTTCGAGCCCGCTTTACCTATTTTCTGTATCGCAACGAATGTCCGGTATCGGGGGAGCTTGCAAACGAAGCACGGAAATTTCGGTCCAAACCGGATATGCAATGCGTTGGCAGTACAATCCCCATAGCGGGCAATGTTGCTGTACTCTGCATTTTCAGAAGTCTGCACTCATACTTTTGAAACATTTTACCTGCAGGTTAAAGCCGCGACCTTAAACGGTTTTGGCACATTGATGCATCTTGCTAAAACAGACAGCGTCCCAAATTCAGAAAGCTGATCAGCGCATCACAAATGGGTTTGACATTGGCTCCGCGGACGTGTTGATCCACGTTGTTTTTGTTCGGGTATAGTCATTGATCGCATCAAGGCCCGCTTCGCGTCCGTAGCCCGAATGGTTGTACCCCCCAAATGGTGCGATTGGCGAAATGGCTCGATAGGTGTTCACCCAGCAAATTCCAGCCTTCAGCCGTGATGAGACGCGGTGAGCACGTGCAAGGTTTTGGGTGAAGACACCTGAGCCAAGACCAAAAGGTGTGCTGTTGGCCAAGACAATGGCATCTTCTTCGGTGTCAAACGGCATCAACGACATCACTGGGCCGAAAAGCTCGACGTTCAGTGTTACAATGTTGTGGTCTGCGCATTCCACCAATGTTGGCGCCATGAAGTTACCGGGCCGATCAAGGGCAGCGCCGCCGAACCGGATTTGCGCACCTTGTGCCTTTGCCGCAGCCAAAGTTGCCGTGATATGATCGATCTGCACTTTTGTGCATAGCGGACCAAGATGGGTCTGTGCATCCAACGGGTCGCTCACCACGAGGTTCGCACATTTTTCTGTAATCCGCGCGATCAACGCCTCAAGAATAGGCCGGTGGACCAATCCACGCGATCCCGCAACGCAGCTTTGCCCAGACGCGCCAAAATTGCCGGCAATCAACCCGTTTGCGGCACCGTCCAGATCGGCGTCATCAAACACGAGAATTGGAGATTTCCCACCGAGTTCGAGCGAGGTGACCGCAAAATTCTCGGCCGAGTTTCGCACGACATGACGGGCAGTATCGGGGCCTCCGGTAAAGGCGATGCGGTCTACATCCGCATGGCGGGTCAGTGGAATGGCGCAATTCGCGGCATCGCCTGTAATGATCGAAACCACGCCGGGCGGAAATCCGGCTTGCTCAATCAAACGCGCGAATTCCAGCATCGGTGCAGGCGCAATTTCAGAGGCTTTCAAAACCACGGAACACCCCGCGGCCAGTGCGGGGCCAAGCTTTGTCGCAGTCAAAAACATTTGGGCGTTCCACGGCACAATCGCCACCACAACACCAATCGGTTCACGGTGGGTAAAGACGTGCATATCGGGCTTGTCGATGGGCAGAACTGCCCCTTCAATCTTGTCGGCAAGTCCTGCATAGTAGCGGTAGTACTCCCCGACATAGCCTGTCTGGCTTGACGTTTCCGTAAGGAGTTTGCCGCTGTCAGTTGTCTCGATCCGGCCCAAGTGATCCGCATTTTCTGCGATCAATTCCCCTAAACGATACAGCAGTTTGCCCCGCTGTGTCTGGGTCATGTCGCGCCATACGGGGTCATCCAACACCCGCCGCGCGGCTATGATTGCACGGTCAACATCTTGAGGTGCGGCACAAGCGAAAGTGGCCCAATCCTCTCCCGTCGCGGGATTTTGAGTGGTCATCGTTTGCCCGCTATGGCCTTCGGCAAACGCGCCGTCGATATAGAGTTGGAAATGTGGAAGCTTTGTCATCGTGTTCCTCAAGTGAATGCTGGCATCACGTCGTCGATAAAGCGCGATAGTGAGCTGCGTTTACGTTCAAAGTCCATGCCGCTGTCGATCCAGAACGAATATTCATCATAGCCCAAGTCTTCATACCTTTTGATCTGGTCAATGACTTCCTGTGCTGTCCCAATTGTCAGGTCGCGCATCATATTTTGCGGCGACATCATTTTGTTCGCAGCCAAGTCTTCGTCGCTTAACGTCTCGATCAAGCCTTGTGATACGGGCCGCTTGTTCTGAAACCATGCGCCAAAGTAATTGTAGAATTTAGACAACTGCTTTGCAGCCAATGCGGTGTCGTCAGCGTCTGCGCCGACATAGGTGTGGTGCAAAAGCATGATCTTTGGGCGCGGCCCTTCGTAGGCTGCACAGGCCTCGTTGAACTTGCCCATCAGATCAGTGATTTCATCAATGCCCTGCCACAACGGGGTGACCTGAATGTTGAAGCCATTATTGACCCCAAATGTATGGCTGTTGATATCACGCGCCGCGATCCAGATCGGCGGGCCGTCCTTTTGAACTGGTTTTGGTGCAGAGGTCGTTGCCGGAAACTGGAAATACGTCCCGTCATGGGCACAGTCGCCCGCCCAAAGTTCGCGCAGCAGCAGCGTTGTCTCACGCATCCGCAACCCGGCCTCCATTGCATCCATGCCCGGCATCAAGCGTTCGTATTCGTAAGAATAGGCGCCACGTGCAATGCCTAATTCGATCCGACCATTGGTGATCAGATCAGCCGCTGCGGCTTCGCCAGCTAGCTTAATCGGGTGCCAGAACGGCGCAATGATCGTCCCAGTTCCAAGGCGCACATTCTTGGTATGTTGGCTGAGGTCCACAAGCGTCAAAAAGGGATTGGGCGCGATGGTAAAATCCATCCCATGATGTTCGCCCGACCAGACCGCACGCATGCCACCATCATCGGCCATTTTCGCAAGCCCGATCAGTTCCTCGCGCAAACTGGCATGGTCTTGTTCGGGCGAAAGCCGTTCCATATGCGCAAAAAGAGAGAAGTCCATGCGTTACATCCTTTCTGACGTGTTCGCGACGAAGGTGGTCAAAAGCCCGCTCAATTGCGCGGCATGTGTCATCGGCAACATGTGGGCAGCGTTTGCAAAAATCTCAGCACGTCCGCTTGCAACTAATGCCGCCATGTTTTTGGACATGGCCGGAGTGGAATTTGGTTCCTGTTCGCCGGTCACGAAGAGCGCGGGACAGTCCAGTGTCTTCAGATCAGCCTCCATCGGTCCATCTTCGCGGGCAAATATGCGGTAGGCCTTGCGGTATCCCACGGGGTCAACTGTCTGCAGCCAATCTTTACACGCGTTACTCTCTGGCGAGGGCTCCCCGCCAAACCAGCGTTCCAAGGTGGCGGTTGGATCAGCGATCATTTTGCCATCAAGGTTGTTGGCACGCGCAATCACCGCGGCCTGTGCTGCGGCATCACGACGATAGACGGCATTCAATGCGACGACACCTTTCACACGCGCCTTGTGCCTGATCGCCATATCCAGTGCGATCATAGCCCCGAACGAATGCCCGACAACGATGGCAGGCTCGTCCAAAGCGGCCACAATCCTATCAGTGAAATCCGCCAACTCTGCTGTGTCTGGCAACGCCGAACTCTGCCCATGTCCCGGTATATCGACGGCGACGACACGGCAGGCTCGAGACACGTCATCTATCTGGGCACACCATGCCTCGGCCCGCAGGCCGACGCCATGGATCAGCAAAACCACAGGGCCCTCACCATAGGTGATGGCCGCCAATGGCCCCGCCCTAGACCGCGGCCGGGTTGTCCAAGTCATGTCCCAAATCCTTCAGATCCTGATAACGATCACCAATCCGATGATGCGGACGTCCATTCATTGCAGCACCTAAGACAACGACGATTTCGTCGTCACGGGGGGCATCTGGGATCGCAAACTGAATAGTCAGATAATGCGACCTGCGCCCCGCATCGTTTTTATCCATCAACGGCACCGTGATAGGGGCGTTGGCCCCGCCACGGGTATTTGTGAAGGCAAGATAGGACTTTGCACCAACTGCTTCACGGAAGTGATTACCAAACCGCAGGGTGTGGATGAGACCAGAAGCATGCTCGATCTCGCCGTTTAGGCCGACGACCGCGGCCTTCCCATAGGCTTCAATCGCGTCGCCTGATCCGGCCAATGCAATCATGCGCTCTGTTAGCAGTGCGCCCAACACAGGACCGTAGGCGTGAATTTCAGGCTTCAGGTCTTCTACAAAACGACCCGCCCAAGGGTTGCTGACAACAGCCGCCACAGCGAACATGCGCCACGGGGTCCCTGCAGGTTTGAACCCTTCGACGAGGACTTCTTCATCGTAGGTGACAATTTTTCGGATGGTTGGCTGCATAGTCTTCCTTTTTATACGAGTGATTTGATTATTCAGCCCAAACCAACAATTTGACAAACGTAGAAATCGCAGGCTTATACATTAGTGTTTCTAATGGGTGACTTGACCATGACCAAAGCACTGCCCCCTCTCTCATGGTTTCGCGCCTTTGAGGCCGCGGCACGCAGCCTAAGTTTTACAGCCGCTGCAGAGGAAATTGGCATGACCCAATCCGCAGTCAGCCAGCATGTGAAATCACTGGAAAACAGGTTGGGAGTGGCGCTGTTTATCCGGCGGGCGCGCGGCTTGACGCTGACCGATGACGGGCGCAAGTTGATGCCGCAGGTTACTTCCGCCCTTGAGACCCTCACAGCGGCAGCGCGGGCATTTGATACAGGACCAACACAGAACCTCTTGACGGTCGCCACTTCCGTCAGCGTCGCACAGTGGATGATTGCACCACGCCTTGCAGCCTTTACAGCCCGTCACCCAGACGTTCGCCTCAGGTTTCTGAGCACAATCTGGCCGGATGATTTTCAGACAGTGCGCGCTGATGTCGAGGTTCCATTTGGCTCTCACAAGCAATTCGGACGGGATGCAACTTTGCTGGAACCCAACGGACTTGTGGCCTTGAAGTCCCCCGATTTGGAGGGCGCGCTGCACACCCTGCCATTGATCGAGGCTGTTGGAACATCTACTGGCTGGACGAGCTGGCAAGAGGGGGGCGATGAGGACTTGACGCCCCACATTTTCGTGGACTCCTTCGGTGCAGCCCTCAACATGGCGCTTCATGGAAACGGCGTTGCATTGGTCAGCGAAAGCTTGGCACATTCCGCAATCGCCTTGGGCCAACTTGTTTTGGCACATAGCAAAGTAGCGCCCTGCCAAGAGGGTTATTATGTCCGCGTAAATGAGAAGAATAAAACCGCCGTCAAATTTCGAGATTGGCTGCTAGAGGAAGAATACCTTGGGCTAACCGCGACAGCCTGAAATGCGGGATATTGTTGGACGCGACAAAATCAATCCAAGTTTAACGTTATGAAAGTGGACTTTGGCGCATATGCAGCGAATTGGCGCTTTGTCCGCACACCGACGATCAAGCCGCCAAAATGCTGCGCTCTGCACGAATGGCCTCTCTAGGGAAGCTGCACCGCAGAGACAACAGTTCAGATCAACGGCAGCAAAGGGCCGTGAGTGACAGATGCTGCGCCATGCACATTTCTACATTAAGGGCGGGAACCGGACATCAGCTGCAAGTGCGCGGGCCTTAGGGCGATCTGGCGAAAGCTGCCGTTCAAAGTGAAGTCAAATCCACGAATGCTGCAAACGATCTAATGGCGGCAGTGAGTCCAATGTGACCGATGCTGCATGTTGGAGCAACGTCCGCTTTTGCAATGGGATCGCCTGCGCACCTGTCAAATGTGAGTTCCCCTAAATAGTGAATCTGTTCATAGTCCTCTTGCCGCGTGCCCTGTTTACCAGAAAGGATAACCAAAAATGGATTTCACGTTCAATGTTGCAGGCAAGAGCGTCGTGCTGATCGTCAAGTCGGTTGTTGTTGCTGGGTGGACAGCGCGGGATGCCGATGCGGTTCAACACCATATTGATGAACTGGCTGATCTGGGCATCGCGCCTCCCAGCCAAATCCCTTTGTATTATCGTGTCGCACATACGCTTTTGACCCAAAACGATACGATCGAAGTGTTAGGGGACGGATCGTCAGGAGAGGTTGAGCCATTGCTGATCAAATCCAACGGAAAAACATATTTCGGCCTAGCGTCAGATCACACGGACCGCGATCTTGAAGTGCATTCAGTTGCGGCATCCAAACAAGCGTGCGCCAAACCCATAGCTGACGCGCTTTGGGATTTTGACGAAATCAAAGATCATCTGGATGACATCACCTTGAAATGCTGGATTAAAGAAAACGGACACGAGATCCTGTATCAAGACGGCACTTTGAGCAGTATTCGCCCCCTAGCAGAGCTTTGCGAGGGGGCTGGGTTTTCTGACGGAACGGCAATGTTTTGCGGAACATTTCCGGCGATCGGCGGCGTACGCCCAGCGAACAGCTACCGGATGGAAATGTCGGATCCCACAAGCGGCAAGGCAATAGCGCTGTCTTACGGTGTCTCGACACTTCCGCTCATTTCGTGACGTTGGGCGTGCGAAGTCCCTTAATGGCATTTAGTCGAAGACGCAGCCGTGTAGCAGGTTTTCACGCATCAGACGCTGCGCAAGCGAGCCGCGCGGCACAGATATTTGCGACAGATACTGAGCTTTCAGACCCATTAAGGTTCTTACGTCGTCAATCGCATGATCACTTGAAATTGATGTAAATCGCAAAGAATGTCCCGCCCGAAATTGAGCTAGTCTGTCCGTATCGCATGAGATGACTGTGGCGATCTTGGGGTATCCACCTGTGGTTTGATGGTCGGCGAGAAGGATCGTGGGGACGCCGTCGCCAGAGACCTGGATCGATCCGCGCACAATGGGTTCTGAGGGAATGGACAGCGCGCCATCCAGTTCCAGCACGGGACCCTTCAACCGCATGCCCATCCGGTCATAGGCATCTGTGACTTTGTAGGCTTCGGACAACAACCGCTCGACGGCCCCTGCAGAAAAATGATGGTCTTGGGGACCGGTCACGACGCGGATCGGGCCCTCGGGGGTAAAATCTGGTTGCACGATCTCGCCAAGACGATCGTCGCGAATTCCAGCGTCAGAGATCACCAGAGATTGCCCCGCTTGCAAAGCACCACCACCAAAACCGGAGGTCGAATGCGTTGCCTGACGTCCAAGCCAATCCTTTGATTCCACTGACCCTGCGAAAGCGAGATAGGCCCAGCTTCCCGCCTTACCGGCTCGGATCGCGAGCCGCTCACCTTTGTGTATCGTTAGGACCGTCCAAGAACTGGTTTTATGCGCCCCGTGTTCGACGACGAAGTCACCGCCCGTAATGGCAAGGGTTACGGCGCCCTCTTTGCACTGCAACATCAAGCCGCCAAGGGATATCTCTATTGCAGTCGCACCCGGCAGATTGCCGAGGGCCGCGTTAGCGGCGTCATATGCCAAGCTATCCATCGGGCCGGAGGCAGGCACACCGTATCGCATGTTACCAGGGCGACCGGCATCTTGGACCGTGACCAGCGGTCCGGCAAATGAAACGGAAAACACGGCGTCCGTCATGAACAGTTTCCCTTGTTAAGGCGCTCGAACGTCGTGAGGTCGATCCGCTCGAAGGTCAGGTGATCCCCGACATCGAACAGGAAGGGATGGTTCGGATCACCCGTGAGGATCGCGGTGGGCGAGCGCCCGATGATCGACCAACCCGTTGGCATGGTAAGAGTTGTGATGAGGCATTGTGGTCCAGCGATGATAACGCTTCCAGCTGGGACGTCGCGGACCGGCGCGGATTTTCGCGGCACCTGAATCGGCTCTGGCACGCCTGAAAGGTACGCGTAGCCCGGTGCAAACCCGTACATCAAAACGTGGAAGTCACCTGCCAGATGCGCGTTGATAACAGCATCAATCGACAATCCGGTCGCAGTTGCGACAGCATTTAGATCTGGCGCAAGGGGTGCCTCGTAGCACACGTGGACATGCCGCCGGACACCTGAAACTTGCCCTACTTCCATATCCTTAAGGCATGAACGAACATGATCCTCGACAACGATGTGGTCCGTGATGATAGGATCAAAGGACACCAACAGGTTCACCAGTGCGGGCACCGTTTCGATCACGCCCACGGGCATGTTCGCTCCAATCGCAGTGTCCAAGGCGACGACTTTCGCATGGGTGTCTTCGGATATTTCCGCCGCAAAACTTACCAAAAGCGCGTGATCGGCAATTGCCCTAAACTGGGGTTCCATAGGTGACCTCAACGACTTTCGAAACTGGCGATTTGAATACCTTGTGTCGTAAGTCTTGTGCGGATTTCACGGGCCATTTCGACTGCACCCGCAGAGTCTCCATGGACACATATGGAGTGTGCGTCCAGTTTAATCGGATCGCCGTCGATGACAGCCATGAGACCGCTTTCAAGGAACGCCAGCAGACGATCAGCCGCCTCAGCTGCGTCATGGATCATCGCGCCGTCTTGATTGCGCGGGACAAGTTGGCCAGATGACAGATATCCGCGATCCGCAAAGATCTCAGAGAAAACAGGTACGTTTGCAGCACGCGCGGCAAGTTCGCTCTGGGTGCCAGAAATCGCGAGAATGGCGAGTTTGAGGTCGATCTTTTGGACAGCTGCGACAATGGCATCGGCGACGTCGCGATCACGGGCTGCAAGGTTTCCTAGCGCGCCATGGGGTTTTACATATGTGACAGGCACGCCGACTTGCGCGGCAATGCCGATCAACGCCCCTATTTGTGCCGCACACATTCTGCCGATCTCGGCTGGGGACATTGGGATCACGCGCCGCCCAAATCCGATCAGGTCAATATAACCGGGGTGGGCGCCGACATTGACCCCGTTATCGCGTGCAAGCTCGAGCGTTCTAAACATCGTTTCAGGGTCGCTTGCGTGACCGCCGCAGGCAATGTTGGCAGACGTCACAATCGACAACATCTGCGCATCGTTGCCCATGTTCCAAGGTCCAAAGCCCTCGCCAAGATCAGAGTTCAGGTCGATACGCATATCTAAATCCTATTGGAGGTAGGTCGGAAGGAAGAGAGCGATGTTTGGAAAAGCGATCAAGAGGAACGCCATCACCAACATCGTCAGGCAATAGGGCAACGCACCCAGCATCACCTCGTTCAGGCTGCCAGATTTACGCGCGCCTTGCACCACATAAAGGTTCAGGCCGACGGGCGGCGTAATCAGCGCCATTTCGATCAGCACGATCATCAAAATCCCGAACCAGATCACATCATATCCTTGCACCAGAACCATGGGCACAATGATCGGGATCGTCACGACCATCAGCGACAGGGTTTCGATAAAAAAGCCAAGCACGACGTAAAGCACCACAACCACGAGGATAAAACCTAGCGGTGACAGGCCCAGCCCCTCCATGAACGAGGTTAATTCGCGGCCCAGTCCGGCGGACGCTAGTGTGAAGTTCAGGAACGACGCTCCGATGACAATCAGCATGATCATCGACGTGATCTTAACCGTCCCAGTCAGGCTTTGGGTGAGCATGTCCCAAGAGACACCGCCGAATGCAAAGGCAATCAAGAATGCACCTGCAACGCCGACGGCCGCAGCTTCCGTTGGGGTGGCCCAGCCTCGATAGATGGACCCGACAATCATCGCGAATAGGATAATGATCGGGATCAGATCGACCAGTGCACGCAACATCTGCGGGAACGGGAACGTGCGACGTAAACCGCCAAGATCAGGACGGATCATGCAGATGATCACCGTGATCAGCATAAACATCAGCGCCAGCGCGATGCCTGGAATAAGCCCTGCAAGAAACAACTGTGGGATCGAGGATTGGGTCAAAAACCCATAAACGATCAGATTAATGGATGGCGGGATCATGATCCCGAGCGTGCCACCAGCTGCGATTGCACCCGAGAATAGTTTCGGATCATATCCCAACTTTTCGGCCTGCGGCATGGCGACAGTTGCCACTGTTGCAGCGGTGGCGACAGACGAACCGGACGTGGCCGAAAACATCGTGGCGGTGGCTATATTAGCATGCACCAGACCACCCGGAAGCCACGAGACCCAGCGGTCAAGTGCTGCATAGGTGCGGGTCGCCACACCGCTGCGCACAAGGATCTCACCCAACAGCACAAAGAACGGGATCGCGATCAGCGTCGCCGAATTGGACGACGACCAGACCATGTTGCCAAGGCCGCGGATCAGCGGAAAGTTTGAAAAGAATGCATCTATCCCGAACCCCAAAAGGAACAGCACGATACCAACGGGAATGGACAACGCCAGCAGCGCCAGGAGGCCTGCAGAGACAAAAGGGATCATTGCAATGTGTCCTGTTCTGCGAAGGCACCAATGATGCTTTCAGTTTCGGCGTGGCGGCGTTTGACCAATAGGCTAAGCGCACCAAAGGTGGTGAGGGTCGACATGACGGCAAACCAGACCCAGCCCGCAAACCACGGGAGTTGCACCCAGACAAGCGGTGTTTCCAGCGGCGTGTTCGCACGTGATCCGTTGGTTAAAGAATGGGCCACAACAGGCCACGCCTTGATTGCGATGGTGATGATAACGCCCGTCATAACGATCATGGAAAAGACGTCAAACAGGGCCTTACCGAAGGTTTTGAACCGCGTGCGCACCAAGTCGATGCGCACGTGGCCAAGTTCAAGAAGCGTGTAGGACATGCCCCAAGAGGTCGCGAGGGCCATTGCATAGCCCGCGATTTCCTCGGTCCCGCCGAGCGACGTGCCGAACCGGCGCATGATGATATCTGTCAGCACGAAGGCTGCACAGGCGAGCAATCCAAAGCCGACCATCAGGGCGACCTTTCTGTTGATAGCCCGAAGGATCTGTATCATCTTGAGTTCCATGTTCGGCACGTCCCCTTTTTTTAGGTTACTCGATTCTGACGCCAACGACTTGCCCGACGCTGTCATTCCAGCGCGCGGCCCAGTCCCCGCCTGCCCGCTCTGCCCAGTCTGGCAGCACTTCGGACGTCAACAAGTCACGAGCGCGTGCGAAGTCTTCGTCGCTAACCTCGACCAGTGTCATGGAACGCGCTTCGCCCGTTGGGCAGTCGCCGTTGCCAGTCAGGCAGGCCACATCATTGACCAGAGCATCCTGCGCACTGGCCCAAGCGGGGTCTTCAAAACCGCTAACAATCTCGGACGAGATCAGCGCTTGGGTATCACCGTCAAGGCTGTTCCATTTGTCGAGGTTCATAGCTGTAACAACAGGGTCCCAGCCGCCAAGCGGGATCGGCAACAGGTGTGTAGAGACCTCCCACCAGCCCGCGCTGTAACCCGAACCTGCACCGGTGACTGCGCAATCAACAACACCGTTCTGTAATGCACCCGGAACTTCAGCAAAGGACACGTTCACGCCCTCGGCACCCAGTGCCTCAAGCAGCAGCGCTGTCATGCGGCCAGATGCGCGCACTTTAAGGCCTTCGAGATCGGCAAGGCTGTTGATCTCATGATTGCAGAACACAACCTGCGGCGGGTAAGGCGCAATTGCCAGGACGTGGCTGTTGAAACGATCATGGAAAATATCGGTGACCATCGGGCGGGCCGCATCAACCATGGCGCGGGCATCGTCTGCCGTCAGCGCAAGAAGCGGCACGTCGAGCCCTTCGAGTTCTGGCGCATCAGAAACCGCATAGTCGCCCACGGTCATGGCTACATCATAAACGCCTTGGCCAAGCAGCGGATAGACATCACCCAAACCGAGGCCCATCTGGTTGTGCGTCGTAAGCTCGACATTGATCGTGCCACCAGATGCTTCGGGCAAAGTCACGGTCCAGAACGGAACTTCGTATTGGTTGTGCAATGGCAGGCTGGACCAGCTGCCAACAACGGATAGGTCTTCTGCGAAAGCTGGTGCCGCGAGCGCCGTTGTCGCGGCGAGAATGGATAGGGTGCGTTTCATAGTTTTAGTCTCCTAGTTGGTGGTTTTTGGTGTTTTCAGAATTGTTGTCTCAGCGTCTTCGGCCACGTCAGCGATCAGCATATGACCGGGCGAATGTGTGATGCAGATTGGCAGGCCTGCATCCAGAAGAACGTTCTGGGGGGTTACGCCACAGGCCCAATAGACCGGCACTTCACCGCTCCTGACCTCAACCGAGTCGCCCCAATCGGGCTGCGACAGGTCTGCAATGCCGATCTGTGCAGGGTCGCCTGTCGCGATGGGGGCGCCGTGTGCTTGCGGGAACCGACGGCTGATCTCATAGGCTTGAGCAACTTGTGCCTGCGGGATCGGGCGCATGGTAACAACCATTTTGCCACCAAACCTCCCCGCCGGAACCAGATCGATGTTGGTACGATACATCGGAACGTTCAGCCCCTTTTCGATGTGCCGCACCGGGATTCCGTCGCGCAAAAGCGCGTTTTCAAAAGTGAACGAACAGCCAAGAGCAACGGTAACAAGATCATCGGCCCAAACATCAGAAATGTCGGTGACCTCTTCGCCTAGCGCACCATTTCTAAACACGCGATACTTTGAAACATCTGTGCGAATGTCGATGTCGTGCCCAAGGGTTGGCAGGCTCGCCTCGCCCGTATCACCAACGCCGACAATCGGACATGGTTTGGGGTTACGCTGACAAAACCGCAAGAAATCGAGGGCAAACCGTTCCGGCAAGATCGCAAGATTGCATTGCAGTTTGCCTGCAGCCAGCCCGGCCGTATGGCCGGTATAGGACCCGCCCCGGATCGCCGACCTAACGTCGACCGCAGAGGACGCGATCAAGTCGGAATGTACTGTCAGCCTTGATGTCATGCGCGCGCCCCATGTTCAACTCAAACCATCACATGTGGGCGATCCATCAATCAAATTATGATTTTCGATCAATAGTGATAGATTTTTTAGATTACTTAGGGTGAACCTTGTCCCACTCTTCGGCCACGGATCTCGCGATTTTCGAACTGTTTTCAACAAGAAAGCTGCGAGGTTCCGACAGGTAGGATGCAGTGAATGTCAGCGGTTGCGGCTGATAGCCGGGATCGAATTCAACAATCTGCCCCGCCTCGAGGAAATCATTTGCAAGCGCACGAGGATAGGGGCCGACAGCGATTCCCGCGGCGATCATTTTCAAACTCGCTGACAACGACGCGGAGGCATACACCCGAAGTTTCGGCCCGACCCTGCGCGACAATTCCGACATCAACTCTCGATAGGGGCGGGTTTTGTTGGAATACGAAATCACCGGAATGATGGTCAGATCAGTCTGCGGATTTGCGGTTGAGCGATACCAATGCAGATCGAAGGACGGCAGGGTGACGTTTTCAACTGTGAACTCGGACACGGGTCCCATCAACAGCGCCAGATCAAGCTTTCGTTCAAGCAGTTCCGTGCGCAGATTAAGTGAAATGTCCACAGTAAGATCGACGTTTACGCGTGGGTATTGTTCGCTAAAAGCCTTCAGAAAATCTGGAAGCCAAGCCTGAGCTATAGTCTCGGACGCGCCGACGCGGAACAGGCCTTCTGCTTCGGACGGATTTGCGACACGTTGTTTAATTTCTTCCTCAACGAACAGAATTTGTTCGGCATAAGACAGCAGTAACGTCCCATGTTTTGTCATAACAAGCTCACCCGGACCACGTTCAAACAAGGGCACACGAAGCTCTTGTTCTAGATTAGCGATGCGGGTGGAGATGGCTGGCTGCGACAGATTTAGCCGCTCAGCGGCCTTACGAAAACCGCCGAGTCGTGCCACCCACAAAAAGGTTTTGATCTGATCAAAGGTCATGACCCATTCATATGTTGGATCGACAGAGCTGCAAATGTATAAAAATCTTAACCAAAGGGGATCAACGGTCTATTTCAGGTTTATCCGCCCTGAAGTCTGAGCCAACAATTCGATATTTCCCTGATTTCGGTAGAAGCAGACATTGGCCTGGTGGGTTTCAAGGCTCGCTTTGTCCCGCAAACTATGAGTTCACTTGCGCCAAGATTTCGCGGTCGCAGCGAAAGTCCGGTCTGACGGGCTGCAGTGCGGAATGGCCGACGACGGGCGAACGGCAGGATTGGGCC
>Ga0307488_10003140_pt1 | contig 13861 bp, 24 predicted proteins | sample SB02metaG_FD_202248 | JGI IMG/M metagenome (GOLD analysis project Ga0307488, IMG submission 202248) | Sea-ice brine microbial communities from Beaufort Sea near Barrow, Alaska, United States - SB 0.2 | ecosystem: Environmental > Aquatic > Marine > Coastal | place: USA: Alaska | collected... | reverse complement strand
GTATCAGTTATCTTATGAATTCAAATGATCCAAGTTACATTGCAGTAGCAGTATTAGTATTAGCTGTTATATTTAATGCAGTGTTTTGGAATGTACATTGGGATAAGACATCATTAATACCAGTGGTTAATTTTGAATGGGCACCAATTGTAGGTTTTGCATTGGGTGTTGACTATGGTTATAAAAGAGATCCAAGTCTTATGGTTGTGATACCATTTATGACTTTTGATATTAAGAGACGTAAAAAATAAGTGCCACACCTGACACCCTAACAACACCAGTAATATTATATCTATAGTATCAGTTGATAGTATGGCAGGTAAATGCAATTTACATTGGTTATAGTGGTAACCTAAACATAGTAGTACCAATTCAGTTATTACATTTTTATTTGGTTTTAGAACTGTTCGTTATACTGATTGGTCTACTATGTTTAATTAAAAAGAAATTATGAAAGAAATAACATATAACATAGTAGCCGGAACTGCTGAACGTCTTATCAAATCAATGGTAGATACAAAGCAGCTTAAGAATAAAGAAAATATAGATAACGTCATGAGTATCTTAAGTAAATCATTGAGTAGTCATCATGTTAATGCTTTATTAGAAATGATATTATCTAATGAAGTGTATGTGCCATTTGCTATTGGTGATTATATAAAGGTTCAACCGCCATCATATCATGAAGGTGATAAATTTGAATGGGATATACTTTTAGATAATGGCTTAGCAACAGAAGATGGATTTGTCTATGGTATAATTACATCTGATGGTTCTTGGTCAAGTGAGTTTGATCCATACTTCCAACAGATGAAGGTAGATTTACTTTACTTTGATAAAGTATTAGCTCCTTATGATTATAAGATGGAAACCTTTTCATTAGAAAAAGTAAGTAAAGAAGACATACCTTACTTTAATGAAACAGAAAAACCTGCTCAAACAGATCTATTTGAAATGATAGAGGAAGAAACTAATCAATTATAATTATGGCAAGTATATCTATTGAACTATTAAGGAAAGAATATTATCATTGGCAAGACTTAAAACAGAAAGGACCTTTTGGTAGAGTTATGAACTCTAAATATCACTTTGAAGATAAGGAACTTGAAAATGAATTAGATCATGGTATTGCTCTATTAATGATAATGTCTAAACATGTCATCAAACTATAGGTTTGGTATTGTTAGCCGTGATATCATAACAACACCGGATTTATCCTTGCAAGCAAAAGCTGTTTATTCAGCACTAGCTTGTTATGCAAATAAAGAAAGATCTTGTTTTCCTTCTATATCAACATTAGCTAATGACTTAAACGTAAGTCAGAGAACAATCAAAAGATTGATAAAAGAACTAAAAAACAAGGATTATATCAAAAGAGTGGGCAGAAAGCTAATAATTAAATAAGACCATTAGCTATATATATGCTCTTTAAATTCTACACTCATACTAAATAGTGTTCAGTATACCAAATTAAGTACTGTATTTATTATAAATTTGTTAAGATTTACTTAGCAATAGAATGATAATTCAGTTACCTAATGGACGTATAGTAGAATGCTCAGTTGAGCAATATTTATCTTTTTCAGATGAAGAGATAAAAGACCTCAACGGTTTAAGTGCAGCCTATACTAAAGAAGTGGGTAATCCCTTTTACAACACGTACTTCAATTCAAATCAAATAGACCAAGATTCTGATGAATATTATCAGGAAAGAGAGCCTGCTTTGGATGAAATTGAAGAACTAGATAAAAGAGAGGACCCTGATTTTCACAAAGATGATGTCTAAAGGATAGACACATCAATCATTTTATTATTTAACAACAAAAATTATGCAAAGTAAAGTAAACATCATTGCTGATGACATGGGAAATGTTATCCGCCAATCAAGTACAAGTTCTGATTATGGATTTGTAAGACTACAACAAGACAGAGTTACATTTGGTAACAACGGCTGGGTTAAAAAGTCAAACATTAGCACATTATTACATGGTAAGTTAGAAGATCTTCAGTCACTAGGATTAGGATCTATGGAAACAATACCAGGTAGAATTGTAATTAAAGAACAGTTAACATCATTCAGTCAGAATGATCCAGACCGTGATTTAAAGTACGCAGGTGATACAGGTATCATTTGTTGTGTTGATGGAGAACCTATTTATAGGAAAACATTCTATGTTGCTGACGCAACTTCACAGGATGTATTAGTAGCTCACAATAATGGTGATGCTATTAAAGAAGCTAATGCTTCAGCTTTTAATCTTGATAAATCTAAAGTTGCCTTACCAGTAGATCCTGTTAAAGCATTTGGATTTGATTCAGATGAAGAAGTAGTAGAAGAAACTACCAATGAAGTAGAAGAAGAAGTTCTTGAAGAAGAAACTTTTGATCTATAACATATATAAATCACTCTAAAGAATGCAAGGAGGGAACTAACACTTAGGTGAAGGTTCCCTTTTTCATTTTATATCTTATCCAATCACTTATTTAAACAAAAACTATATGTATGCTATCTCAAAAACAAATAAATCAAATAAAACTAGATGAAAATAAATCTTCATTGCAAAAAAGATTTCAACGCTACCACTATTACGGATTACTGGAAGAATACCAGTTACATCCAACCTCAATAATTAATACCTTTACTTATACTTCATTAAATTCATATCAGCACTTTTTATTTAAAAGAGTATTACATGGATTAAATGTATATGATAAAGCTGAAGTTGAAAATTTGCACTGGGATAAAAAAAGAAGAATATCTAAGGTCTGGAAAAGAGGGCAAAGAGAAATCAATGCTTGGAAACAAATGATCTGTAATAAAAGAGTTAATGCTTATTTTGAGAAAACCTTTAGAGGTCCTTCCATGAAAGCAATAATTTCTGTCTCTGTTAATGATTACTTAGAAGATTACAACAATACCTTATCATTTAAGGAATTGGGTGTCAACTATGAGGATGTTATATTGTTATTTATGTCAAAGGGTTTGTTACCTAAAAACTTTCTTACTCTTATACCTAATAATAACCAAAAACATCTTAAAGCGTGATTCAACAGAAAAAAAAACTATGTAATAATTGCAATACTGAGCAGTTCATTTGGAAAAATGATAAAGGCAGCCGGTATTGCAAAAATTGCTGGTATAGAAGTAAAAGCTTAGATGCTAAACCACTAAAGAAAACACCAATCAATCAAAAGTCAAAGAAGATGCAGGTCATTGATCAAGCTTATACTAAACTTAGACGTAAGTTTATGGAGCAGCAACCAATGTGTCAAGCAGCTTTGCATTGTTGTACTGGTAGTTCAACAGATGTTCATCACAAAAAAGGGCGTGGTAAATATCATTTAGTGGTTAGCACTTGGCTATCTGTATGTAGGACATGTCATACATATATTGAAGAACATCCCAAAGAAGCAATAGAACTTGGGTATTCAGAGAACAGAATTAAATAAATAACTTTAAAAATGAAACATATAAAACAAAAGATAACAAAAGACTACAGTAAATTTTATCTCTTACCAATGAATAGAGAGATTCAAGCTGTACATGTAGAAAAAATGGTAAATAGTATTAGGAGTATGGGTTGTATCAGAGATATAGTTGTTGCTGAAACAAACTTAATTGATGGAATTAAACGCAAGTATATTATAGATGGACAACATTTATTTAGTGCTTGTCAAAGGGAAGGATTACCTATTGTTTATAGACTTGTTCAAATTAATACTGATGAAGAATTAGTTGAAAAGATGGCTGCTTTAAATAACACAAGTAAATCTTGGAATTTAATTAATTATATAAATGCATGGAAATATGTAAATACAGATTATATGACACTTTTAAAGTATATAAACTTATATAATTTAGAACCTTCAATGATAGCCATGATAGCCATGAATCAAAATAATACAACAGGAACTTCCAAACTTATTAAAAAAGGTGAATTTGTAATATCAAATTCTAAAACAGCAGCAATGTGTAAAGCATTTTCTGACTTTTTTATTAAGATAGGTACTGCAGATAGATGGATTAAGTTTAACTTTTTATCTGTATTTACCAGTGAGTATGGCAAATATGACCATACTAAAGCTTTGTTAAAGTTAGATAAACACTTATCTACTATAAAAGCAATGGCAGATCCAAAATATGCTCAAGATTATATTAGAAAAAATATATTCTATTAAGTTATAGGGTCCCATAGCTCAACTGGATAGAGCAACAGCCTTCTAAGCTGTAGGTTGAAGGTTCAAATCCTTCTGGGATCACATAATAAAAACAAATATTCAAATGAAAAGAGAAGAAATACAAAAAAAAGCTTTAGAAATAGGATTACATTATAAAAGAGCAGGCTTAGCAATAAGCATGGGAGTTGGTAAAACTAGAATTGCTATACAGCATTTCCAAAGGTGTTACAATCCTTTTATAAAAGCATTAGTGGTAATACCAAAGCTTTCAGTAGCAGATGCTTGGGATGATGAACTTAAAAAGATGAATCTATTAGATTTAAAGGAACATTTAACCTTTACTACTTACTTGTCATTGAACAAACATAACCCAGCAGATTATGATGTAGTTTATTTAGATGAGTGTCATACTTTGTTAGATTCACATAAACCTTTTCTATCCATGTTTACAGGAAGAATACTTGGTTTAACTGGTACACCACCTAAATATAAAGATTCTGAAAAAGGAAGAATGGTAAGCACGTACTGCCCCATTAAGTTGACTTTTACAGTGGATGATGCTACTGACTCAAATATATTAAACAACTATAAAATTATAGTGCATGAGTTAGAATTATCTAAACTTAAGACATTAAAGAAAACCAGTAAAAATGGTGGTTTTTGGTGGACTTCAGAAGTTTCAGACTATGATTATTCAACTAAACGTTGTCAGGATGCAAACACACCTAAGCAAAGACAGTTCTCTGCTATTATGAGGATGAAAGCATTAATGGATTATGGAACTAAAGAAGATTATGTAAAGTCTTTAGCATCTAACTTAGGAACTAAATGCATTATATTTGCAAATACACAAAAGCAAGCTGATAAATTATGTGAATATAGTTATCATTCTGGTAATAGTAAAAGTGAATATAACTTAGAGTTATTCTCTGATGGTAGAATAGATAGATTATCTTGTGTATTACAATTATCAGAAGGCGTTACAATACCAAATTTAAAACAAGGTATTATAATGCATGCATATGGTAATGAAAGAAAGTCCTCACAGAGAATAGGTAGATTACTTAGATTAAATCCATCAGAAACTGCAGTTTGTCACATATTATGTTATAAAGGCACACAAGATGAATTGTGGGTAAAAAATGCTCTGAAAGACTTTGACTCAAATAAAATTAAATATTATAACCCTTTAACTAATTAGAAAATGACACATGATGATTATTTAGACCAAGGAAATCCTGCAAATGATCCTGAACATGAATGCAGAGAATGTGGAAAAATGACAGATTATCAGGATTATTGTAGTAGACAGTGCTGGATAGCAAGCCAGCTATAAAAAAAATATTATGGGAAAAATGAAAGAAATATTTACAGAAATAATAGAAAATGAATATAGAGGAGACTATGATGCATACATACAGGACTTAGCTAAACAGACATGTGAAGAATTCATACCTATGAATGAACCACCATGTCCAAATTGCTTTAACCACAGTTTACATAGAAATGAAACTGAATTTGTATGTGATGTATGTGCTCAAGAATTTATTGAAGTAAACAATGCATTAAGATTTAAATAAGTATTAATTAATAAAAACCAATTGTATGGATGAAGAAGAAGATTACATAGATCTTCCTGAAGATACAGATGAACACATGTTTATATGAAAAATAAAGAAAAAAGACAATACAGGAGTAATCAAGGTAGATCTCCTGAACGCCAGAGCAATGCAGAAAAAGTTCTGATGTGGGCTATAGTAGGTATTATTATAACTGTAACTGTTATGGCCGCAATATGAAAGACAACTTATTTATAAAAGCATCTATTAAGGATGGTAAGTTACATTTCCCTATAAAAGCTACAGGAACAAGATTTGAAAAGTTTCTGAATCAGTTACCTGATGACTCTAAGTTAGAGATATTTATAGGAGTAAGCGGTGATAAAGGTAGCAACCCACAACTGGCAAGATTACATGCAATGATTAGAGAAATAGCACAAGAAATTGGCTATACATTTGAAGAATGTAAAGTAACAGTGAAAAGAAGTGCGGGATTATGTTTTGTAAGAGATAAACAAGAGTATTGTAAATCTTTTGCAGATTGTGATAAAGATGAATTAAATCTTGCTATACAAGCATGTATTGAAATAGGAGATTTTAGCAATATGAATTTAAGGTAGTTATTTTACTACCTTAAGTTTGCTATTAATCTCTTTAAGTTTTTCAGATACATCAGCACCTTTAGTTACTAAATCAGATAGTTCTTTAATATCTTTTGTGGTAGCTTCTGTTTCAGTATGAATTTCTAGACCTTGTTCTTTGGCTTTGTATCTCATCAGTTGGAGTAATGAATACAGAGTATACATATTAGATTCATATAAACTGAAACTTAAAGCAGGTGGTTCGTCACCTTCTTTGAAAGTTGCTATAGCATTAAACTTTTTGAAAGTTTCAGGAAGTGTAGATGGATCTTCAGCATCTAAAATCATTTCAGATAATATTCTTTGAAATGCTTCAATGTATGCTGCATTAACATCTATACCTGTTATAGTTTTAGTATGGTCATAAGTAATAACCGTGTCTAATTTCTTTTCTTCACTCATATTTGATATGCTTATATACAAATATACTAAATAAAAATAAAATTAATGGAACCAAACATAGATAATTTAAGAATTCAATTAAAAATTGACGTAGAAAAATCCAATTGGAGTGATATACTTGATCCTTTTATAGACAGTAAAGCATTTGAGGATGTAGTAGAATCTTTAGTGTCACTTGTAACTAGTGATAAAAGATTTACCCCACAGTTTAAAGATGTATTTAATGCATTTAAAGAATGTGATTATAATAATTTAAAAGTTGTTATAGTAGGTCAAGATCCTTATCCTCAACTAGGATCAGCTGATGGTTTAGCATTTAGCTGCAGTAAGAAAAATAAAGCAGAAAAGTCCCTACAATATATACTTAAAGCACTTGAAGATGAAAATGGAAGTGTTGACTTAAGACGTTGGGCTAACCAGGGTGTCTTACTTATTAATACGGCTTTGACAGTTGAAATTAATAAAATAGGTTCTCATTATTGGAATTGGAAACCTTTTACAGAATATTTATTTACTACTTTAAATAAAAAAAATAAAGATGTAGTTTATATTTTGATGGGCAGGAAAGCTGAAGCTTGGCAATTGTTGTTATCAAATCAAAAACTGCTAAAGTGCAGTCATCCTGCATCAGCAGCATATAGAGGTGGTATTTGGGACTCAAATGATGTATTTAAGAAAGCAAATGATGAATTAGAAAAGCAGAATAAGACTTTGATAAGTTGGTAATATTTCTTAAATTTGTAAACATAATAATTAATGCAAATGGTTGATAATCAAAATGATACATTGGATTTAGATGTAATTAAGTTCAAAGATAAAATTCTAACAAAGTACGGTAAGGAACTAACTATTTTCCATAAAGAAGGAAATAAATGGGACAACAGACCTACATTAGGAATAATAGAAGAAGTATGTATAGATGTAATGCATAATTTTTATCCTCATCTAAAGGGATATAAAACTTTAGGTGTAATAAACCGTGAAAAGGATTATGTAATGTTTAGAAAAATTTATATGAGTATTGCTTCTGAGGCACATTATACCCGTACAATGGTGGGTGTCTCGGTTAGTAGAGATCATTCAAGTGTTTCTTATTCACTTAAAAGTGTAAAGGATATGCTTTATATAGGAGATGTTATGTATACAACTACACATAACTTAATAATTAAAGAACTAAATAATAAATGTGGGAACTATTTCAAACAATATTTAAAAACAATTTAACACCAAATCAGGCAATGATATTATTTGGTATGAAACTACAAATAGGAATGCCTAATATACTTAAAGGAGATAAAGATGCTTTAGTTAAAGAAGGATATGTTATCATTGAAAGTGATGTATATAAACTTACACCAAAAGCAAAAACCTTTATAGCACACTTAGATAATTACTTTATTAAAGCAAAGAAAAAAACCAACAATCAATTGATGGGTAAAGACTTTGTAGATAGAATAAATACCTATAGAGAAACATTTCCTAATCAGAAATTACCAAGTGGTAAACCTGCTAGGGTAAATGTAAAAATGCTATCAGAATCTTTTAGATGGTTCTTTGAAACATATGATTATACATGGGAACAGGTAATAGAAGCTACTAGGATGTATGTAAATGAATTCAGAGATGCTGAGTACATGTACATGCAAACTAGTCAGTACTTTATATGTAAGCAGGATAAACATAAGGTTAAGTCATCTACATTAGCTGATTATTGTGACATGATTAGAGATGGTATTGATACTGAACAGAAAACATTTAAAGAAAAAGTAGTATGAGTAAACCAACAGAAGGTTGGGTGGGGCAATATGCCGCATTCAATGAAGCATTGAAATATATGCAAGGCAGACAAAATGGGACTGAGAAGTCAATATATACACCTTGGCCTAAGTTTAATGATGCTGCTACTGATGGTTTAGAATGGAATACTCTAACAGTAATTGGTGGTAGACCTGGTTCAGGTAAAACATTAATTAAAGATCAGATTATTAGAGAATCTTTTGCACTTAATCCAAATGATAAGTTTAGAGTTTTAGAATTTCAGTTTGAGATGGTGGGTAGAACCTCAGCAATCAGAGAATTTAGTTCTATAACTGGTAAAACATACAAAGAATTATGTAGTGCAGGTAGTATTTTAACATCTGATGTACTTAACACTTGTCATCAGTATGCTAAGGAAAGAGTAAAGCACCCGGTTGATATTATCTCAACACCCATGACTGTAAACCAAATGCGTGAACAAATAGACATGTATATGAATTTGCATAAAGGTGTAAAGACTGTAATAACTTTAGATCACACTATGTTAGTAAAAAGAGCTCCTTATCAAAATAATACATTAGATATGTTATTTGAATTAGGTGAGTTCTTTACACAATGTAAAAGAGATTACCCTTGCTTGTTTATTGCGCTATCACAACTCAATAGAAATATTGACAACCCAGATAGAGCTATTGATGGTAAGTATGGTAATTATATTCTTGAGTCAGATATATTTGGATCAGATGCAATGCTGCAACATGCAGATATGCTTATTGGTATTAATAGGCCAGCTAAACAAAAAATTAGATTCTATGGTCCTGATAGATATATGATTGAAGATGACAGAACTCTTGTGTTACACTTTCTTAAAGCAAGAAATGGTGATGCAAGAATGAGTTTCTTTAAAGCTAAATTTGAACAAATGCAAATAGATGAAATGGCAACACCAGGACAACAAGAAAGAAGATAAATATAAAAAAACAAAAAATAATTAAAATGGGAATAACACCAGATCAACGTAAAAAAAAGGTAAATGATTTGAGAGAAGAACATGAAGATCACTTTCAAACAACAGGCGCAATAAATGCATTATTTATTCCAAAGATGGCTTATAGACCACCAGGAAAAGATGAATTGCATATAAGTTTTTTTCCTAGTGAATTAGAAAAGGAAGAAAATATATACACAGAATTTGTAAGTATAGATTATGATTCTGAAGATCCAAAAAGGACATTATATCTTTTGAAACATAACCCTCATTGGAAAGAGGAGTTTGAGCTTGCAACATCAAGTTCAGGGTTTCAAAGACACTTAGTATCAGTAAATGAGTTAAAAGTAATTAATGATGTAACCAGTAGAGGCAAGTTAGATTTAGACTTTGCTGATTTACCAAGTCCAGATACTCAATCCTCTGATAATTCTTTAGTAGATAAATTGGAAGAAATCAATCAAACACTGAAAACATTAACTAAAGTAATTAATAAATTTAATAAATAAGCATGGCACAAAGTGTATTAATCATTGCAGACTCAGGAACTGGTAAGTCAACAGCAATTAGAAATTTAAATCCAGATGAAACGTTTATTATAAATATTGCAAATAAACCTTTACCATTCAAAGGATGGAAAAAAGACTATACTTTAATAAGTAAAGAAAACAAAAAAGGAAATTTAGCATCAGCTTCATCTGCCGCAGGTATTATGAAAGCTATTACTCATGTAGATCAAAACATGGGACATATTAAAACGCTAGTTGTAGATGACTGGCAATATATGAGTTCTTTTGAGTATTTTGATAGAGCTAATGAGAAAGGTTATGATAAGTTTACTCAGATTGCAGCAAATCTTGCTCAGGTAGCAAAGATGCCTAAAGATTTGAGAGATGATCTGACTGTTATTTTCTTAACTCACTCAGAAGACTCAACAGATATAAATGGAAACAGAAAGATTAAAGCTAAAACTATTGGCAAAATGATTGACAATACTTTAACTTTGGAAGGTCTTTTCTCCATAGTTCTTTTTGGAAAGGTAAATAAAAATGATGATGGTGAACTTGAATATGGTTTTGAAACTCAAAACAATGGAGAGAACACATGTAAATCACCTCAAGGTATGTTTGAAGATTTCTTCATTCCAAACAACCTGCAGTATGTAAAAGACTGCATAAAAAAATATGAAGAATAAAAATCAATAATTAATTAAAAAGAAAAAGTTATGTTAAGTACAAACGGAATGTCAGCTGGATCAGGCAAAGAAAAACCAGTAATTGAACCAGGTAATCAACTAGTAAAGATAAACTCAGTTACATTTGATCAAACACCATATGATGCAGATGCGTATAATATTACATTAAATGTAGAAAGTGAGCCTATGAATGCTGAGTTTCAAGGATTTCTACTAGATCAAAATAATCCTAATGGACCACGTTATGCTGGTCAAGTGGGAAGAGTAAGATTTAGTCCTTATGCATATAAAGATACAACTTTACCTAACGGTAATGAAATTAGCCGTGATACAGAAGTTATGAAGGCAATGATCTTTTTATCTGAAGTATTAGGTAAAAGAACTGAGCTAGATCAAATTAAATCAAATACTATTGAAGAGTTTATGGTAGCATGTAATGTACTATTTTCTAATTCAGAATTTGTTAATATGTGTTTAGGTTCACGTGAGTGGGAAAACAAAGATGGTTATGTAAATAATGATTTGTACCTACCTAAGTTAACTAAAGCTGGTGTACCTATTGAAGCAGTTGGTGTTGAACCAAGTAGACTTGTAATTTATAATTCAAATGATACTAATCATCTAAGGAGAGTAATTAAGAAAGTTTCACCAACCACAAATAATTTTGAACCTGCAAAAACAACAGGTGATGATTTTGATTTGTAATAGTATATATCAATAAAATTTAGAGGGGAGTTTAACGCTCCCCTTTTTGTTTTATAAAGAAAGCTTTATGTTTAACACTAAAAATTTAGTATTAGAAATAGATGATATACCTAGTTATTGGGTATTTCAATATTATTTAAATTTGTCAGAATCATTAACTGGTCAAGATGTTAAAATAATTTCTGTGTTTAATCCTTCTGAAAAGACAGCTAGCTTATGTGTTTATGTAGATTCTAATCTTCAGCAATATAAGTTTAAGTGTTTTTCTACAGGTAAAAATGGAAATAAGATTGATTTAATAAAGTATATGTTTGATCTAAATTATTCTTTAGCAGTAATAAAACTTATTGCAGATTATAATTTATATGTAAAAACAGAAGACTTTAAAGAAATTAAACTTAAGCCTGCCGCTAAATGGCAAATAGATTTTATTAAACAAAGACCTTGGAATGAAGAAGATAGTCAGTATTGGTTATCCTATAGAATAGGAATGTCTTTACTTAATGAATATAATGTGAAACCTATTGAGTATTATAATTTGATTAAAGAAGAATTGAATCAGATTAATGCACTCAAAGTAGAGGGATCATATATTTACGGTTACTTTGATAGACATGGTGATGTATACAAAATATATCAACCAAAAAGTAAACACAAATTTCATAAAGTAAATTCACACTTACAAGGACTTGATCAACTTAAGTATGATAAACCCTACTTAGTAATATGTTCATCTCTTAAAGATGCTCTATGTCTTAAATCAATAGGTTATAATCTTGAAGTGTTAGCACCAGACAGTGAGAACACAATGATTAAACCTCATGTAATTCAATACTTAAAAAAAAAGTATGATAAAGTAATTACATTATTTGATAATGATGAAGCAGGTAAAGCAGCAATTGAAAAGTATGCAACAGCATATAAAATCAATGGTTGTTCTCTTTCTATATGCAAAGACATATCAGATGCAATGGAAAAACATGGATTTGATAAAGTTCATGCAGAATTAAAACCTCTATTAAAAGAAACAATAAATAAATAAAAAATGGAATTACACAATGTACCTAGAAATAGTAGAATAAAAGTTATATCAGATATAAAAGTACCACCGGGAGCTCCTGAAATTGAACAAGGAGAAGAATTAAACTTTAGATCCATTGATGGAATGTATAGTTACTGTACCAGAGATAATGGTGAAGTAGTACATTTAGTTGCATGGGCTGAGGTAGAAATCATAAAACAATAGTTATGGAAAATAAAAAATGGTGGATACCAGGGTCAGTACCTTCTAGTAAAAATGGAAGAAGATGGACAGGTAAATACTTTATAGCAAGTAAAACAGTAGTTAATTACAGAAAAATCACCAAAGAATATTATGAGAAATATGCTAAAGATTTTAAGAAAGAATTAGCTAAGCATGATATGCCAGCTAAGATATCTTTTACGTTTGTTAGAGGTACACGTCATAAATTTGATTATATAAATCCTGCACAAACAGTACAGGATGATATGGTTAAAGCAGGATGGATAGAAGATGACAATGCAGAATTTATTTTACCTGTCTTTATTCAATATACTTATGATAAAAATAATCCAGGTGTATGGATAGAAATATTAAATGATGAACCAAATAACAAATAAAGAATTCTTTCAGATAGTTAAGTTATTAAATGGATTAGAAGAAGATTTTAACTTAGGAATAAATTGTTATAATAGTTTTATAATGACAACTGAATTTAATCTTTTATTTACTAAGGCACTTAGATATGAAAAAAGAAAAAGATTTGTAAAAGAAATGGGTCTTAAATATACTCCTATACAGCTTACAGTTAAAGTTATTAATGAAGAAATAATAAATGAAAAAAAACATTCTATATATAAAGAAATCTTATTAGAAATTATGAATAATTAAATATGAAAAATATACAAGACTTAGTTGCTAAAACAACTAAAAATTTAATACTAGATGAGCCCTTTTACGGGCTCTTTTTGATTGGTATAAATAAACAATTCAGTGATAGAATACCTACAGCAGGTGTTAGTAAACACGGTATTGGTATGCAGTTGACAGTTAATCCTGAGTTTTACATTAACTTAAGTGAAGACCATAGGTCAGGACTGATCAAGCATGAACTTTTGCACATAGCGTTTGGGCATTTAGTAATGAGAGATCTTTATTTAAATCATAAGCTATTTAATATAGCAGCAGATTTAGAGATTAATCAATATATACCGGAGCATAAATTACCTGAAGGTGGTTTATTACTTACAAGCTTTCCAGAACTAAATCTTCCTAGAAAAGCAGGAACAAAAGTATATTACAATCTTTTAGAACAAGCACAGCAGGACGGGAGTTCTCCTTCATTAGATAGCCTAATGGGTGAAATGGATGGCAACAGTCAATATGATCATAGCACATGGGAAGATTTTGATG
>Ga0307488_10003139_pt1 | contig 13862 bp, 13 predicted proteins | sample SB02metaG_FD_202248 | JGI IMG/M metagenome (GOLD analysis project Ga0307488, IMG submission 202248) | Sea-ice brine microbial communities from Beaufort Sea near Barrow, Alaska, United States - SB 0.2 | ecosystem: Environmental > Aquatic > Marine > Coastal | place: USA: Alaska | collected... | reverse complement strand
TTCTGAGTAGTTACCTCACTTGCTTTAGCGATAGCATCACAAAATATCTTATAACCTTTTAAATCATGTTCTTTAAGACTATTCTTTATGATTGAAATAAACTTAGTCTGCATCTTCAGTTTTCTACTTGAAGCGCCCTTATGTATAAGTTCTTCACCACCATTTCTTTCTGTAAAAAAGTTCTTCAACTCTGGATAGATTTCTTCACCTAATGTCAATAGAAATTTAGATTCAGTCATACCTTGGAATCGCAAGTATGGACGCATACCATCGTACATTGAAGCTCCACCATTTGCAATCTTAAGCGAACCGTATAAACTCGTTGTTTCAAATAAGCAGAACTCTGTATCGTACTTATCATTTAACATTCTACGAGTTGCATGAGAACAACAGATGGCTGCAAGTAATTTACCACCAAGACAATTAAATCCAAATGGTTGTGCAGGGACAATATTAAACCCCATGATGGCACGTTTATTAAATATGTCTAAGTCTGGAACACCACCAAGAGAATCATTACGAGGTTTACTATTAATTAATGGACTACCATATCGAATGAAACCTACAATAGTGTTAGTAGTTTTTTCTTTGACTACAACCTTCAATGTCTTGCCTGGATTTTCATCTGGAGAAAAAGAAGCAGTCTTCTCAATCAAAGTGTCAAATACTTCGCCTGGCACCTTTACAACTTCAAAGTCCATATCTTCTGGATGCATATCAAAATCTTGAAATAACTCATCTTCAATACTCATGCCTGGCAAACCAGCTGACATATCTTTTACTCGTTCAATCTTTCTCGCACGAAAATAATCATCAATACGATTGAAATCTTTGAAGTAAGTCATTACTTTATGAGCTACATCAAATGTATCTTGTTTATCTAGTATCATCCAAAAAAATCCTCTAGTGTAGATTGAGCACCATAACTTATTAACCAGTTAATCTTTTCTGTGATCACCTTGAGTGGCTCAATAAATGATTTTTCATACTGCATATCATAATCGATCTTATTAGAAATGTCAAGTTCCTTTGGTACTTCTGTCATAAAAGAAAAGGCAGAAGACTGAAATACATTTGGTTGTCGCATATGGAGGAAACGGATTTTATCACCATTTTGGATCAATTGGTATTTGTTTTCTAGTTTATTCTTTTTGATTAGGTGATTATATAGGATTGCTCCCTTGCAATGTATGGGAGCTCCCTTTGCAAAAAGGGTACTCTCACCAGCAAACTTTTCTAGTCCGTTGACTGATCTTGGATATGCAATCTCTTCTGGTGATAAATTCATAAACTCTTCTCTAAATTCTTTTATAAATGTATTTAACATTTTCTCATCACCATTCATAATAATTTTTAGAGCCTGTTTAATCTTTTCTCTACATGGTGCAGGCGTACTTGACTTTACAGCTTCTATACCCATTATTTTTAATTTAGCTTCCTTGTATCGAACACCTTCCATATCCCACACATTAAGAATATACCGTTTCTTTGCAGTCCATATACCCTTGTCAGCAATTGCTTCTCTAGCCATCTGCATCTTCTGGTCGTATGCATTCATTTCCCCAGCAAGATGCTGATAAGACTTATCAATAAACGGTTCCAACTTCTCATTTGCAATCTTGTCCAAGAAATTGATAACTTTTTCAGTCGAAGTTCCCTCTGGAAACAATTTAGTAACAAGCTTGTCAAAAGTGATGTATACGCTGTCTGTATCCGAAGCAATAACATAATCCACGTTCTTCGTTTCCAAGATTTTGTTAAGATAAATGTTGAGACTTTTCTCAATCCAGCGAATAGATAACTGCCCAGAAGTTGTAATTGCAGTGGCAACCAACAAATCGAAATAGCGAAACCAATTATTCCCAATTGCACCATACGCTGAATTGAGAGAAATCTTTTTTGCCATTTGGATGTTATTATATCGGGCAATATCTTTAAGTAGAGACTTCTCCCCAGTGTTTTCATACTCTTGTTTAGCTTCGAGCATAAGTTTCTTATATTTAACACGATCATTATACATGTTCTCCATCAATTCTGGTAGAAATCCTTTAAAATCTTTCTTAAAGAAAGCACCGTTTGGAGTCATGCAATGTTCTGTTTCATTCTTCACTTTACCATCAAGAATTTTATCTACCATTCCTTCAATAATATCAGCTCCACCATTTACCAGTGTTTCTGGCGAGATGTTATATTGCATGATAAGATGAGGATATAGAGAGTTCAAGTCAAATGACATAACCCACTTATGCATACCCACTTGAGGGTCTTTAACATAAGCACCTTCAAACTTTTCTACCTTTTTATGTTCAGTTTTTTGTGGGATAATAATATTTTTTGTACGAAGATGATTGTAAATTAAAATATCCCAATAACGAACAGTTCCCAATACATCATTATAATTGACCTTAGCATCATAAGCCATAGTCAAACATAATTCAATAAGACGCATCTTGTCTTCTAGCTTGTCTACAATCTCTACGTCTTGGATGTTGTATTCAATAAAAGACTGATAGTCTTTCTCATACCATTCCTTGAATGTCTCAAACGGATTACCATCCTTTCGCTCACCTAGTTCCACAAACGCAATATGATCCAACGTATATCGTTCTTGATTTGTGTATGTAAATTTGCGGTACAAGTCAAAGAAATCTAGTGCAGCAACACCATAGATATTAAAGACTTGTTGTTTACGTCCCATCTGATAGACTTCACGCTCATGCACCTTACCCCAAGGAGATAATTTATTAACCATCTCTTCACCTAGAATTTTTGCAATTCGATTACACAGATAGGGAATATCAAAGAACTCTGTATTCCAACCTGTGATAACGTCTGGTTCAATAAATGCCCATGTATCTAAGAATTTAAAGAGCAAGTCTTCTTCATTTCGACATAAACGATAGTCCACATCTTCACGATAATTTTCAAACTCATGAAGACCCCAGACAATAATTTTTTTGTTTATATGATTCTTCAGAGTAATCGACAACATAGGTTCAGCCGCATCTTGTGGATTTGGAAAACCGTTGGAGCATTCTACCTCAATATCAATTGTTACAATACAGATTTGATCTTTATCCCAAGAAATCTCTTTATTGAAATTGTCACTAATCCAGCAATAGTTATACTGAGTATTACCATATACAAGACCCTGTTTTTTGTGTAGATCATACCAATCTTTCGCCTCTATAATAGAGTCGAACTTATTTGGTTTTACATGTTTACCATCTAAAGTCTTATATCCAGTAGGTTGAGAAACGAGATCAAAAAGTGTAGGTTCATAACGAACCTTCTTTTTAAAGCGATGGCCATTCTCAACTCCTCTAACGAAAAGTTGATTGCCCCATTGAAGTACGTTTGTGTAAAAGTCCATTATTAGACTATAACACCTCTATAGTTATTTGTCAAGGGTATATTAATCTGTTTCGTCTGTTTCATCGCCTTTTTCTGACCAATCAGATAAGACAAATTTTCTATTAGGATTAACACTAATTTTGAATCGTGTCAGCAAATCTCTATTGATAAGAAATGTGCTTGCAGCATCTTCTAGCTGAAGTCCGATAGGAACATCTGCATAAATCATATTGTTAAATTTGACATTTATATGCACTATTGGCCGTTCAGTAATCTTACCAATATGAGTAGGTTTTGAAATTCCCTGTAATTTACTGGTAAATTTCTTACCTTTTCTTTCCCACTTAACAGTTTTTCCAGACACTTCCATTTTATCAACAACCAACATAGATGCCTTTGTACCGTTGCCAGTATCAAATTTAGCTCTTATTGGTCCGTATCCATCAATCTCTATTGTTTCATGATAACCTGATTCTTGGTTGTAAGCAAACCTTCTATGAGTAGGATTTTGTAGATACTCAACCATCAGTTTGACTATATCTTTTTCTTTTGTGGGTTCTTGTGGAACCGTAGTCACATCATAGTTTTGGAAATTTGATCCCATGCCAGGCGAACCGTTACACTCTAAGACATAAATTTTATTATTCACAATTGCATGATCAACGCCAACCATATATGCACCTGTTGCTCTCGCAGCTGCAAGAACTTCTGTCTTCTCTTCTTTACTCAAGGCATAAGGTTCTGTCTTTGCGCCCATGTGACGATTGGATCGAAAATCTTTTTCTGGTTTAATTCTCTTAGTTGAGGCAACGATACGACCATTAAGAACAATAGTCCTAACATCAAATTCTATTTTTAAAAATTCTTGAATGATAAGAGGCGCATTGAATTTCCACAATGACTGAATAACACTCATCATTGATTCCATACTGTCAACTTTAGAAACACCAATACCTTGTGTCCCTGTCAAAGTTTTGATGATGACAGGAAACTTTCCACCGATACGGTCATGTGCGTCAATGATACTCTTTTCATTATTGATCAAAGAAGTTTTAGGAGTGTTTATATTGTTTCGTTCAAAAGCTGTATAGGCTGACATTTTGTTATCACATGTTGACATGCCATCACGATCATTGATCATCATGCAACCAGCATTTTGTAGTGTACCTAGTAACGCAAGACCAATCTCATCTTGCAGAACACCAGCACGAACAAATACTACAGTTGATGCAGACTCAACCTCAATGTCTTTCTCCTTACCATCATGGTTTTTTATTGCAACCGTTCCTTTTTCGATATCATTATCTGATATCCAAGCTTCAGTTGTCACCACCGTATGACAAGTCAAACCTAAATCTGCACACGCCTTTAGTAACATACCAGTAACAATTTCTGGTTTCTTTGCTTTTGAATTAGTCAATATAAGAACTGTTATCTTATCGTGCGTAACTTCTTCAGTTATAAAAGACTTAAAGTTTTCCATTAAACTTCCCGTTTTTTACCAATATTATATTTAGTTTCTAAAGTCCAATTAGACTTATCTTTGAATGATATAACTTTAATTTGACTAAGTGGAGCAGATGGAATTGCTGAACCAACAATCTCAACTAATCCCCAATCATTAAGAAGATTTACAATTGTATTTCTTCTTGCAATATCATTTTCAGACAAGTTAGTATTCTTGCCGTCTAATGCAAATAATTCTTTGAAGTGAACTATGTAATATCTGCCTTGTTTATGTAAAATATGACATGACTGGAATAATTTTTTTTCTTTACGACTTGCAACTCCAATTCTTGATAATGTTTCTCTCACTTTAAGAAAGTCATCAGGGTCTTTTAAATCAACCTCTAACATATCTTTCTGTGTCCATTTAACTTCTTCCATTTTTTCCACCCTTATATGTTCTTTGTTTAATGGCAGAAATCTGTTCATCATCTAGTACATCAAGAGCGGCTTTTGCTTTTTCATTATTATACCCGTAATACTCTTTAACATACTCTAGATTCTCTAATTTCTTCGCCTTCGCCCAAGGACTAAAACGTTTCCTTGGTCTAAGAGTATTTAGGAAAAAGTCAAACTGTAACTTTTTATCAATATTAGGCAGTTGATTAATTTCATTAACAAATAATATAGTATCTTGGAATGGCATAAGACATTTATTCACAACAAAAGGCGGGTACTTCTTTTCCCAAGTTTCATCTTCAGAATCCATCAAAGGTTCTTTAGTGTTGTTTATAGCATTAAGATAATCTTTTAACTCATACATCAATTTTAACTTCCATTATAATTCCACAAATTACCATATGCCTCATCTAAATCCATTTCTGGAGCTGGGCGTTTATTCATTTCTAACTGGTTAGCATTATTAAGAAGAATTAAATCTTCTCGTAGTCTACAATCTTTTAATTCACCAATAAAAAATGATCTAGGTCTTTGTAATGTTGAAAACGTATAAACTAAATTTTCTGATTCATTTCCAATTAATTCTCTAATTCTGTCACGATCTTCTGTAGTTTTATGTCTAAATGATATTGTTCCATAGATTGAATGGAATAATCCAGCATCACAAACATATTCTTGAGCTCCACTTTCTTTAAGAATATTATAAACACCAATTAAATGTTCAAGTAAAGTTGTACCACTATGAGGAGTATTACTACATCCCATTTCAATCAAGTAGTTAATCTTTATAAAATTCGAGTCTTTCATCATTAGCTCCTGATAAGTAACATTTAAACACAATGCAACTTCTTAATCTAAAACAAGTTCTAGCTACTGGCATTGCTTGATGCAGTCTCTTTGCAGGGAAAACAAATAATCTATTTCCAACATAAGAAACATGTTTTTCGATTGTTTTTGGCATTTCATTTTCTTGTCCAGAATGATCAGACCAAACAATAGTACCACCACCATCATGATATTCATTCCAATCTAGCAAAGGATAGTATATCATAGTGAAATCACCGTCATCAGTATGAGCCTTAGGTTCAATTCCATTTGTATGTGCATTAAAATATATTCTACGAAAAGTATCTATATTATATTTCTTTTTGAAATCAATTTTATACATAAAATGATTCCACATTGGAATTAACCACTCAAATCCATTTTTAACAATATCTTCCTCAGTTTTTCCAGCAAGACGATGCCAGTGATAAATATTTTGCGAATTATCTGATTTATGATAATACTCCCACAAAAATTCTTTATCAGTCATTATATCATGAACCAATTGTGCATCATGTTGATCCATAATATTATCATAAACATCTATACTCATTTAAATTTTGCCCTAGACATAATCTCAGTTAAACAAGCAAGAGTATTGATTTCTTGATCTGCAACAAAAGCTGCTTTATACTGATATTCACCCAAAATAACAACGACATGAGGGATACTAGAACCATCCACATAGTCATACAAGTTATCGTAAAGACGGCGGAATAGGCGAGTAGGATCATTGTCAAGATTGTTAACAACCCATTTTCGAACATCAGTAAACTCCTTTTTTTTCATGTGACCTATAAGACTTTTAATATTATCACTACTTATATTTACCAATATTCCAGCATCAATATTTCCAGAAACAGAATATCTTTGAAGTTCATTTAGAACTCTACGCCAGTCTGGAAAATGTTTTTGTACCAATGACGCAACAGCCTTAGGTTCAAACTTGACATTTTCTTTTTTAAGAATTTTCAAAGAATGTTTGAAAAAATCACCAGCGAGTTCTTGTTTCTCATCCTTTGGAATATAGAAGTCATACGTTGGGCATCTTGAGATAAGTGCTGGAATAATTCTATTCACATAATTACATGTGAGAATAAATCCACAGTTAGCACTAAACTCTTCGATGAACCCACGCAATGCAGGCTGGGTTGATTGAGGATTGAGATAATCTGCCTCATCCAGAATTAGGTATTTGCGACCACCATGTAGAGACACAGTGGAAGCAAAGTTTTTGATCTTAGTTCTAAGAACATCAATACCTGACTCCTCAGAACCGTTAACCATCATATAGGTCAGACCCAACTCATCAAGCAGTGCTTTAGCAGCTGTGGTCTTTCCTACGCCGGGCCCTCCAGAAAATGTGACGTTAGGAAGTTCTCCCGCTGCCACAAATTCAAGAAGGGTTTTCTTTAGTTGTTTAGGTAGTACACACGATTGAACATTACTTGGGCGGTATTTCTCCACCCACAAAAATTCTTCCATAATAAAATTCTCCTATCAACCACAATATGATTCTGGTTCAAGAGCAATAAAATATTCAATGTCCACATTAGAGTTTTTAAAATTACTAATCTTATTCTTAGATACAGCAACCTCATACGTTCCCAGCATTAGTTTTAGGTTTTCAACTTTGAACCAAAACTTATGATCAATTTCAACTGGATTAACATAGTCTACTTCCATAGCAAAGTGATTTGCTGTATCATTCTTTTTATCAGTAACTCTAAGACTTCCATTTTCCAATACCATATCTGGCACACCAATAACAGCAGCTGCCTTGGTAATGTCAGATAGTTCTTTATCCGAAAATTTGAATGACACTTCACATTCCGGCATCGTGATATCTCGTTTCACAGTTGTTACAACTGATGGATCACTGTAAAAATATTTTAGTGATCTACTTGATCCTTCATTACTCATCATCACAAAGTTCTCTTGGAAGTCTAACTCTGGACTTTCAAACAAAGATAAAGCTGCAAGAAATTCATTCAAGTCATAAATTGCAATATCTTTTTCGAAGGTTTCTGCTACCGTTGATCTAGCAACAATATTTTTCATAGCAGACATTGTAGTTAGTGTTGAGCCTGCATTAATCATAAGGTTCTGATTTATTGTCGAATAGTTCTTCAATACAGATACCGTGTTTTCACTTAGTTTCATTATTTAAATTCTCCATCTCATTAATATAAAGTGCAATGATTCCGTAGTGAATCACCTTCAGCAAATCCTTGCGGTCTTTGCCATTCTTTTTTCCATATCGTTGTGCGTATTTCATGATGTTACCGATACAGAAACCTTCACCATGTCCACCGTCAATGATGAACTCTGTAGCTTGAAACTTGTTCTTACTATAGTGTTCATCATATGTAGAGTCGATGTACTCTTTCAACTCAGCAAGAGTTTTATCCTCATCATATTTGTAATTTGGATTAGTCACTTGCATTTTGTTCATTATATAAACTCTCCTCACGATCTGACATATACTTCTTTTTTTCATCTTCACTGTCGATTACATTCCAGTTCATAGCAATTGAACGTCTTTCACCTTCACCAAAGAATGGCAACACTTGATGTTTCAACCATTGTGGGAAGATTAACATAGTACCCTCAATAGGTTTCACATAGTCCTCTGTCTGTGGACGTAGTTGCATAAGGTCACGCATTGTATTAGTGCCCCAACACAAATGAGTCCAACCATCAACACCACCAGAAGCATTTTTAATCTCTGGAATATCTGGTGTATTTTTAATACAGTCAGGAACCTTTAGCCACAGAAAACCCGATAGTCCAGCAACTGTTTTAACACCGTGATCATGGAACGGATTATAATCACCAGCATATGCATGGTTAGTCCAACATTGAGAAACCTCTGCATTAGCATCACGATCATATCCCTTCTTGAGATATGTAGTGCCTAATTGATTAAAAACCGTTTCTAATTGTTTACCAACTTCAGTATCAAGTGGAAAATTTAATTGAGCAGATCGTTCATTTTCTTTTAATTGACCTACCAATCCATCGGCAAAACTTTTGCTTTTTGAAACAATTTCTGTATCAATATGAGTATTAATTTCATCAATAATTGCTTGTGGAATTTCTACCCTAAGAATATTAAAATTAAGAATAGGACGCATTGCAATCTTCATTCCACTGTCAAGACTTTCGCCAACAATGTCAGCATATTCTGGAGTGCCTTCTGGATAAGTATTACCACCAGAAGTTCTCACTTTTTTTACACCATCATCAGTGTAAAAAATTTCATAATCATTTTTTTCTTCAACTTGTTTAATTTCTGCCGTTTCAGTCATTTCAAATTCCTTATCGTTTGGATCAATCATTTTATTATAAGTGTCAACATACAATGGACCTTTTGTATTTGACGAAATTTCAACTCTACCATTTTCTGTTAAAGCTTCAATACCATATTCGGCAAAATTTATATCTTTTTGAACTAGTTTACTTACCATTTAAGACTCCTCATAATTATTAATAATAAAGGAATAGGGGGGTTTTGTCAACCCCCCTTTCCAATTTAATTCACCTCAATAATACGAGGTTTCTTTTCTTCTGGAACAATACGCTCAAGTTCAATAGTGAGCATTCCATTTTCTAGTTTAGCACTATTGACAACGATGTCATCAGCTAGTGTAAACTGGCGGTCAAACTTTCGGTAAGAAATCCCACGATGATAAGTATGTTCATCTTCGGCTTCTTCTTTCTTGTCTGACCTGACCGATAGAGTATTATCGGTCAATTCCACCGTAATGTCTTCTTTACCGAATCCGGCAAGAGCCATTTCAATTGTATAGGTGTAGTCACCTCCTTTTTGGATGTTGTACGGCGGGAACCCTGTATATGTTGCATTATTTACAGAATGTCTATTGAGTTGAGTAAAGATTCTGTCAAATCCAACTGCATAGGGTGAGAGTAGATTGAGGGAATGACCCAGTGATTGTGTATTGCTTGTAACCATAATAGTTCTCCTTTTAAAAGCAAGATTATATTCGTATCCCCGAAGGCGATACTGTTAAAGTGAAATGGTTTTTTAGGAGAACCATTTCAAAAACTCCCTTACGAGGACTTACGAATTGCCTTGTGTTCTTTATATATAGTGATTCTAGTAGTTGTTTTCAACCCCATCGACATCTATTTCTTCATTTTCTTGAGAGTCCTCTTTGAACACACCAAAATCTTTTGATGCTTTTACATCTGCATCAACTTTAGTGTAGAGGTCAATGAAAGAAATTTTAGTATCTTCATCAAAACGAGCAACACACATTTCAATGGCGGTCATCTTATCCTTGAAGATAGTGAATGCCTTCACAATGTGATCCAGACGGCGAGTAGAGATGATTTCATCAACACCACCATCATAGAAAGTCTTACGGATCACCTCGGCCCACGTTACAAGATTGGTGGCAAAAGTTTCATCCACTTCACCATACTTCTTCATTGAACCGATTATGATCTTCTTCTCGACAGCTGCGGTAGGATAGGGCTGTTCGACAGTGATAGCAAACCGCTCAAGGAACGCTTCGTTGAGGATGTTGGTTCCAATGAACCGACCATCTTCAGAGCCCTTGCCCTTGGTGTTCGCAGTAGCAATCACATTGAAACCATCTTTAGGGGTGATCCACTTGTTGACTTTTTTGAGGAAAACACCTTTACCCTCAAGAACAGGCTGAAGTGCCATCATCTTGTTTGAACCAAGGTCACACTCATCAAGCAACAACGTGCATCCACGCTCCATCGCTTCGATAACAGGACCAGGCACAAACTTGGTTTCGCCATTTACCAAACGGAAACCACCGAGCAGATCATCCTCATCAGTCTCAATAGTGATGTTGAGTCGGATCAACTCTTTACCAAGTTCAGCGTGTAACTGCTCGACCATCAGAGTCTTGCCGTTACCAGACAATCCAGTAATAAAGATAGGATAGAACATACCAGACTTGACAATCTTTTTCAGATTAGCGTAGTTGCCCCAAGGAACAAACCCTTCAAACGAAGCAGGAACCAAGTTCTGCTTTTCCATATTGGAAGCGACAAGGTTCATGACCGTATCGACAACAGGAGCTTCAACAGCAGTAACCGTGTTAGCAATGAATGCCGGAACATCAAGTTCAGGCAACTTGTGTTTGTTATAACCAATCTTAGTACGGCTCATCCATGATGGATATGGAACACCTGCTTTATCAGCAGCAATTCGAATTTGATCCTTATTAAGGACTGAACCATTACCAAACATCTCGGCAGCAGCTGTAACAAATATCTTTTTTCTAGGAGTCAATTTAATAGTCATATCGTTTTCTTTCACTGTTTTCATCATCATTATCTTATTATCGCACATAGGGAGAGTATTGTCAAGCACTATTTTCACTTTTTTTAAAGTTTTTTTATGCAACCAATGCGACAAACTTGTTTAGAAGTACTCGACTCTGGATGCGTCCCTTGTTGGACTTGGCAAAGGCAGTCTTGAGTTTAGCCTTGGAAGCACCAGCAAGATCATCATTTAGTCCATCATTATCAATAGTTAATCCACCACCGCCGGGCAGGATGAAATACTGATCATAACCCTTAGAGTCGAGCATCACAACCTTGTCTTTACGCATCTTGGCCATTGCTTGATCAATAGTCATTTTCATTTCATCATTTAAGATATAGTACCAAGTATTACGTTTAATAACACCTTTACTACCAGAACCAGCAAGGAAGAACCCAACAAGATTCATATCCGGCACTCGATTCTTTAGAGCAGATAACAGCACCTCTGTTATTGCACCACGGCCACGATTAAACTCATACCGTTTGTTAGTGATAGGATCAGTCACAACATTATCTCTGTTGAAACCTTCAATAATATCATGTTCATTATTGTCGTTATATCCCTTAACCCCTTGTAAAGGGTGACTAGCACCATCAGTCAAGAAAATAGTATTGATTTTCTGAACACCAGAAGACTTCTTATATTTTGGAATAAAATCCATCAAAGATATAATAGCATCATTCAATGGAGTTCCACCCAAATAATAATCATGTGGAGGATTGATAGGATAACCAACTGCTGACCAATCTTCATATGTATAAGACATTTTTTTAGCGAGCATCCAAATATAGTGCATTGCTTTTTCTTCTTCTTTAATAGTCATTTTACTAGAAAAGAAATTTAACAGACTATGTTTAGAAATTACCAAATCACCATATTCAGAATCATTCATCATTAACTCATGGCGACCTGTTACTTTATAATGATCACTGAAAGCAAACACCTCAAAAGGAATCTTGGTGCGGCGACAGAACATAACCAACTGAAGCAACTGCTCAATCGTACCTTTTATATTGTCACTCATAGAACCAGACCAATCAAGGATCATAACCATACCGTGATTAGTGGCCCCCGGCAGAGTCGTTACTTTCTTGAATAGATCATCATTGAACTTGTAAGTGTGAAGCGCACCCATATCCAGACTGCCCGTTTTAGAAGTAGCAGCCCGTGCATATTGATCAGCAGACTTTTTCATCTCAAATTCTTTGATCATGTAAGCAACAGTCTTCTTCGAGTCGTTCTTAAACTCTTTAACTTCGTTCGAACAATGATTGAACCAATCACCAAGGTCTTTTTCGTTATCATACCATGAACTTAACTCTTCAAGAACTTTTTTATAATCCACAATATACTTGGAAGAGTCAATCTTAGGAATACGAGCATAAGTTTTCTCAACAGCATCTTTATCAGCAAGAGATTTTAATGACTCTTGCAATGCTGTATCAGTTTTTGCTTCTGGAACACCAGACATATTTCCATCACTAGAACCTTCATCTGATCCTACAGGTTCATATTTTTCAGAAAAGGAGCTATCACCATCAGAAGAATTATCATCATCAGACATATCGTCATCATCATTACGAATATCATGTCCGTCATCTTCTTCATTGTCATCTGCTTCTTCAGATTTTTTACCTTTACCAGAAGTCTTAGAATTTTCTTCTTCACCATTATCATCACCATCAGATTCTTCATCATCACCAGCATCAGAATTTTCACCATCATTGTGTTTATCTGTTTCTGGATTTTCTTCCATAAACTTATAGAGGTCTTCAGCAAGATCAAGAACCTCATCTTCAGTTTCAAGACTCTTTGCACGATTAACAAAGATATCTTCTTTCTCAGAAAACTCAACACCAGGCATCATCTTGAAATATAGATTGATACGATCAATTAAGTTCTGGTCATTGACATTCTCATCACCAATCCCGAAAAAGTCACGGGCAGCAAGAGCGGTATAACCTTTCTTGAAAAGATTGACAGAGCCAGGATACTTACGTTGTACGAACTTCTCAATGCGAGCATCCTCAAGGATATTCACAAAAGAGTGATTCAATTTACGATCTTTGGACTTAACCATCATATCCATTGATGTCCAGAGGGCATGTCCAATTTCGTGACACACCATCAACTCTTCTTCATCTTTGGAGATTTCATCTTTCCAAATAGGAAGACCTAACTCACGCTTCTTGATATTGAAATATGCGGTATCCATTGCCTTGTTAACGACATGGATATCTTCTTCAGCAAGAAGGCGAGCGATTGTGTTTTTGTTTTTCATCATATCTAATACTACCATACAGAAAGGGTTTTGTCAACAACTATTTAAGCATCAAACTCAAATAATTCTAGACCAGAAAATACTCGCATACCGCTCCTTGTACCAACATCTCGACCACCAAAGTCAACTCGCACCTCAAGGTCAATACCAGCTTTGGTACGGACATTC
>Ga0307488_10003137_pt1 | contig 13865 bp, 11 predicted proteins | sample SB02metaG_FD_202248 | JGI IMG/M metagenome (GOLD analysis project Ga0307488, IMG submission 202248) | Sea-ice brine microbial communities from Beaufort Sea near Barrow, Alaska, United States - SB 0.2 | ecosystem: Environmental > Aquatic > Marine > Coastal | place: USA: Alaska | collected... | reverse complement strand
ATCTCGCGGGGAAATCCGTGCGTGAAAGATCGATCGAGGCTTTTGAAGTGTGTTCCGAAATTGATGAAATTGTCGTGGTGACCTCTGCTGAGATTTCGTCTCATTTCCAAAAACTGACCCGTGTTGTCGAAGGCGGGGCCAAACGGCATTTTTCAGTTTGGAATGGCATTCAAGCAATTGATCCGAATGCGGAATACATTGCCGTGCATGACGGTGCTCGTCCGCTGGTGACTCCAGAAGCCATTGCTAAATGCCTCGCGGAAGCGAAGAAATCGGGGGCTGCGACATTGGCGCATCCAATTTCTGATACGTTAAAACGAAGTGATTCTGATGGCCATGCTGTGGTCGAGTCGGTGTCGCGAGATTTGCTGTGGGCAATGGAAACTCCCCAGATTTTTCGGGCGGATCTGCTGCGAGCCGCTTACGAGAAAATTCTCGAACAAGGTGAACTGGTAACCGATGAAGTTTCCGCCGTTCAAGCGCTTGGAACGGAGGTTTTGCTAGTAGAGAATCCAGAGCCGAACATTAAAATTACTTTCCCCGCAGATTTACAATTAGCTGAGGCGATTTTAGCAGCTCGCCACGATCAGATAGTGTCTGATTGCTGAGCAACCCCTATTGATTCGTGCGCACTTGCGGGATCGCCGCAACGAGGCACATTGCCTATCGAAAAAAATGGCAGAGACATTTACATCCCTCCTTACCAAACGGCTCAACGAAGCGCTTGCACAAAGCAGCGTGACGTTTGATTTGCCTGACGATTTTCACGCGGACATTTCTCCCGCGCAGAATCCGCAGTTTGGTGATTATCAAGCAAACGCAGCCATGGTGCTTGCAAAGCGAGTCGGGAAAAATCCGCGCGAATTGGCAGGCGAAATCGTGGAGCTTTTTGAAACGGAAGGCCTGTGCGAAAAACCTGAAATCGCGGGTCCTGGTTTTATCAATTTCCGGATTTTGGGCGACGTGATCGAATCACGGATCAGTGACCTGTTGGCCGATGAAGATCGCCTAGGAGTGAATCCTGTCGCGGATCCGCAGAAAGTCGTAATCGATTTCTCCGCTCCAAATGTGGCGAAGCCGATGCATGTCGGTCATATCCGAAGCACAATTATTGGCGATACGCTGACGCGGGTCGCCCGATTTTTGGGTCACGAAGTGATCGCAGACAATCACATCGGTGATTGGGGAACTCAGTTCGGAATGATTTTGTGGGGCTGGAAAAATCTGCTCGATCAGGAAGCGCTTGAAAAATCACCGCTCACCGAAATGGTGCGGGTCTACAAGGCCGTGAACAAAAAGCAGGAAACTGACGAATCGTTGCGGGATATCTGCAAAGCGGAGTTGGTAAAGCTGCAGCAGGGCGATGAAGAAAACCGGAAGATTTGGGAAGAATGCGTCGCGCTTTCGAAGCAGGGGCTTCAGGAAATCTACGGCAAGCTCGATGTGAAGTTTGATCATTGGCTGGGTGAGAGTTTTTACAACGATCAGTTGGGGCCACTTGTGGAAGGATTGATTGCTGACGGTACTGCGACTGAGTCGGATGGTGCCATTGTGATTTTCTCCGATGGATCGCTTCCTGAAAAAGAAGATCCGTTTTTGAAGAACGAAGATGACGAATGGAAGCCGCAGCCAGCGCTCATTCGGAAGTCCGACGGTGGTTTTCTTTACGCAACGACCGATCTGGCGACGATTGATTATCGGATCAACGAATTCGGTGCCGATGCGGTTTGGTATGTCGTCGGTGCGCCCCAGCAGCTTCACTTCGACCAGATTATTTCGATTTCAAAACGTCGCAGGCAAGAAGCGAACCTCAAATTTGTTCCTTTCGGTAGCATTCTCGGGAAAGACCGCAAGATGTTGAAAACGCGTGATGGCGAAGTGGTTCAACTGGCTGATGTGCTTACTGAATCAGTTGAGCACGCTAGGCTGATTGTTGAGGAAAAAAATCCGGATTTGAGCGACGACGAGAAAACCGACATCGCAACGAAGATTGGAATTGGGTCCGTCAAATATGCGGAGCTCAGCCAGTTTCGGATGACCGATTACATTTTTGATTGGGACACGATGCTTGCTCTGAAAGGCAATACCGCTCCGTATCTGATGAATGCGTATGTGCGGACCCAGGCGATTTTCAGAAAAATGGGCACCGAATTTTCCGGTGTCGATTCTCTGAAATTCACCGAACCGGCCGAGAAAGCGATCGCCCTGAAGATGATTCAGTTCGGTGAGGTGCTACCAACGGTGTTGGATGATTTTCGTCCGAATGTGCTGGCTGCGTATCTCTACGAATTGGCGACGGCGTATCACAGATTTTGGGAAGCCTGTCCTGTTCTGAAAGCGGAGAGCGACGACATTCGCGACACGCGTCTCGCATTGTGTGAAATGGCGGGACGTGTTTTGAAGCACGGACTCGGATTGCTCGGGATCGCTGTTCCAGAGCGAATGTGATCAAACTGATCGTTCAATCTTCCACGAGCATTTCCAAAAATGCCTCGCGCTGATGCTCTAAATCCGTGAATAAAAAACACGGATCGAGCGCGGCGAGATTTGCTTCAGAAACGGAACCCGTTGCCACTGCGACAGCTTTTGCATCACAGGCGCGAGCGCAGGCAATGTCCTTGGGCGTGTCGCCGATGATGTAAACGTCGTCGGCCGCAAATTGAATCCCAAATTTCTCGTGAGCACGCGCAATCCCGATCGGGCCGAGTTCGTTTCGGTCGGAGTGATCGTCTCCAAAGGCACCGAATTCGAAAAATCCGGGCATCCCGAAGACTTCCACTTTGGTGAAGGCGCCACGAGCGATATTACCAGTCAGCAATCCGAGAACATGATCGGTTTCATCGCGAAGCTGGGTCAGCAATCGTTTCACGCCGGGCAACCGCCGGCCTTCTCCCGCCGGGCGATTGGCAAGTCCGTTCACTAAATGACCATGATAAATTGAGTAGAAATTCTCGATATTCTCGCCAGTCTTTTCTAACTCGAACAAGGCGAACAGCGCATCGACAATGCTGCCATCCGTAGTTCCAGCGAGATCAAGACGCGGAAACTCAGACTCGCGGTGGGCGAGGTCGAAGGCGTCGATGAAACCTTGTTTCAGCGACCGAAGACCGGCACCTCCAGTATCAAGGAGTGTGCCGTCAATGTCGAAAAGAAGGAGCTTTTGACGGCTCACTCCTTTTCTCCCTTATCGTCTTCGTCAGAAGCGGCCTCAGCATCAGAAGATTCATCATCGTCGGCTTTTTCGCCATCAACGAGTTCACCTTCTTCATCGTACTGATCTTCCGGATTCAAATCATCGTGATCGTCCTCCGCTGCTTCAGCTTCTTCGATTTCCTCGATGTCGACTTCTTCTTCGTCGGTCCGGTATTTCCGAACGCGCTTGTTTTCTGCCAATGGTGAAACCATCATCAAAATGTTACGCGCATTGAGCTTTGGCTCGAGATCAACCTGGCAAACGCCCGAAAGGTCTACCTTAACCCGCTCCATTAGAGCAAATCCGAGATCTTTGTGGGCCATTTGGCGACCACGAAACTGAAGCTGCATTCGAACTTTGTGGCCCGCGCAGAGGAAGTCCTCCGCTCGTGTCATCTTAATCGAGTAATCGTGTGGATCGATGTTCACGCGAAACTTCACCTCTTTCTCACGGTTCTTCGGCTTCTGATTTTTGTTCAGCTTAGACTGATCGTATTTCCATTTACCGAATTCAACGATTCGACAGACCGGTGGACGCACGTTTGGCGCAATCTCGACAAGATCGAGACCAAGTTCCTTGGCCTTGGCCAAAGCCTTGTATGTCGGAAGAACAAGGTTGTGCTCTCCGTAAATGACACGCACTTCGGGTGAGCGAATGCGTTCGTTGACACGCGTCATCACACGACGCGGGCGTTTTTTGAATCGTTTCTTAGCGATAGCGTATTACCTTTCGGTTGGTTGTTTTCTCAGAATGCACGGGCAGAATCAGCTGCCCGGCGCAAATTATTTTATGTAAAGCGAAGCTGTCGCAATCCGCCGATTGAGAGATTGGCGTTTTTGCAGCGTTTCGGGATGTGCAGTTGCACATCATAGTGACCGCGATCGAATCTCTTCAGTAACTTTGTCGCGGAATTCATCAACGCTGACAGAGCCCTCATCGCCACGATCACGATGGCGAATAGACACTTGGTTTTGATCTTGTTCTCTTTCTCCGATGACCAACATATACGGAATTTTGTCGATTTGGGCAAGACGAATCTTAGCCCCGACCTTTTCGTTCTGACGGTCTAACTTAACGCGAACGCCGCTTTCTTTAAGCGCAGCTTCGACTTTTTCAGAGAACTCAAAATACTTCTCGGAAACAGGAATCAACCGCACCTGCTCAGGAGCAAGCCAGGTTGGAAATTTCCCGGCAAAGTGCTCGATCAGAACTCCAATGAATCGTTCCATCGAACCAAACGGGGCTCGGTGAATCATCACTGGCGTGTGAGCTTTGTTATCCGCGCCAATGTATTCAAGACCAAAACGGGTTGGCAAATTGTAATCCACCTGAACGGTTCCGAGTTGCCATTCGCGACCAAGAACGTCCTTCACAACGAAATCGATTTTCGGTCCATAAAATGCAGCTTCACCTGCTTCTTCTGTGAAATCGGTTCCAAGTGAGTTTGCTGCTTCACGAAGGGCTTCTTCTGCGCGATCCCAGTTCTCGGCCTCACCGACATACTTGGAATCATCAGGGTCACGAAGACCAATCCGCACGCGGTAATCATCCATTCCGAGCGTTCCCAGAACGATTTTCACCAGTTCGAGACAGCCCATGATTTCATCTTTCACCTGCTCTTCCGTGCAGAAAATGTGGGCGTCATCCTGAGTAAATCCACGAACTCGGGTCATGCCACCGAGTTCACCGGATTGCTCCCAGCGATAAACGGTTCCGAATTCGGCCAAGCGAACGGGCAAGTCACGGTAGCTGTGGTGATTACTCGAAAAAATCTTGATGTGATGCGGGCAGTTCATCGGCTTCAGCATGAAACCTTCCAGATCGCCATCGCTCATTTTATGAACCAGGTCAGAGCAAGAGCATCCTTCGTCAGCAAGTGACTTCAGGAAATCACGCTCGATCACCGGCGGGAACTGCGAATCCGAATAATACGGAAAGTGTCCCGATGTCCGATACAGATCGAGTTTGCCAATGTGCGGCGTGAACACCTGCGAATATCCCTGACGCACGAGGTGCTCAGAGATGAAATTCTGCAATTCCTGACGAACCACGGCGCCGTTTGGCTTCCACAAAATCAATCCCTGACCGACGGCTTCGTCGATGTGAAACAAATCGAGTTCTTTGCCGAGTTTGCGGTGATCCCGCTCCTTGGCTTCTTCGAGGCGTTCAAGATGCTCCGTCAGCAACGTCTTGTTTTTAAAAGCCGTTCCGTAAACCCGCTGAAGCTGGGGCTTGGAAGCGTCTCCTTCATAAAAAGCCGCCGCGACACTCATCAATTTGTGAGCTTTGCAATTTCCCGTCCGTCCAACATGGGGGCCGGCACAGAGATCCCAAAAATCGCCGTTTTTGAAAATCGAAATTTCTTCGCCTTCAGGAATTTTCTCGAGAAGGTCGATTTTAAACGTGCTCTCGACTTCGCGTTCTTCGAGTGCACCCAGCCGACCACTGCGAGCCAGTTTGAGGGCCTCGTCGCGGGAAACCAGCATCTTTTCGAAGGTCTGGTTTTCCTTCACTACCTTTTTCATCTCCGCTTCAATCGCGGGAAAATCGTCAGGCGAGATACGATGCTCCAAATCAACATCGTAATAAAATCCCTGATCGATCGGAGGACCGTAGGCGAATTGAGCATCCGGCCAAAGCTTTGAAATCGCAGTCGCCATGACGTGAGCCGTGGAGTGCCGGATTCGATCTAACTCCGACATCTGCCCGCGTTCATCGAGCGTTTTGCGTTCTTTTTGAGGGGCTTCTGCGTCAGACATAAATGCTTTCGAAAAATAATCCGTAAACGTCGATTCATTTTGAGCCGAAATAAAACGTGGCCTCCAAAATGGTCGGGGTGACTGGATTCGAACCAGCGACCTCCTGGTCCCAAACCAGGCGCACTACCAAGCTGTGCTACACCCCGAATCGCGCGGCTCTAAGTAGAGTCGCGAACGGACGCCTATTTTCTCTCATTGCGTGCGGGTTGCAAGGGGGAAGTTTGCGTTTTCTTCCAGTTTTTAACTAAAACCGTTTCGCCCTGCTTTTCACGTGATCTCACAGAACGAAAAGAACCCCGAATACGACTCCGAATCGAGTCAGGGCCATCAATCCACCGACTACGCGCGCAGGGGTTCCCTTTACTATTTCCGGGTCGCCAATCTCAGGGGCTCCCAATTCTTTGCCTCCAGGAACGTGCAATTCCTGCTTCGCCGTGATGTTGAGGCCCTTAATGATCAGGATAATCCCGAGAATGATCACGGTAGTTTTCATGACGTAGAAGAAGTAGATGAAAATCATGGCGTGCGGGTTTGTGCGGGAAAAATGCCTTTTCCAGACAGACTTTTGTGAATACTAATCAAGCACATGAATCCTGTAACACACGTCACGATCAATCCGTATTTCAAATGCAACGAGGGGAAACTCGCTGAATTTAAGGCGCTTTTGCCGCAGTTCGTTGAAAAAACGGCAACTGAGCCAGCTTGTCATTATTACGGATTCACCATCAACGGCGACGTCATTTTCTGTCGCGAAGGCTACGAAGGTGCTGAGGGATTGCTCGCTCACCTCGGAAATGTTGGACCGCTTTTGGAGCAGGGATTGGCGATCTCAGAACTCATACGTCTCGAAGTTCACGGGCCGGAAGCTGAACTCGCGAAATTGCGCGAGCCGCTTGCTGATTTGAATCCCGATTGGTTTGTCCACGAGTGCTCTGTGGAAAAGTAATCGATTCATACCGGTCCAAATCAGCCCCGCTGAGAACGTCTCCCGGATAAAATTGAGTCAGAATCCTGAATCAATGGTGGTGGCGTCCACCTTGACCGCCCCACTGCATCTGGAACTGGAGCCAGGCCGTGTGTTCATCTCCATACGATTCGCTGTGATTGTAATCATATTGAATGCGCGCCTGAATCCGTTGGTTTTTATCAATGAAAGTCGTTAGCGCTGGTGAAATGCGGTGGCGTTTTTCCACTTCAAATTCGGCAAGGTCCGAAACCCAATCATGGCGAATGGCGATGGTGGTTGAATCAGTTAATCCATAAGCGAGCGACGTAGAGAAACCGTAGTCGTCTGCACTGAACCGTTCTCCGTCCTCATCAGAAACTCCAATGTGACGACCGATAAACTCCGTGCGCAGCATCGTCGCGCCGGTGCAGAATTCGGGTCCATCCCCGTGGTCGTGGGCTCCCCAGAATTTCTGCAGTCCCACTCCATAAGCCCATGTCATTCGGCCGAACCCGTTTTCACCAGTAGCCAGTGATGCGGAAAAAGTAGCGCTTTCATCAAAAGGAAGCTCTGTTTTCCAGTCCGCGCTCAACACCCATGCGCTGAAGTTTGCGTCGTCGGCTTCGAGTTGATGCTCTTCGCCATGTTCCTCATGCCCTGGCTCTTCTTCCTCGCGCTCGTCATGCCCGCTGCGAATTTCCTCTTCGTGCCCATGCTCGTCTTCATGGCCAAGCTCTTCTTCACCATGCCCATGATCATCCCCGTGCGTCCGCACACCACCGCCGCCGATGGTTGCGACGCTGTTTAACCCGGGAAGGGTGAAAACTGCTTCACCGCCTTGAGTGATCAACTCACCTTCATTTAACATCCGGCTGTTGACCAGATTCTGATTGATAAAATCCCATGTGTGAAGGTGTTTTTCTGACTGAAAACCAAACGCGTTCAGGAACTGACCGCCTCCTATCGCGACATTGTCGTTGAAGTGGTAGTGAAGATAAGCTTCTTCAAGATTTGCTTCCCACTCATCTTCTCCCTGAAACCCGGACCCATAGACCGCGCCGGTGACAACGTCATCGATGTCAATGTCGAGATGGACTTCAATGGATTGGACGCCGGCCTCATTTTGGGGGTCGTGTTCCGAGGTTGCCAAATCTGCCGCCGTTGTTCCTGGCTTGAAGAGACCTCCTGTGAGATTCAAAAAAATCTCAGGAAAAATGAAGCCGCCAATGTTCGCGTCTTCGCCGGTGATGAAATCGAATTTCCCAACCTCATATTCGAAGGCGTCTTCTTCGGCGTTCATTTGTATCGCAGGGACAGCTGCGATCACGGCGAGTGACAAATATTGGAATGGAGAAAAAAATGATTTCATGATGTTGTGTAATGCAATTCGCTTGCATTTATATCAGATCATTCTTTAATGCAAGTAATTTGCATCAAAAAACAAATCGTTGTCCATTTTTTTAAATTTACGTCACATGAAACTCCTCCAGCTCATTCAAATTATCGCAATTCTCTGCATCGCCCCACTTGCCGCGGCAGGGGAGACATCCTATGTCGGAACACTCACAGGGGTCGAATGCACCGGCTGCAAAAAAACGATCGCTAAAGCCTTGTCGAAAATTGACGGAGTCCAAACCATTCGGATTGTTAAGAATAAGGACCAGACCCATCGCCTCGAAGTGACGACGGATGGATCCAAAGCGATTACAAAATCAGATGCCAACAAAGCGCTCCAAAAAGCCGAGCACTATCAAATTCGCAGTTGGTCAAAATCGAACGGCTAAATTCCAAGTGAACCGATCAATTCCCGTACAAACGAACCATGAAACGCCCGCTTCTTTCCTGTCTTGCCCTTTTTACAACCGCAATCCTTTCTATGGCTGCGGATGATCGTAAGAAGCCGCTTATCTTTGTACCGGTTTTGCCATATGAATTTGTTTTCGAAAAAATTGGAGGTGACCTGATCGAAGTGCATTCGATTGTTGGGGAAGGCGATGACGCTCATTCCTATACCCCAACACCGAAGCAGATCATGAAACTGGCCAGCGCCGATCTAATTTGTTCGGGAGCGCTGGGATTCGAATCGAACTATTTCGTGAAAATTAAGGAAGGGAAAAACAGTCTTGGAGAAATTGATTTGCTCAAAAGCCTTGCCTTGTTGGAGGGCCATTGTGACCATCCCAGTCATTTTCAAGACGCTGAAGAAGCGAGCGAAACTGGAGAGCATGAACACGAACACAACCACGACGATCTGAAAGACCCTCACGTTTGGCTGTCCGTGAAAACGCTGACTCTCCAATCGAAGCAAATTGCCGACGTACTAAAAAAATTGTTGCCGTCAGATCAGGGAGATGAAATCGACGCCAATTTGGCAGCATTCCAAGGGGAACTTGAGGCGCTGGATACCAAGCTGAAGGCCACTCTTGAGTCATCGAAAGGAAAGCGATTTTACGTTTACCACGGAGCGTTCGCTTACTTTGCCCAAGACTACGGGCTCGAACAAATCGCGATCGAATCCGGAAACCGCACCCCGACGCCAAAGCATATCTTGGAATTTGTGAAGCAAGCGGAAAGAGACGGCGTGAAGCTTGTTTTTTCGCAGCCTCAGTTTGATCAAACCAGCGCCAATGTACTTGCTGAAGCCATTGGCGGAAAAGTGGCAATTCTCGATCCGTTGGAAAAAGACGTGTTTAAGAATTTGGAAAAAATCGCCAGCGCAGTTGCTGGTAAATGAGGGTGTGCGGTTATGTTTTCCGTGCCGCCTTCCGCTCAATTGCCACTAAAAAAGGCGGTGCGTTTCGCTGATTGATAAACCCGTAGCGGATCACGGAAAACTCTGTCTGATCGAGCGATTCCGCCCATGCAATCACGGCGGAGGCTTCGTCGTCGCCGCCTTCGTGACCATGATAGACCACAATGGTGATGATTTTGGCCCCCAGATCGCAAATCGATTTCAGCGCCGCAATCGTCGATGATTTGCGCGTGATGATGGATTTGTCTCCTCCAGGAAAATAGCCCAGATTAAACATTGCTGCTTTCACTGGAGCTGAAACATGGCCGGCCACATCCGCGTGGCTTTCGGTGGAAAGCGTAACGTTTTCCAATCCAGCTTCGGCAATTCGTTTCGTCGCTGCTTCTATCGCTTCCGGTTGAATGTCGAACCCAAAAACATGGCCGGTTTCGCCGACGCAGGACTCTAAAAACAGGGTGTCGTGCCCATTCCCGACTGTCGCGTCGATCGCTGAGTCCCCCTTTTCCAGTCGTTCGCGAATCAGTTGATGCGCCATCGTCAGCGCCCGGGGAAAAGCCGCCATGTTGGAAATCAGTTCTCGATTCCGCCGAGGACGACGTCATTCGGGGCGGCATCTGGAAGCTCGCTGAAGACAGTGATTTCAAAAACAGTGTCAGACGCGATTTTTTCACCTGCCCAGCCACAGGCCTGCGATTCGTCGGCGGCAATGCTGTTACTGTGACCAAATCCCCAGCCGCCAAAAGTGAAGCGGGTTTCGATATCCAGTTTCGCATCGCTGTCGAAAACTCCGAGGTGATGAGCCCCGTAAAAAAGCTCATTCGCTCCGTTGAATCCGCAGGTCGCGCCGTCGCCGTTTTGGGCGAGTTGCTGGTGAGTGATCGGCACCAATACCGACTCTCCTGAATCGCATTGTTTCAATTTCAACCACTGGATTTGATCGGCGCCCTCCAATTCATCCAAGGACCGCGCGCGCTGATTGGTTCCGCGATAAATCGTCCGATTCCACAACGACGGATCGTTCGACCGGAAAACGACGACTCCCTCTTCAGGAAGTTTCGCGGATTCAGTTTCACGAACAGACCCTGTTGGTTCGTCGAACGTACCCTTTATAGAAGAGCTACCTTCCGGGGCGCCCTTTTCGTTCGAAACGGCTTCACGATCCAATAGGGTTGGTTCGTCGATCAGACCCTGTTGGTTCGTAGAATTATCCGCGCCGAATTTTCCGACGGTGATTTCGAATCGAACGGGATCGATTTCTTTGCCTTCCCAGGAGTATGCCTGGCCGGACCCAATTTCGTAGCGATGGCCGAATCCCCAGCCGCCTGCGCCGAATTTTGTTTCCACATCGTGCGGAAGTGCTTCGTCGAAAATCCCGAGGTGCATGCTACCAAAGTAATGCTCGGCTTTTCCGGACCAGCCGCGATTTTCATTTCGGCTGCCCCCTTGAATCAAGGCGTCGCGGGTGATGGGGATTTCGATGAAATCGCCGGTATCGAGACGCTTCAGGCGAAGAAATTCGATGGAATCGGAAAGCTGATCGAGAGGAACCGCAATATTTCCACGGGAATCGTGAAATTTGGTATTCCAGATTTTTGGGTCGTCGCCGCGGAACACGAGGAAGGTGGTTTTCTGCTTATCTCCGTTCGAAAGTGACATCGCCGGAATGAAACCGGTGCTGGCGGCGGGTGTTTCCGGCTCGTCTTTGTCGAATCGACCCGGCTCCAACGGAAGAATGGTTACGTTGGGAATCGGTTGCTCCGCCGCATTTTCCTCGAAATCAGGCAGCTCGGAGGGAAGGGGAATCGGTGCCGTGAGTTGGCGGATTTCGGATTCCAGCTTGGAGATTTTTGAATCCCGCTCGGTCAGAGATTGACGCAAACCTTCGATTTCCTGAGTGTATTCCGTTCCGTTCACTGGACCGGTGTCGACAGTTGCTGTGACTGATTTCAGTTCATGGGTGGAAATTTGGGGGCCGGTCCATCCTTCATCGAGATTGCATTCTGCAAGCGAATTTGCGGTAGTTTCCCGGCGACCGGGTCCGAGCCGGAGAAGTCGGCGCATTAGATTTGATCCGCCTAAAAGCGGTACGACCGTCGCTGCAACAGTTGGTGATTTCGATTCCAACTCCTGAACCAACGATTGCGTTTCAGCGAGTGAACCTCGCAACGTTTCGGCTGATTTCTTTTCGTCGTTGAGTTCACTTTTAAGTGTTTCGACTTCAGTTTCGAGTCCTGACACATCGTTCGACTCTGTCGGCGGCGCGATGGAAATCGATGGAGCAAGCGCGGCAGAATGAAGCGCAGAGATAGTTTCTGTAAAAGCAGGTTCGATCCGTCTTCGGATGGTCGGCATTGCGTGAATCGGTGCCGTTGAATCGGGATCAGCCATCCGAGTCAGAAGCGAACGAATCTTGGAGAGTTTGCGTTCCGTGGTCGTCAGCTCTTCCCGCAGATTCTTGTTTCGTGGGTGTTTTGCTTCTTTTAATCCATCTAACGATGCAAAAAAGCCCTTCGAGGAATCGTTGAGCAGCCAGTCGACGCGCCCGTTCAATTCTCCGATTTCCTGCTGAATGCCGTTCTTCTGACCGGCGATCAGTTCCTTCGAAAGCGCCAGTTCTTCAATCGCAATTTCGAGTTCGTCTTTTAAATTTTTGCCGGTGAGTTCATCGAGCGAAGCCATCCGTTTTTCGACGCAGTTGACGGCTTCAATGGTATTCCCCAGGCGGCTTTGTCGGTTTTTCAGGCGCTTTCGGGCGGTGGCAGCCTGCTGAATACAACCGGATGCGTTTTGATGATGCGTTCGCATCTGGTCTTCGAGTTTCTGCAAATGGGTTGCCAAATCGCGGGCACGACGACCTCCCTTTTCGGCGACCGATGAACGCAGGCTGATGATATCTTCGATCCCGCTCCACACTTGAGTTTTCTGATCCGTGATTCGGCCTTCGATTTGTTCCAGTCGAGTGATTCCTGAATCAATGTGAAGTCGCTCGCTTTTAATCGTCTCGGATAATTTGATGATCGATGCTTGAGCATGAGCCACCGCATTGGGATTTCCAGAATCATCGACTCCCGTTTTTGTCAGGGAAACCAATTCGTCGACTCGACGTTCGCGGGCTTCGATTTTTGCTTCTGTTTGAGCCAGTTTTTCGTCGCGCTGTTCGATTTCAGATTTCTGCCGATAAATCAGAGATTGGGCGGCATCCATCTCTCCCTGCAACGATGCTCGACTCCGTTCAAAGTCAGCCGAAATTTCTTCACGAAGCTGCGCCGTATGTTCATCAGGAGTTGCTTCTAAATTATCGCCTTCACCGTGAGGACCTGCGATGAGCTTTTTTGCATTGCGTTTGTTCACAATTCCCAGAAGAAGAATAAATCCCAAGAGAACTCCCGCCCCGAAGCAAAACAACAAGGGCACCAAAAAGAACTTATCGGACTGATACCAGGGTATCGCAGGTGGTTCACCCACAGCGAGAATCGCGTTGGAGATCAGCACACCGAATTTTGGCAGGTAAAGCGGCATTTGGATTATTGGAATTCTAGAAAATGTAAATTATGGCAGATAAATTGTAGATTGCTACGTTTTTTCACAAAAATTGGTCTTAAATTTGCGAATATTTGCGTTTTTTCGCAAAAAAAATGGGGAAACACGTCCAATCGGACCCCAACTAAGGTGTCACGGTTGGGCAATTACGGACTTCATCATCTTGATGATTTCCTTCTCCCGCACTTCCCGAACCGGGGACATCGTGCTGCCTTGGATCATGTAAATTTGGGATTTTGTCTCGAAAACCATGACATAAAAGCGAAATGGAATGGGATCGCGATTGGTTTTCATCTCCAATTCTATCGTCGCGTAAATAGCCGGCCATTTCTTATTGGGTCCCTGAATTTTGCCGGTGGCGTATTTACTTACTTTTTTGACATCAAATGCGTTTTCAAAATTCTTTACCGCGCCGTCCATGATATCCTTCATCTCAGCTCGGTTCCCTGCCGCTGCGAGCGTGAAGAAGACCGAGCTGCGTTCGTCGGACGATTCGAAGCCTGCGATCAACTGATCGCCTTTTCGCTCCGATTTTACCCAGCCGTCCTGTAAAACCACCGATACTTTGTTGTCGTGGAAAGAAACCCGCTTTTCAGGACGTTGCGCCGATGCGGTATTTAAAACCGTTGTGGCGGCAAGTGCGGCCATCATTCCAAAAAATCCGTTGCCGATTTT
>Ga0307488_10003135_pt1 | contig 13877 bp, 12 predicted proteins | sample SB02metaG_FD_202248 | JGI IMG/M metagenome (GOLD analysis project Ga0307488, IMG submission 202248) | Sea-ice brine microbial communities from Beaufort Sea near Barrow, Alaska, United States - SB 0.2 | ecosystem: Environmental > Aquatic > Marine > Coastal | place: USA: Alaska | collected... | reverse complement strand
CTTTATTTAGAAGTGTATTAAGTGCAATATAATCAATAGGAAGTCCTCCTAAATCAACAGGCATAATTGCTTTTGTCTTTTTAGTGATGGCTTTTTCGACTTCATCAATATTAATTGTAAAATCACTATTAACGTCAACAAAGACACATTTAACACGAGAATTAATTACTGAAAATGCTGAGGCTGCATATGTATATGTAGGCACAATAATCTCATCATCTTCGTCAAGATCTAACCACCTAATTAAAAGGAGCATCCCAGAGGTCCATGAATTTACACATATCGTTGAACTGGTTTGACATAATTCCGTTATTTGGTTCTCTAACTCTTTTACTTTAGGACCTGTTGTAAGCCAACCAGTTTCATTTAAGCAAGAAAGAACTTCTTGATTTACATCTTTATCTATTAATGGAAGGCAAAATGGTATTTTCATATTCATATAAAGTTTTATATTATTAAAGGTTAAAACCTTTTTCTTATCGCATTATAAGCATAAAAAGTGAAATAGTAGGCAGACTTAATATACCCTAATTTTTCCAAACTATAATAAAGATACCAAACCTGTTTGGCTGCGCTTATTTTATTTGCTGATATAGAGTTATTTCTCACCCTATATTTAGCAAGATTTCTGTCAATTCCATAAGCATTGAAACCTTTTTTAAGAAGAGAAATCCATAAGTAAGTATCTTGTCTAGTGCGTATATTAACAAATTTAAAAGAACCTATTTTGGACATATCTATCATAGATGTCGACATACCTATTATTGTATTTTTTAGATAGCCGTGATAATCTATCTTAGTGATAGATTTTACAAACTTATTAAACGATTTTGAGTTTTCATCTACTAATTCGTAATTAGTAAAACTAATTTCATAATTATTATTCAACATGAAATTTAATTGCACTTCTAATTTATCATTAGTCCATAAATCGTCACTATCTATGAAAGCAATAAATCTTCCTGTAGAGTTTTCTAAACCGATATTCCTACAAACTGCAGCACCATAATTTACCTCATTTTCGAATAGTTTTATCCTAGAATCTTTGAAGTTTTCCTTTATTATTTCTAAAGTATTATCAGTAGAGCAATCATCTACAATTATCATTTCCCAATTAAGATAGGACTGATTAATTACTGACAAAATTGTCTCGATTATAAAACTACTAGAATTATAAGATGGAGTAATTATAGAAATCTTTTCCATAAACATTAAGTTAAACACTTTACTAAAAGTAAATTAAAATTAAATATTTTTTTGTTGAGGTTATATAATTTTTCTGAAGAGAAAGATTTTGATCATTAAAACAACGAGAAACATAGTTAAATAAGAAATAAATAGACTACTAAACCCCCCCCTAAGATCCATTGGAATATGAATTAAAAACACCCATATGAATGGTTTCATATAGTCAAGTTTATCAATGAAATAAATATAAGACCTTGCTAAAATCCCGTACATTAAGAAAACTAAAAACATACCAATTACTCCACCTTGATGATATGCTTCACCGAAGATAGTTGAGGTTAGAACAGGATTATTTTTACCACCTGGATAATTACCTTTAACTATTTTAGTTAGTCTCCAAAAATAACTAACAATAGGTTTACCTGTCCAAAATTGTCTTGGAATAAAAGTCATAGGTAGGTAAATAAAATAATGCTGCATGTAATCAAAACTAATTTGATTTTTCTCGATTTTATCATAAACGAGATAAAATGTATCAACACTTTTAATATCGACTTGTTCAAGAGTCATCTTAATTGGATTATCGACATTAAATTTATCTGTCACTCCTGTTCGGACAAAATTTGTAAATCCTAAAAAAAATGCTGCTAAGAGAATTCCAAACAATAATGCCTTAAACTTAATTCTTTTTATATATTCATTATAGTAAAACACTGGCATAAGTAAATACGATAATAATATAAATCTAGTATGTGTAATAAGTATGATGAAAAACAAGAGATTTAAGTAGCCTAAAACACCGAGTAATTTTGATTTTTTTTGATAAAAATAAAGAATTAGCACTAAATAAAAAACTTGTAAAATACTAATCAATTTCATTGTTAAATCTGAAAAGTTTTCTGCATCATCTAGATATTCTGAAATCCTATTTCTAACGAGAGCCTGAATAACGTTGAAATTGTTTAACTTTAAAATATTAAAAATTTGATATAAAAAGAAAATAGATATTAGTATAAAAATATGGGATATATATTTTGTTTTTAACTCATGTCTAATATTTGAAATTTTGAGTCTCCCATTATAGCTAACAGTTAAACAAACAATAATTAGAGATATCCAAATAATTACTAAAAATTTCGTGTCTGTCTGCCATGATTTAAATGCATAAGGATTAATTAATGGGAGAATATAAATCAATCCAAATGAGATAATTATGGTAAATTCTAAAGAAAAAAAATTTTTTTTTAAAAAAAATATTCCACAAAAAAACAAAATCAAAAAAGATATTATAATTATGACAAACATAAATGATTATATAATTTATTGAGTTTATAATATTCATTTCCCCATATAAATCTCTGTGAGGTTGATTCAATATTACTTAAAATTGTGGTGTATGCAGAAGAGGATAAAGATATCTTTTTTATATTTTCATTATGATCATAAATATTCAATGAAAATCCTGAATTATTTTTTAAAATAAATTCATTCAGAAATGGAAGGTTACTGCATAATGGAACTACCCCGTTTTGCATATATTCAAAAAGTTTATTAGGAATTGAATGTCTATGATTTTTAATATCATGAAAATATATAAACCCATAATTTGCCCATTGCATATTTTTATATAATTTGTGTTGTGGCAACCACTCATAATACGAAATATTATCTATTTCCTTTAACTTCTTATCAAAATACAGTTCTTCTTGTGTTGATTTAAAACGCCCTATTACTCGTAATTCAGATAAATTAAATTTACTAAATAACTGAAAAAAGTCTAGAGCTTCCTTAAATCCTCTCTCAAATGAAAGTAAACCTGAAAAAACAAAATTAATAGTGCCTTTGAGGTTCTTGTTGACTTCTACAGTTTTAAAGGTTGGGTAATTATTAATAGTAGTAATGCTTTTATGTTTAATCATTTCATTAATTTTGGGCCAAGCTGTAACGATCGCATCTGCTTTTTTTATACATATTGATAAATAAACATTTACAAGACTTTGAATTATTTTCCTTAAAGATTTAGGTAAATAATGTTTATCTAAAATTGATACCCAATAGTTTTCATGCAGATCGAAAACAACTTTAATTTGGTTATTATCAATAAAAAATATTAGAAAAAACAATTCAATATCATGCAAATGAATAATATTAAAATTATTATTTCGAATTATGTTTAAAACTTTGTACAAAAAAAACAACCTTTTTGTTCTTGGTTGTTTTGATCCTAAAGAAATTTTATTTAATTTTTCATTTTTAATGAGATGGGCATTAAAACATATTATACTGCCATCAAAATTAAAATCATCAGAAATAGATTTACACATTCTCTGCGTAATACGAGTGTCAGCATAATCATGAACAGTCGTTATGTGTGCAATACTTTTAATTTTTCTCATATACTTTTCTGTTTTCTACTGAAGAATTGAGCCAAGTGAAGTTTTTATTACTAATATGGCCATGTAATTCATCTGCTTTTTGATTAATAATATTAATGTTATTAATCGCATAAATAATTTCATTGGCCATTAAATCAATATTATCTGATACTATTGTAAAAAACTCATTCTTAAGAAACATATTATCCAAAGGTTCAAAATGAGCTTCTCTGTCTGTGCAGATTATAGGAATTTTTAGATTGATATATTCTAGAATTTTTAAAGGAAATGTAATATTTGTTTGCTGTAGGTTAGTTCTTAAAACTAAAGCGGCGGAGCACTTATTAAGCTCTTTCACCAAATCATTTTGATTAATAAAACCAACATACCTAACATTTGTTAAATTATTATCTTTGATTTTATTTAAAATCCAACTTTTAAGGGGCCCCTCGCCAATAATCACAAAATTGATATCATTGATGTTTTTAAAATTCATAGCTAATTCTATAACCCTTTTAACACCTTGCCATTCATAAAGACTACCTGCATAAACTAATGTTTTATTATTAATTTCATTTTTATCAATCGGCAGAAACTTATCAACATCAACACCATTAATAACTGTACTGATATTTTTACTTAATTTAATATTACGTTTAATTAAAAGCTCTTTTGTAGCCTTGGATAAAACTATAATATGAGAAGAAACCTTTATTGCCAAAACATGAAAAATTCCTTTTAGCCCAATTGGTTTTTTAAAGCTATGTAATTCCAAAACTATTTTTTTTTTGAAAAAAATTAAAGGAAAAACCAATAAAAAGAGCCAAGAATTGTGAATATGTATAACATTATAATTGTTTTTGATTAATAAAGAAAATGCTTTAAAAAAGACTCTTCTTCTGAATTTCTCTTGCCTGAATACATCAATTCCGTTAATAACTTCGTGCACTAATAAATTATCTTGCCTTGATTTTGAACACAATACATGTATTGTATCATCAAATTTTATTTTTTGAGATTCTAAAATTTTAGAAATTCTAATAGCAGAACCTCCCTTATAAGGTAGATAAACTTCATGTATGTGCAATATTTTAAGTTTATTGGTATTCATTTGAGTAAAGTTTAGGTTCGTTCAAATTATTTAAATAAGGTGTATCTATTATTTCTATAAATGAATTGGTAATAAAAATATGTCTTTGATATTTTTTATTTAAAAGATGGCTAATTAGTTCAATTGAAAGTCCCTGCTTAGTAATGGAGTAATTAAATTTATAATCACCTAAAACCAAAAATTCAAATTTTTTTAATTTATGATGTTTAAGTGCAGATATTTGATTGTTATGAGAATCTCCAAATCTAAATTTATCACGATTTATCAAATCTCTATTATAATTACCAACACCCGGATCCCAAAGCATTTTATTTTTATCTAAATATAAACATACTGATCCCACATCCTCATGTGCATGAACTGTTTTTTTAATGTTATAATTAGTTCTTATTGAAAAGAAAAAATCTTCACTTTTCACTACAAAAAGACCAAAATCATTAAAAATTTTATAGCGTAAGTAATTCTTATTGAATTTGAAATTACTAAAAAAAGATGAACTATTTAATCTTTCTATAGAACCTAAAGGGTGAATATAATTAAAAGTGCTTGGTAGTTTATCTTTGATTAAGAAAGAAAAAGTTTCTAAATCTATTATCTTCGAACTATATATAAATCTACCAGAATCCATATCTCCTATAATTGGATAAAAATTATCCATTGAAATTTCGTTACCAAAAGAAATAGCCTTTCCAATAATTCTTTGAAATTGTGAATTATCAGCTAAACAACTTGATCCAATTGTATTTTTCACTAGATTCACAAACTCCGAACATCCATTTTTTTTGGTAATTATAGCTGTTTGACATATCATTTCCGTTACAAAAAGATGGTAATAAGTTGAGTTCTCATAATAACTTCCATCATCGTTGTATTGGACTTCAATTTCTTTTATTAATTCATTTAAAGCAAAACTTATTATTTTTTTATTGAAGCTATTCATTTCAATAAAAGATCCAAAACAAATTAAAGAACATAAATTTGAAATATAATGGTTGCCTTTATATTTATTGTGATCTTCTAAGTTTTTAAATATGAATAAAAAACTCTCTTTTAAGAAATTTTCAATTTTCGTATGTCTCTCATCTACAGAAAGATACAAGATAGTAATATTCACTAATCTAATACCTACTTCCATTGCGCTTATCCAATTAGGTCCAAAGCCAATTGGATTAAATTTTATAAATCGTTTTATTTCTCTTATGATCTTATTTTTACTATCAGTAGGATGGTTTAAATGTTGAAATCTTGAAATCTCCCAAATAAATTTAATATCAACATTTTTAAAGTTATACCTCGTTAAAAAGAAAGGTAACTTCGAGTAGATGAAAAAATTAGAAAGAGGATCATAGTTATAATTCAAATTACCATTAAAATTCCATTCATCTACTTTAATTTTAAAAACTTCATACCTCTTTAACGGAATAACTCCAAATTCGGAATCACTGGATTTATATATATTTCCTAAAGCTTTTCTATATATTTTATAATAGGATATTAAATAAATAAATCTAATTAATTTAGAGCTGTAATTATATATTTTTAAAGTAAGAAAAAGCATTTTTAATAGTATTAAACTGAGTTAAAAAATATAACATGCAAATAAATACAGAGTACATAATTATACTCCCAAAATTTAAATCATATTTATCTAAAACAACCACAATCAATAAAGGCCAAGCATTTAAAATTGTCAGTTTAAAATATGACTGAATTGTAAAATATTTTGAATAAAAAATGAAATAAGAAAAAACAAATGATATTAGCACTGTAATAAATAAACTCATAGCAAACCATTTAACTGAAAAAGAATATGCGAAACCAATACTAATTAAGAAACTAAAAACAAAAACAAAAACATTAAATTTAAATGCTTTTTTAGTATCACCTAATGTAAGAATTAAAGACCCTAATGGGCTCCAATAGCCCTTAATAAGGGAAAATAAAAGAAAGCAGATAAAAATAAAATTAATATTTAAATTATTTTTCTCTGGAAAAAATTTAGATATTAAAAGTCCTTTCACAGCCATAATAAAAAGAAATATTAATGAAATTATCGTTGAGTTTAAAGACAATTGTATATTTAAGCTTTCCTTAAAGTTAAAAGGATTATTTTTAGTCTTATCAAATATCGGAAAAAAAGCATTATTTATAATTGGTCCAATTAACCTAATTGGTTTTAAGGTTAGTTGTTTCGAAACGTTAAACACCCCCAAAACTTCAAGACCATAAAAACTTGTAACTAGAATTGTATCAATTTCTTTAGAAAAAAAATTAACAAACTGACTTAATAAATCATAGATACCTACAGCAATAAATTTATAAATTTCTTTAAAAGAAACAGGTCCAAATATCTGAATCGTCTTATTTAATTTTAAAAAAAAGAAGAAATTGTCAATTAAAAATTTTAAAGTAATCCCAAAAACAAAACTTTTTATACCTAAATTAGAAATAGTGAAATAAATAACAATAAACTCTAAAAGAGTACTTATTAACTCAATAATGGAGAGTTGTTGAATTTGTCCTTTAGATATTAGAACAGACCTATAAAACTTCCCTAGACCATTTAATAAGACAATTACACCTGCAATAGCGAAAGTATAAAACTCTTCAATACCAGAAAACCAACAAAATAAGAAAAGAAAAAAAGTTATAACTAAATAAAAAAAGATAGATTTTAATAGATTGAACCAAAACAAAGTTCTAAGCTGTAAATCATTAATATTAGACTGACTATAAACAGAGTTCTGAATTCCCATTTCACTTAACAAAATTGACAATAAAACATAAAATGTAAGTAATGAAAAAAGCCCTCTTTCAGTTGGAGTTAAGTTAGATGATAATGTATAAAGTTCAAGTATTTTTAGAAAAGCTATTATAATTACACTAAAAGCATTAAAAGATAAATTTTTGATTTTACTCACGATTTAATTTTTTCTTCTAAGTTCCTCATGACATCATCAAATTTTTTCGGATAATACGAATTCCTATTATAAAAACGTGTTTTGGGATATAACAATAATTTAACGCTGTTTGATAGCAAAAATAATGGATTCTGTAGTGTTTTCTTAAAAATACTCTTAATTAAAAATGGATTGTTTTTATGAAACCCCATATTAAAACCTAATAAGTTAATCAATATCCTTTTCTTATTAATAATTGACTTTTGATTTGACCTTAATTTTTCAATAGGAACAAAATTTTCTTTTATAAAAGTATTAATAAATTTAGACTTTTTATCTAAATATTTTTCAAGATAATAAGCTTGAAAATTTTTACCGAAATTAAAGTCAAAATCTGACTGATGAATATGTACAAGTAAATATTCATCACTAAAAAGAAGGGGTCTTAGCATTGGAGCATTAGTTTTACTATAATCAATAATCTTTCCCTCCCAATCAGATACCTTTGTGAAATCTTCATAATGGATTGTTTTTTCGAAAGAAATTTCAGCATGAATCCAAAAAGCTAAAATACCGTGAATATTTAATAAATCTATAGGAAGTGATAACGGTGATCTCCTTATAAAATTCGATTCCTTCAGAAAAGATCCTTTCAAAATATAAAAATGATCATCGAGTTTGCCTAATATTTCTCCTTTAGAATTTCTATAGCTCAATCCAGGACCTCTAAATGCCATTACTTTATTAGATTTAGAAATTAAATCAATAATATTTAATAATTTGAATTCATTTAGCACCCATCCATCAGAATGCGTATGAATAACAAAATCATTATCTTCTGACAGCTCAAGTAACCCTTGTCGCTGTGATTCCCATATTCTAGCTGTTATACTTTCATTTTTTATCGGAGAGGTTTTTAAAAACTTATAGGTGTCAATTTCAAGAACTTTCGTGCAATTCTCAATGATTTTATACTTTATAAAATCATTATTTGATGCTTTATCATTACGAATTACCACAACTTGATTCACAGATGCAAATGAATTAAGAATATCTAATAATATTCTTAATTCTTCAAACTTATCGTAAACACTTACTGCAACACCAATTTTCATATTTCTATTTTTGTTTTAAAATCCTCATATTCATTAGGTGTTCCAAAAAAATCATGACTATTAATATCAACTAATTTATATTCAATTTTTCTATTTCCTTTTATAAGGTAGTTATACATTGGCATTATAAATGTTTCGTTATTCACTAAAACTCCTTCCCTATAAAACAAGTTATAAACATTATTATAAATATTTTTATTTTTAAAAACGTATAATCCATTTGAGCACAAATCTGAGATTCTTTTTTTTTCTGCAACTTCTATGATGTTATTGTTTTTATCTAACTTAATAAACGACCAATGATCTCCATGACCTTTAAATACCTCAACATATCCATCTAGATCCTGAAATTTATCTTCAAATCTAAAGAAAGATAGTTTTGTGTCAATATTAAAAATTATTATCGGGCTATCGTCAATTACTTCTTTAAGAATTTTATGAACAGTCTCTGCTTGTCCAGAAGTATCTTCTCCTAAATCAATCAATTGATAATTAGTGATACCTAAGCTAGATACTTCTTTTGTTAAGAAATTAGAATCTACATATTCCCCAATATATCCAAAATAAAAAGTTGCATTTAAAAAATAATCCTTAAAACTTTCCAAACTATGAGAAAATAGTGATTTATTTCCCGCTTTTAATTTGTATTTAAAATCAGTATAACCTGCACTAAAAAACCTTGTACTTTTGCCTGCCATTGGTATAATAATATTCATAATTTATATTTCTTTAAACAACTTAAATAATCTAATTGAATTTGCCAAGAATGCATTTTGTCTTTTTTCGGATTCTGGATGTAGTGGTATCATGGATAGAAATAAATGAATATTAATCTTAAGAAGGGTTTTATCCATGTAATACCATTTATTTCTAACGTATTTTATAAAATCAGAATCATCAGAAGAGAAAATATTAAATTTTATTTCACGTTTCTCGGATATATTAACTTCATACTGTTCAGCAATAATAAAATCATATTGACCTACAATTGAATGATAAAGTTTTGCATAATCATATATTATATTTCCACATTGTGATATATTACCAAGAAAGTCAATACCTCTTGGATCTATAAGTTTAATTTGATTAGTTTGTAAATCTAAAAACATATTGCTGAAACAAAAATCTCCATGACTTAAAGACATTGGGAAAACAAAATCATTATCATTGAATGAAATCGATTTAAGCATATCAGCTATTTTATACTTCTCTCCTTCAAAGTAATATTCTAGATTGGTGTTTATATCTGTTAGGTTTAATCTATTTATAGTTTTAAGCTCTATATTTCTATAAAACTGTCCTGAATCTAACTTATTGTATTCTTTATTTTTAAATAGTTCTAATACTCTTTCACAATTTAATATGATTCTTTTAAACCTACTTAAAGATATATTACCAAAAACGTAAGTTTCAGATATAGTAGGTAGAAAAATTTTTTCTATTTCATAACTAATTATAAGTCCATCATTTTTTAAATTTCTGACAGTTGGAGTATTTGATTTTAAATTTTCTGGCAAGGAATTAAACCATAAATATTCAGCAGTAATTTTATTAATTTTACCACTTGATTTTGTGATAAAATTACCATCAGTATTTTTTATTGAATTGAATAACCTTTCTGTTGTATAATTGAACTTATTTGTGATATATGTATGATAATGGCCCAAATCCATCCAAGAATCTAATTTTATTTCGCATGGTAAAATGAGATTATTATAATTTATTAACCCTTCTTTAAAATCTAGTGAATCATCAAGAACCTTAATGAAGTTTTTAAAGTTCTTGAAATAAAAATAACCGGTCATAACTATTTTATTCCTCAAATGAGTCCAAGAGTAATCAAAATCAGATTTAGAAACTGATGCTGAATAATTTGGTAAATTAATTGGAAAGTCTTCATTAAAAAGAGTGTCACCCATTAATAAGGATGAAGAAACTAATTTATACTTTAGAAATATATCTAATAGATCTGATCTTAAAGTGCTATTAGTTTTACCGAAAAAATATTTAATATTATTGAATTTAGACTTCAAAAAAACTAATCTACTATCATTCTGAAATTGATTAGGTAAATTAACTATTATATTATCAAACTCATGACATAATAATAACTGTTGCTCTAACAAGGTTTTATTCTTGATAGGAAGAAGAGCTGGTGTTATTTTACCAAAATATAAACTCAAACTTTCATTTACAATACCTCCAGAACAAATAATAATAGTATTATTCATCATCCAAAATATTTTTTATTTGTGAATATGACTTGGATATAAATTCGCTAGGACGGATAGCTTTATCATCAACATAGAATCCATCATCTCCACACCACGGCTTACCAACATAAATTTCATCAAAAGGAACATTGTTTTTCTCTAACCATTTAAAAATTATGGGAAGTGTTTGAGCAGTTATTTTACCTATATTGTTATTATGAGTTCTCATGTTTCTGGCAGTAAACAGAATTATATTGAACCCTTTTTCTTTATATTCTCTGACCTTATCAATGAGTTTCAAATTTGGACTCACTAAATTGTAATCTTTATTATCGCCTAAAGTAAGAGTTTTATCAATATCTAAAACTAAATTTTTCATGTTGTTTTATTTTATTATTCCACAATAATCTAATACTATTTTTTCTTTACTAATACTCATGTTTTTAAATTCTTCATGAGCAACTAAAAACACAATTATATCTGCTTTTTCAACTGCATCCTTGAAGTTTGCTAACTTAAATACTGAATGAGAATCAATATTAGGTTCAACAATAAAGTATTCTTCATTGTTTGAGTTTTGTAAAACTTTTTGAGCTATATATTTAGCTGGAGATTCTCTTAAATCATCAATATTAGGTTTAAAAGCTAACCCCATTAAAGCTGTTTTAGGCTTTCTCCCGAATTTTAATTCAAATTTAAGTTTCTCATTTTGAATTTTTTCAGCACACCAAAAAGATTTGTAATTATTTACTTCTCTCGCTGTACCAATGATCTTTGATTCCATTGGATAATCGGACACAATAAAATAAGGATCTACTGCGATACAATGACCTCCAACTCCACACCCTGGCTGTAAAATATTTACTCTTGGATGTTTATTTGCAAGATTGATTAATTCCCATACATTAATATCTGCTTTATCACATATCAGTGAGAGTTCATTTGCAAATGCTATTTGCACATCTCGCGAGGAGTTTTCTACTAATTTACACATCTCAGCAGTACGAGCATTCGTTCCATGTAATTCTCCCTTCACATACTTGCTATAAAATGATATTGCTTTTTGAGTAGAAGCCTCATTGACACCTCCAATAACGCGATCATTCTCAACAAGTTCATGCATGACATTTCCTGGAAGTACTCTTTCTGGGCAATAGGCGATATGAATTACTCCGTCAAGCTCTGGTCTAGAAGCAAATATGAGTTTCTGCATTTTTTCAGTTGTACCGATAGGAGAGGTGGACTCAATAATGTATAAATCTCCTTTTTTTAGTAGTGGAATAACACCTTTTGTTGCAGCTTCAACAAATGAAATATCTGGCTCGTGATTCCCTTTAAAGGGTGTTGGAACAACGATTAAGTATACTTTCGCTGAACTTGGTTTAGTAGATGCTTTGAAAAAACCATTAGAAACTGCTTTTGAAACAATTGCCGCTAAATCGGGTTCAACAATGTGTATTTTTCCTTGATTTATGATATCAACAACTTTTTGATTTATGTCTACACCTAATACATTCGTTCCGTGCGATGCTATTAATGCTGATGTAGGTAATCCAATGTATCCTAATCCTATAGTTACTACTTCTGGGTTCATTATTTTATATTTTTTATAAAGTCTACAATTCTTTTTGATGCCAACCCATCGCCATATGGATTATGAAGCTTTGACATTTTCACAAAGTTATCTTCGTTATTTAGTAAATCTAATGCTTTTGAAACGATCAACTCTTCATTAGTACCTACTAACAAAACTGTTCCAGCTTCTACAGCTTCTGGTCTTTCTGTGGTATCTCTCATTACTAAAACAGGTTTCCCAAGACTAGGAGCTTCCTCTTGAACACCTCCACTATCAGTAATAATAATTTTAGATCGATTCATTAGCCAAATAAAATCTTGATAGGCTAAAGGATCAATTAAAATTACATTATTAACTCCTGATAAGATTCTGTGAACAGGTTCCTGTACCTTTGGATTCAAATGAACAGGGTAAATAACTAATCGATTAGCATTATCTAATGCGATTCTCTTTAAAGCATTACAAATCCTTTCAAATCCGCCACCATGATTCTCTCTTCGATGACCCGTTATTAAAACTACCTCTTGATCTCCTATTTGACTTGACAGGTCTTGAATTAATTTACTTGGATTCTCGTTAACTTTCCCAACAGATTTAATCAAAGCATCAATCACTGTATTTCCAGTAACTAAAATTGAACTATCAGAAATATTTTCTTTAAGTAAGTTCTTTTTTGAAGTTTCAGTAGGGGCAAAATGATAATCACAAATTCTACCTGTTATTTGACGGTTTATTTCTTCTGGAAAAGGAGATAGTTTATTATTAGTTCTAAGACCTGCTTCTACGTGACATACTTTTGCTCCAGAATAAAAACTTGCAATAGACCCGGCCATTGTAGTGGTTGTATCTCCATGGACAAACACATAATCTGGAGTAAATTCTTCAAGAATTGGTTTTAACGATTCAATAATAGTAGCTGTAAGGCTATATAAATTTTGACCAGGCTTCATTAAATTAAGATCATAATGAGGTGTGATTTCAAAAAAATCTAATACCTGATCTAACATTTCACGATGTTGCGCTGTAACACATACCCTTGTATCAAAAACTTCTTTATTACTTTGAAATTCTTTCACCAATGGTGCCATTTTTATAGCTTCTGGCCTAGTTCCGAAAATTAAAAGTATTTTTTTTTTCATATGATTGTTTATCTATTTTCCTATTCTGTAATATTCTAACCCCTTATTCTCAAGGTCATAAGCAATATATTGATTTCGGCCATCAAAAATAACCGGAGTTTTCAATTGTATTTTCATTTCTTCAAAATCAGGTGAACGAAATTCTTTCCATTCGGTAAGTAATACTAGTGCATCCGATTCTTTTAAAACGTCATATTTCGAATCTACATAACTTATATTTTGAACTTCTTTTAAATAATGCTCTTTTGCTTCATCAATCG
>Ga0307488_10003134_pt1 | contig 13879 bp, 11 predicted proteins | sample SB02metaG_FD_202248 | JGI IMG/M metagenome (GOLD analysis project Ga0307488, IMG submission 202248) | Sea-ice brine microbial communities from Beaufort Sea near Barrow, Alaska, United States - SB 0.2 | ecosystem: Environmental > Aquatic > Marine > Coastal | place: USA: Alaska | collected... | reverse complement strand
ACAAATGAGTTTCGTTCCTCATAATATTCTTCCAAGGGAATATTCTACTAGAGTAGAAATGAATCGCCTTATCAATAAGTATGTCAAGGTAAAGCAACCTATTCAGGATAAGGTAAATACTTTGGTAAAAAAACTTGGCCCCAAGCCCCTTGGTGTTCATATCAGGATGACTGACAAAAACAAATGCGAAGAACACGGAGAGCCTATCAGTGGTAGACCGACAGCTCTAGAAATATACATAAAACATATAAATAAATATCTTAATCATAATCCAGACTCTAAAATTTATCTGGCTACAGACGATTATAATGTATTGGCTACTATCCGAGACAAGTACGAAGAAAAAGTTGTTTTTTCCGAATGTATTAGATCCGAAGGTAAAACTAGCATCCATCACGACCTTCTGGGTAACAACAGGCTGAAAGGTGAGCAGGTTCTCGTAGATTGCATGACGCTTTCAAAATGTAATCATTTAATCAAGGGAATCAGCAATGTGGCTTTATGCGCCATGTTTTGGAATTTAGATTTGACATCCGAAAATATGAATTCTATTTACAATAACGACTACAGAGAGGATTTTGTATGCAAACTATGAATGAATTAATTATAGATGCAGTTAAAAATAAGTCAATCGTATCTTTTGGTAAGATGGGTGGTACAGAAACGTCTTTTATTTATGATTTTATACAAAACAACGGAAGATGCACAAAGAATCCATATGAACTTTTTTGGCAATCCGGTGTTCTGTGTTCAAATTTAGATTCTCTTACAGAGTTTATTAAAGTGTATATAAACGCTGCGCTAAATATGGATCATTTAATAAAATGGTTTAACCCGCTAGGAAACGGACGGTTTTTAGATGAGGTTTGCTTACAACATTTAGGATATAAGAATGAACTTTTTAAAAGCCATAACGAACTAGAGCCTTTTTTGAAAGGCAAGGAAGGTTGGCATTACCATCTAGGCGATACAAAGCTATTGTTTCTTTCTCCATTTCCAGACACCGCTGCGATCCAAAAAGAAAAATATTCCGAAATATGGCAAGGCGCTCCAAAGCCAGATGTGGTAACAATTAGATATCCGTTTGCAGAATGTTATACTGGAGAAGAACCCAAAGTAGAGTGGCAAGATAGACTAATACAAATGAAAGAAGAAATAGCAAAACAAGATTTTGATTTTGCCACACTTGGCTGTGGAGCAATGGGTCTACCATTATGCAACTTTATTAAAAATGAACTTGGTAAAGGAGTTATCTACCTTGGTGGTGGGAACCAATTATTGTTTGGCATTAAGGGGAAAAGATGGGAAAGAGACAAGAACTTTACTAAAATCATAAATAATCCAGCTTGGATAAGACCCCTTGATTCCGAAACTCCTAAGTCACAAATTGAAGACGGTTGTTATTTCTAGTCTATAGGAAAAGTTTTTACACGATGAATAATATTAGTAGTGAGCCTTTTTTAAGTGGTTACACTTACCGCCATCTTGCTGGTCAGGCAATATGCGACAATGCCGACACTCATTATATGAAATCTACTTGTAAGGGTGTCAATCCTGATACAGTTTACGATAACGAGCTTTTATATGTGACCGGGAATCAGACTAAAAGATTTTTTAAAGAAATCGCACCAAAAATCAAAAGCAAGTTTTCAGTCATTACAGCCCAAACAGATCCGGGAGTTGACGCATCTTATATTGAATTACTTCCAGATAATCTAGTTGCTTGGTGGTCAATTAATGTTCATGTAGATCATCCAAAGATTAACTCAATTCCACTGGGATTACAGAACCTACATTGGCGCTGGGACGGTAATATTCAAAGTAGTCCAGATACATACAAAAAATTTAGAGGTGTAGAAAAAACCAAAACAGTAATAGGTTCGTTTTCCATTGGAAATAATCAGCCCGAAAGATTAGCGTGTCTAAAAGCTGCTCAAAAAATAAACTGCGACCTTAGAATGTTCCATCCTCAAGACAGACAAAACGAACACTATGTATTAGACTATTTTAATCAAGTATCCCAATACAAGTTTACGCTTTGTCCTTGGGGTGCAGGTATTGACACCCACCGGCTGTGGGAAAGTTTATATCTAAGCTCAATACCGATTACTAGATACCATAAAGTGTACGAAGTATTTAAAGATTATCCAATTGTCTTTTTGGATGACTGGTCAGAACTAGAAGGTTTAGATTTTGAAGACACATACTATCGTAATAAACAAAAGCTAGAGACGGAAAATAGAATTTACTTTGAACACTGGAACAATAAGATAAAAGGATTATAAAATGGGATATTTAGAAGATAATAATATCGACTATCCAGAGAATGACACATTTATACCATATGCGACAGAAACATATTCAAGAGATTTAACGTTATTAGAGATAGGCGCGGGCTTGCACTCTACTAGGGTTTTTTCACAATACTTTACTAAGATATTTTCAATTGAAAACAATCCTCGGTTTGAAAATATTTATCACGATAATTATATTCATATTGATTTAGACCCAAAAACTGGATGGTACAATAAAAAAGATTTTGAATCTAGAATACCAAAAGACTATGATCTCATTTTTTTAGATGGTCCAGCGGGGTATTGTGGTTTTACTGGTATGATTTCTTCTGAAAAAAGACCGTTTCGATTAGGGTTTTGTGAAATAAGTTGGGATGTTATCAAAAAAGATGTACCTATAATTGTCGATGATATATGGAGAGATTGGAGAGAAAGAGATGTTGTAAAATTTTTAAAGGATAAAGGGTATAAGTGTACAGACTATGAAAAATTTGTAGTATGTGAGCCAAAATGAAACTAATAACAATATTTAATTTCCCAGATGATGATAATTATAACAAGTTATGTCATTGGTGGCTTAAACAAGCGTTAGAAAATACTGATATGCCAATAGAAATATGGCATCAAAATAATATAGATCATCTTGACTTTGACGAAATATCAAACTCTCAAGTTTCTGTAATTAAAAAAGGTACGCTAGATCTTTCAGGTAAAATTTACCCAAGTCTTATATCCGACAAATCTAAACATAATGTAGGATTTAAGTTATACAATCTATGTCATGAGGTTCAGCCATTCATTTTTGTGGATGCGGATGCGATCATATTTAAAAATCTAAATACTTTGGCGGAGGCTTCTAGGCGCAAACCATTTATCGCTGTAGACCATCAGGATATTCCGGGTCACACATCTCACATCGCAACAAAATTTCTAAACAGTGGCGTTCAGGTGTGTAGCAGTACTTCATTATTAAATTTTGAAGATATACTTCACTACTTAAATTTACACAACGAATTCCTTGTACCCGGAACGGATCAATCTATGCTTTGGACATATTTTAAACACTTACAGTATGACTACACAGATGGTGAGATAGATTGGCGATGGAACAATTGTGCTGGCTTTTGTGATGACTTTAATAAAATTTGCATTAACCACTATTGGTACAAATTCAAGCCTTGGGCTTTGAATTGCGGAAAATGGGAAGAATTTGTAAAAACAGCTTGACAAAATGTATTTCCTAAACTATAATAGGAGTAAGGAGAACTATACATGAGAATATTATTAACTGGCGGTACTGGATTTCTTGGGAAAAACATTCAAGAAAACCTTGGTCAATTTATGAATCAAGACTACTCATTAAGCGTGATGGGTTCTAGCGTCTATGATCTTCGGTGTCAACATGCCTGCCGAAAGATGATGCAATATCACAATCCAGATGTAATAGTACATGCGGCTGGATCTGTGGGTGGAATTGGTGCTAACAAAGAAAACCCCGGTAAGTTTATGTATGAAAATCTTATCATGGGTACGAATCTTATAGAAAGAGCTAGGATAGAGAAGACCCCTAAGTTTATTCTACTTGGAACAGTGTGCGCCTACCCTAAACACACTCCTGTCCCTTTCGCAGAGGAAAGTCTGTGGGATGGATATCCAGAAGAAACCAATGCTCCATACGGCATCGCCAAGAAGACCCTCATGCGGCTTCTGCAAGCGTATGGAGAGCAGTATGGCATGAGGGGTGCTAACTTGATTCCGGTCAACATGTATGGACCACACGATCACTTTAACACAACTAGTAGTCATGTTATCCCTGCTTTAATTCTTAAATTCTATAATGCTATTAAAAATGGGGAGAAAATGGTAACGGTGTGGGGATCAGGAAAAGCTTCTAGGGAATTTTTATATGCGCCAGACTGCGTAGAGGCGATTGCTAGAGCGATAGAGACAGAACCGGGACTCCAACCAATAAACATAGGTACAGGAAAAGAAATAACAATCAAGGAGTTAGTAACTGAGATATCCGATCAAATGGGTTATACTGGATTTCTCAAGTATGATGACAGTAAACCAGACGGTCAACCCCGACGTTGTTTAGACACGACAAAGGCTAAACAACTGCTAGACTTTGAAGCGAAAACAGATTTAAAAACAGGACTAAAACAAACCATTGACTGGTTTATGAACGATAACAATTGGGAGATACAAGAATGAATTTAGGATTTTACATAGATTCTCAGGCTCAGTCAGAATCTACAAATAAGATTTACAATACTTTAAACAGTTTAGTAGAAAACAATAGTGTTGACAACGCCAGTTTATTTTACAATGACATAGATTTTCATCCAATCAACCCTAAGTTTGGATGTTTTAATTCTACAGATATTTGGTATTTTACTGGCAATCTAATTGTAACAACAATAAAGAATGCTCTATCATTGAGTAAAGTTGTGAATAAATTTAAACCTGTATTTTTGTACGCAGGAGAGAAAAACTCAGCTTTAGAATTAATAGCTATCACAAAGCAGATGCCTGTAGCAGTACAAGATAAAGATAATGCTGAATACTTCAAAAGAGTGACGGGTGTAGAACCAAGACTTATTCCAGATGGAAATATAAAAAATGTAACGGAGATTTTTAATGAGTAGTCAAATAGAAAGTTATGTAGTAGATCTCTACTGCAATAAGAATAAAAGCACATATCAAATAGCAGAAGAGATAAACACCTACCCTAACAAGGTAAGAAGAATCTTGCTAAAACACGGTGTTAAAATCAAGACAAGGAGCGAAGCTCAGAAAAACGCACTAGAAAGCGGTGTCTGTGAACATCCCACAAAAGGAAAACCTAGGACAGATAAAGAAAAAAGAAAGATTAGTAAAAGCGTGTGTTCTAATTGGGAAAATCTATCTGAAGAAGAGAGGTCTGCAAGGGTAGATCAATCAAAAGAAAGATGGAAAAATATGCCTCAAGAGCAAAAAGAAAGAATGCGAACTTTAGCTTCTGAAGCTATTAGAAAAGCAGGAAAAGAAGGATCTAAGATAGAAAAATTTGTACTAGAAAGATTAGTACAAGAAGGCTACAGGGTTGACTTTCACAATAAAAATTTAATTCCTAATGAAAAGTTAGAGATAGACCTTTACATTCCTTCGTTAAAGACTATAATAGAGATAGATGGACCTTCTCATTTTCTGCCAATCTGGGGTGAGGAGAAGTTGCAAAAGCAAACTAAAGCAGATTTAAAGAAAAGCGGTAGAATTTTGAGCATGGGCTACGCTATAATAAGAGTGAAGGCAGTGAAAAAGACTAATCTGAATAATAAGGAGAATCTAGTATCTAGTATTATACGTATATTGAAAAGTATTGAAGAAAAGTTTCCACCAAAGACTAAAAGAATTATAGAGGTTGAATTATGAGCGATTTGTTTAAAGATGTTGAACTTAGCACCCCATCTAACACCAAGGTTGGAACTAATGATGTTGTAGAGAGCGCAGTTTGCCCTACAGATCCAGAGTGGAATGACTATGTGCTAGGACACTTTGAGAAGAATGAGATGTTTGAAAAGATGCCTCTCTGTAATGGACTCAGGAGAGTTGCAGAATTGTTGATGGGTAGAATCGTATTTAGCGGTCCCACTCAGGTCTTTCCTCCACAGGGAGGAAACGAGATAGGCAGGTCCACTGTCGTTTGGCGGGTAGAGTTTGAAGACGGGTCTGCTTTCTCTGATGTTGCTGACTCTTGGGAGGGCAACACAGACGACACATTTTGCGTCTATAACACTGCTACAGCAGCAACGCGAGCGGAAGGTCGCGCTCTAAGGAAAGCGCTTAGAATACGTGTTGTAGCCGCAGAAGAAGTCACTAAAAAGAACACCGCAGAGATCGCTAAGAGTATTAGTCAAACCAATGCGGTACACACTACGCAAGGAGAATATCAATCAGCAGGTAGAATGACAGAGAACCAAGAGCGGTTCGTAGATGGAAAGTCTAAACAACTGGATATACATCCAGCAAAATTGTTTAAAGAAGTATTTAATCTGTCTGTCTCAAAGAAGATCGACAAGAAACAAGCAAGTGACGCTATTGAAAAGCTAAACGAATATCAACAAGACAAAGGGACAATCCCTAGTTCAATTACTGGTTATCAACAAGATTGGAGAAATGTATGAAAGTAGTATATCAAACAAGAAACGGTCGCCTCAATGTAGAACTTTCTGGAGATGACCAGAAGTCAATCTTTGCAGAAATCGCTAGGTTTCAAGAGGTCTTTGAAGAGACTACTTGTGCTAAGTGCGGAAGCGACAACGTCAAATTTGTAGTAAGAAGCGTAGAAGAGAACGACTATTACGAACTAAGGTGTGCAGACTGCGGAGCGCGTCTAGCGTTTGGAGTTAACAAAAAGGGTGGAACCCTATTCCCTAAACGTAAAGATGCGGACGGCAATTGGCTGCCAGATCGAGGCTGGGTAAAATGGAATGCCAAAACAGGCCAGAATGAATAAAAAAGGCCAGTAGCACACCACTACTGACCTAGTTAGAGAGTCGTCGAAAGACGGCTCTTTTTTTATAGATACTCTAAGGTAAAGTATAAGCCGTATTCGGTCTTGCTTCCAATACTATCTGGCTCGGCACTGAGCGCAACAAACCAATCGTGACGAACATCGCGAAGCAAACTTCCAGAATTTGATAGCCAAACTTTATGATTTCCGACACCCGTTCCGTCTGGATAAGTTGTTACAACGGGATCGTTTACAACTGTGTTCCAACCGCTTACCCCCGGAGAATCTGTAAAATTCATATCTGTAGGCGATAGCACGTTGTCGTATTTAACCCAGTTATGATCAGGAACACCTCTCGCAGTAGTAGAGAATACTGTGTCTGCTCCGTTTGCTCCGTCGTTTGGATACGGATGACGTACTTCGTAGACAAATGTATCTACGCCAACGGCGGCTGTATCAATATTAGAACGATTAAAAATTCGTAATTTACAATTTTGAACTCTAACAGGTTCCGTGTGCGTAAACCTGACGTTTAACGGAGCGTACCTATTTGGCATCGTTTGGTTGTTTTGTGCGGCTCCGTTGTTAAAAGCAGTCGTTCCATCTGTCATGTATTTGGTATTCTGAATCCTAACTCCCTGCTCGGTTCCGTCACCATTTGTGACAAAGGTGCTATCCTGCTTTTGACCAACGGGAACAGAAATTCCAAACCCAGCACCGAAAAAGCCTAAACCAGACCCTCCCGTATGCTCAATAAGCGTACCTTCAGTTCCAACGTTTAAGTTTTGATCGTTTGCGTGAAATGTAATTGTAGCCATTATTTTATCTCCTGTAAGAAGTATCTATATATTATACACAAAATTATGAATCTGGATCAAGATTTATTGTTAAATCTAGTTTTTGTTCAAATGGAGGTGGCATACTGTTAATATAGTTATGCCAAGTATGCGTTATATCATTATGGAAGTGGAAAAATAGGTCATATTGATTATTTGAACTTTTGTCTGTTTCCGCTAAATCCTCTCCAAAAGCTCTGTATTTATCGCTTGGACCATCTGTTATGGTGTTTACCTCTCCATCCTTCTGAACGTCCGGTGTTAATTCTTGAGAAAATATCTCTCTTGGTTTTTCATCTGTAAACGCAGGAGATCCTACAACCGCACCTCCAACAATGATCGCATCCAACCCCTGTCCAGCAACAGCCCCAGAAGGAGTAACAGATATACTAGATGAGGTTGATAAATTCAAATCTTCTCCTTTTTGTAGGAAATCAGATGCTACAAAATCATATCCACTCTCAACAACCTCAAAACTAGTAATTCCAAGATTTTCCTCATTGAGAACAGGTTTTAGCAGCACACCTTTACCGCTACCGCCGCTGAGTATAAATCTATCATCTTGGCTATAGTTTTCACCGCTTGATTTAATAAATATATTGTAGTTCTGAGCCTTTTCTTGAGGGTTTTTGTCTGGATTAAATAGATAGGAAAACGGCCCAACCCCCAAGGTGTTATATTGCCATTTGTAAGGAAGTAACTTTCCTCGTCTTCTTGTTGCAACACCGCTGGCAACTTCTGTATTGGAGTATACTTTTTGACCTAAACTGGGACTAGAAATCTCTAAAAAATCAACGCTAAATATTTGACCACTGGCATCTACTTCTGCTTGATCTTCTGCATCTAATGTTTCATTAGCATATTCTTGTTTGTCTATACCTTCATTAAAGTGATGTACAGCAAAAAACCTAGAGTCATAAACAGTCTGCTCTCTGGGCCAAGAATGAAAACACCTTACCCAAAGCTGAGTTGTGTGATTAGTATTATAACTTCCTCTTCCCCAAGAAGGATACAACCCTCCGGGACCAAACCAAGCGTTCATTCCAATATAATTATCTAAAACAAACTCTATTTTTGTGCTAAACGTAGCAGTACAGACAGCGCCAATTACACCAAAAGCATTTCCCGTAGCAAATCCGCCAATATTGTCTGTTTTGCCGTCACCATACTTTACCCACTGTCGTTCCCATTTAAAATCTGGGTTATTATTACTTTCTGGTCTTGCATGATCTATACTGTTTTCATATATTAATCCAACGCCTTTTCCGTGATATAAGTCATTTCCTCCTATCATATTTCTGGTCAGGCATCCCGTAGCGATAGGATTCTCGTCAACAGTCTGGGTTTTCCACATCTGAGAAGCAAATTCACCTCGCGTTTGACCTATCTTGCCGGGTATAATAAAAGCAAATTCGTCATAATCAGATAAATTATCTAATTCAAAGCAAGCGTATGTTTCTGTCTTTAGTGGTCTAAACTGTATTTTTCTAATGTTTACTGGTCTAATATCAAAAGCAGAATTATTAACATCTGAATCCGTAAGCTCTGAACTTACCGGAGATTTATACAACCAAGAATATCTTTTAGGTACTCCGCTTTCTTCGTTTTCAAAGTATTCCTTAAATTGATTCTGAACACTAGTAATGCCAGTCGGTAAGGTTCTGACTAAAGATATTGGCCTACCAAATGTTCCTTCTGGACTGGCGTTCATTGCTATGTCTGCTGGAAGCTGACTAATATTTCCATGAGCAAACATGCCGCCTTTTGATGGATCAGGGTCTTCTATGTTTGTGTTTTTATTCTCAAATACATCTTGACTGTTAGGTATTTCAATAAAAAATTCATGCTGTCTATTGTCTTTGTCTTTAGCTCCTGTGGGCTTTATGTTAAAATCCTTAGTCGTAGATTTTAAAGTATCTATCGTTTGATCTTCTTGATACCCATTTGGAAACACACACCCAAAGAAAGGTCCAGAAATTCGCTGCTGATCTCTACCGTTGTCGGAATCTCCAACCCTAGTGCCGTCTGGATGAAATTCAAATTGAGTACAAGCTATAGCATGACCATTAGTCCTTAGACCTCCTATTGTACCCCCCATGAAATCCCAAGAAGTGACCTGAAAATAATCATTTGTAACATTTGCAAACTTAGTATCTGCGGAAGAATAAGTATTTTCATTAACACCGTCGCCTGTATAGTAGGCTTTGTGTAGACCTTTTTCAAAGCTATCAAAGCTCAGTAGTTCGTCATCAATATTTCTAAAATAATAATCTGAATTAGTCATTAAATAAGTAAAATCCCACTTACCTAGACTCGTAGTGGGCTTTGATTCTATTGGACCTCCAGAGGCGTAAGGTATAGGAATCCATACTCCATCTATTCTGTTTAGAATAACTATATCGCCAGAAGAAAAGCTAGTAGTATCTGAGATATTATAGACTTTTAGTTCAAGTTTTTTATGGTCTACCTCATCCTCTGTAGCTTTATCTCTCGTTCTCTGATCCTGACTATACGAAGGACACCATTGAAGCGGGTTGCACTGATCCATAGATAACGGAATTGCAGAACCTTGCAAAACTTCTAGCCCTGTTTCGTGATGTAAAATACTGCTAGGTTCACCTCCAATAAAATCTTGCAAATCTGGTTTCTGAACAGCGGGTAAATCAGTAGTCATGATAGCAACTGCTTGAGGTGTACCAGACTCCCACTTGTTTAAAAACTCATTATATTTTATATCTAAAGAAGCCCCAGTGTGAGATCTAGGATTTTGTTTGTCTGTTGCGTAATATATCTTACCTGTATTTTTCGAGATGTACTCTTGACCGGCTGCATTCTTTTTAGGGCAAACTATATTTAGTTCTTTATTGCCAACCTTTCTTAGTGCCTTTCTAGTGTTTGAATTACTAAAAAAGTAAAGCTTAATGTTTACTTCTTCTTCATCATATTCTTTAGATACAGTCGTGCTTCCCGTATCAGTCTCTTTGAGAGATTCTTTTAAAAATGAAAACTTTTTAGTCCAAGAAAGACATCTCTCTCTACTGGAATTAACATCTATAAAAAATTCGTAAGCGGCTATTTCAGTTTTATGCCAGTTTTTTTCTAATGACGGTTCTGGGTATAAAATAAGTTTTGTTTGTATATAATCATTTAATTTTATTAAATATTCAGTAGTCCCAAGTGCAGTTATGCTCTCCGAGAAACCTGACACATCGTGTAGATCATGCCAACTAAAACTTTCGTAAGTCCATTCATATAAAAATTCAAAGTTGATATATTGACCATTCCTACCTTCGTTTCTCCATACACTTATATTGGCTTTGTCGCCATCATCGTAATCATTTTCTATAATATCCTTGACTGCCTGTTCTAACTCGAATTCGCTGTTTATATTACGGCTTACAAGAGACTCAAGCTGATCCTGATTAGGTTTATAAGCGATCCATTTTTTTAAAGTACTAAGAGAAAAAATAGAAAGATTTATATCCTCCATTTTTTTATTGTAGCAAGCAAAAGAATGATTATCATTGCAAGATTGTTGCTCAAATATACCATGTCCGTTAAACAATTTGTTAGCTTTTGAAAAATTCATTCCTTCTCCTAAGATGTCCTTCTTGTAATAGAGGCTACGTCCACGTATGGAGTATTCGTCATATAAGGATTATACACGGACTCGTCAAAAGGAAAGTGTATATCATTCAACAAAGCTCCACCAGTTTTCTGTAACGCTTTATTTAGATCGTTCACGTCTGAAAATGTAGAAATCACGTCATCTGCATATCCCTTTTTTTGAAAAGAAACGGTATTGTAGGTTTTTGTTATCTTTTTTGTTTCAGGCGGTACTCCTGACTCCTCTGAGTGAACATTAACATCTTGTGTCTGAAGCACAAGGCTAGCTACAACAGAGTCGTAAACTGTCTTTTTTGTTTGAAAACTACTGAAGCCCTCGTCGGGACTATCAATTAAAGTTCTCAAAGTCTTACTTTCATCGGGAACTACCGCTCCTGATCTTATAATTTTATTTCTGGTTTGTCTTTCTATTTTGCGTTCTCTGGTGATTCTAGAAAGCTGTTCTTGTCTTTGTTTTTCTGTTTTTCCAAACTTCTTAGAAAAGACTTCCATACTGACAGTTGTTTTTACTCCGTTTCCATCTACAGAAACGCTTATACTGTCTACTATAGGGCTATTATCAAATAACGGTCTACCTATATATACTTCTGGAGGTATTCCGGGTGCGGTAAACCTACCTTTCTCGCTAAAGAGCATAAGGCTATTTGAGAAAGCTACCTGTATATCTCCAGCTTTATTCATGTTTTCATACCCGTCAAAGCTCCAAGGAGAAAGATTTTCATCTTTTTCATAAATAACTTTTCCTCCTATGTCCGCAAATGTCTGATCACAACTACCCTTGCTGACACTAGTGTTGCCAATACTCCCATTAGAAAGCCAAGGTCCATAACAGTCTTGCATAGATTGAAGAGGTATAGCAATTATATTTGGAATAACTGGAGAGGGGTGGACGAAATCTATTAATATTTCTGGATTGGCTAGTGGTATTACTTCCTCATTAGTAGTAGTATTTAAGCCTTTATCTATAGCGCTAATAAACTTTAATTTTTCTTCTTCAATACCTTGTGTTAATGCTGCGGGTTTTTTAAGGCTTCCCTCCCAAGGTCCACCTCCCTTTATTGTGTCTCTATTCCAGATCCTTGCTACCGTTAAAGGATTTGTGCTACGTAAAGGTCCGTCTGAGAATCTTCTGTCGAACATAGGTACTGGTCTTGTCGATAGTTTAACAAGAGCGTAGATATGTTCAGAATTTAATGAAGCTTTAGTGTCGATAATTAGATTATGAGTTTCTAATTTATGCTTGTATTCGTCACAAGTATTTTTAGCAACATATTCTAAAGATACAATGTTTTTACGAAGAGGATCGGTAGGTTCTTTTGGGACAAATGCGGTATTTAAAAAATTCCCAATTATTTTGGAACCCCCAGTAGGAAGTGGTGATGCGTCTAAATCATCACCTTCAATTACATCTTCCGTAAGAAACTCTAGGGCGGAAGGTTCTATATCTAAAAGTTTAAACTCGCTAGCCGCCACCGGGAGTTCTTTGTATTGACAAAATCTAGGAGCAAAGTAAACCTTTTCTTCCACGTTGCATTTTACATATGCTACATGTTCTTGGGTAGCGTTAAAATCTGGATCAGTTCTATCTCTCTCATTTGTGTATGAGTTCATGGGTTTATCTAGCTGTGTCTCTTCTGTTCCAACGTTATCTAAAACTGTACAGAGATCCATTCTTTTAATAAGACTGCGCCCCGCTGTAGTATCCCCTCCAAGCGATTCTTGAATAATAGAGTCCGTATTACCACCCTTAAAGTGTAAAAGTTGACTATGATTATAAATAACATAGGGTGATATTCTGTTTTCTTCTGTTTTTAATTTTACGGGGTCTATAGGATAAAGTAAGCTAGCTGACAATTCTGAGAATATACTGAAATCATGATACCCACCCTTAGTTTGCGGTTTATAATTAAAATCCCAATTATCTATAGTAGGGTTGTATCTAGGTTTAAAGCTACCTACAGAGTATTTTACTTCTCTTTCAAAATCTGTTATAATACCTGTCGCAGCGCAGTCTGGAGATAACCTTCCGCTTCCTTTTAATAAAGGTTCATAATTGAAGATTCCACTCAAGGCTAGCTTGTTATCAAATACATCAATATTAGTTAGTCCAGAATCAACTTCAAATCCTACATATGTACCGCTTACATCTAATAATACATCGTTAACAGAAGTGTTATACTTTATAAACTCCTCCACCTTGTATTCACTACCACTCTTATGCTCCGTAAAAAGAAAATCATAATTAAATTTATTTTTAAAATCTATATCTCCACTGTTAGGAATTATTTTTCCACTCTGAGCAATAGGTTTAAATCCAAACGGCCCACTTTTAATTACCATACCGTTGTCAGCAATAGTCTTGTTAGTTTTGATTTCTTCTTGATAGTTAATGTTAGATTTCTGAGGAAGTTTAACAAGAAAACTCTTACCAAGATGTTCATCTGCTAAAGATTTAATAAACTTATGAATCTTCTTAGCGTTAGATAGATTTAATCGGACTAAGTTGCTTACATAGCCAAGAAAATTACCATTAGCTTCTGCTCCGGCTGTATGTATAGCAGCCTTATAGTCAACTCCTAGATCTATTATTTCATCTATGAGATCTTTAGCAGCCTCTGCGCTCACTG
>Ga0307488_10003133_pt1 | contig 13880 bp, 10 predicted proteins | sample SB02metaG_FD_202248 | JGI IMG/M metagenome (GOLD analysis project Ga0307488, IMG submission 202248) | Sea-ice brine microbial communities from Beaufort Sea near Barrow, Alaska, United States - SB 0.2 | ecosystem: Environmental > Aquatic > Marine > Coastal | place: USA: Alaska | collected... | reverse complement strand
ATTTTTTATTCCTTCTTCACTTATTATTCTTTCTAATTCTTTTTCTAATTCTTGTTTCACTACGATTCCTCTTTCATTCATTACTTCTAATAATCTTTTTAATTTCCAATCATTATCTTTTGATAATATTTGACAATATTCACTTTGTATGTTTGTGTATTTAATATTATCATTTTTCTTATTTTTTAAATATAATTCATCATTTAATAATAAATATGTTTTTGATAAATCTCCTTCACATAATTTTAATTTTTCAAATAAATCATTTGTTAAAAAGTTTGTTGGTATTGTTTCTTCTCCATATACATTTAATGTTATTTGATTATTAGTAGTTTGATTTTGATTTAATGTATTATTACTATTATTATTATTTGTATTATGGCTATTATTATTTGTATTATTATTAATCACTTGTACTTGTGTTTCTAATGGTTTTGAATCACATCTATGATTTTCATGTCTTGATAAACCAGGTTGTGTCTTAAATCCTTTATTACAATATTTACATCGACCATATATATCTTTACTTTCTGGTCGGGTAACTACCGGGTATATATCGGGTATATATCGGGTATGATCGGGTATATTTCGGGTATGATCGGGTATATTTCGGGTATGGTCGGGTATATTTCGGATAACTTCTAAATTTATCAAATGTTTCTTAGTTTCACAATGTCTTTTCCAATTTGTATTATATTTTATAACTTTATCACATGTTTCACATCGTTTATTAATAATTCTACTCATTCTATATTTTACTATAATATTTTATTTTTAATTAATTTTAAAAAAAGGATACAAACGGATACAAACGGATACAAGTGGATACAATACATGATATTTATTGTCCCTAATATATTAAATATTGTCAAAAAACGGATACAAACGGATACAAATGGATACAAATGGATACTCCAAATATATATATATATATTGAGATTGAGATTTTCAAAATAGTTCAAAATATGGCGAAAAATCATGATAAGAAAAATTAAATCCTAAATTAAATGTTTTAAATCCTAATTATACTTAATTCTCTTAAACTGTAAATTAGTATAAGAATTGAAATAATAGGGAGTACTTTTAGATGATTTTATTATCAAGATAGGCTAATTTATAACGAAGTTCAAGAACATGGCCTAATTCGTTAATCAATATAAAATTCTTATATTAAAATATATAAAAATTATTACATTACATCAATGTAGATCAAATAGTTTTTTTAATAAAAATATAACTTACTAGTATAATATTATTATATTAATATGTTTTTTAAAAATATATTAGTTTAATCTATATTCATATAATTCGATAAACTCTTTTGATATTGTCTGTCCGCAAAAAATTTCATCCCAATCAACTCTATCTTGGAATTTTATAATAAACTTTTCTGATAAATTCTGATAACAAGATATGTTGTTCCAAAAAACATTGTCTTGATGTAATTCGATAAACTCTTCTGATAATATCTGATCAACACATATTCTTTCCCAATAAACATTATCTTGAAATTTTGTAATAAAATCTTCTGATAATGTCTGTGCACCAGATATTTCCCACCAATCAACTCTATCTTGAAATTTTTCAATTAACTCTTCTGATAACAATTGAAATTGTGAAATTCTCCCCCAATCAACTCTATCTTGAAATTTTGTAATAAACTCTTCTGATAATTTTGAACAAAACGATATTCCATTCCAATCAACTCTATTTTGATATTTTATAATAAATTCTTCTGATAATTTTGAATAAAATGATATTCCATTCCAATTAACTCTTTTTTGAAATTTTATAATAAATTCTTCTGATAATTTCTGTCGAAATGATATTCTAATCCAATCAACACTATCTTGAAATTTTGCAATAAACTCTTCTGATAATTCTTGATATTTCGATATTTGCTCCCAATCAACCATATCTTGCCATTTTGTAATAAAATCTTCAGATAATTTTGAATATTGTGATATTATAATCCAATTATCAACAGTTAATTTATCTATCGAAATTATTTGTGTTTGTAAAATATATTCGATTTTTTGAATATCTTGAATATTTTCGAAATCTGTTTTATATCCTTGGATAATTGGAATTAAATTTATTTCATCCAAAATGTTAAGAAGATATTCCATTATTATTGTTATTTAATGTTATTATTTAATGTTATTATTTAATGTTATTATTTAATATTATTGTTAATGATAATTTACGAATATGTTAATTATAAGTATTAAAAAATCAATTTTATTTTTATAATTAGAAATTAAGTCCATTATAAAAATTTATTTTTTAAAAAAAACATTTATTGAAATAATTCATCGAAATCCATCATAGCAAATTCCTTCATTAGTTTTTCTAAATGATTAGTTGGATTCCAATTATTCCATAATTCCGGAATATTTAGTTTCATCAATGAACATCTTGGGCATTTACAAGTAATCAAATCTTCTTCAAAAACGAATTTATTAGTATTATCATCACTGATTGGAATAAGTCCAATTAAATCATAATTATAATGTTCTGAATAATTTTCTAATGTTATAGGTATGAATTTTTTGTCAGTCACCTCATCTACAGAATTAATAAATGTAATAATACATAATTTAAAAATATTAACAATAATATTTTTTGGAATAATATATCCATCAGTTAAATCTATTTTGACGATATTTGGTACTTTTGAAATATTTCCTGTTTCAGTATGTTTAACTAAATATATAAAACGTTCATCAAACTTATTATGATCATATAATTTTGATAAAAAATATCCAACTCTTGAATGAATTATATCAGTTGCAGCCATAAATGCATTAAATTCAACATCTGTTAGTTTTCTCATTTCGTTTTTCGAACCAGATTTTAAGAAATTATATTGTGTCATAGTTAGAGTTAAAATAATAATTAGTTAGAGTTAAAATAATAATTAGTTAGAGTTAAAATAATAATTAGTTAGAGTTAAAATAATAATTAGTTAGAGTTAAAATAATAATTAGTTAGTTATAAGTATAATAAAAATCAATTTTATAATATATTTGAAATGATTTGTTGGTATTCTTTAATCAACTTATAAATAATAATTTCGTAGTCAACCTTCTTATTTTTATATAAATCTATTTCAGATAATAAAGTTATCATTTTTTTCTTATTAATATATGAAATATCATCATTTTTAATAACAATTTCTAAAATATTTTCTAAAATATTATTCATAGAGTAATTTGATATTGTTTTCACAATATTTGAAATATTTCTAAAAGATTTAATTTGATTTAATAATTTTTCAGTTAAATCAATAGGTAAAAATCCAATAACATCATTAATAATATTTTTGTCAAATGTTTGTGGATTCATTTTAGATAAGAATTCTATATATGTGATGATTTTCCGAATATCATTTTTAAGAATTAAATTTAAATATTCAATATATTGAGTATATATTACAATTAAATCATCATTGATAAGAATGTTTTCTTTATGTAAAATATTTAAAGAAAATTTAATAATATAATCATTAGAGAATTCTTTAAATTCTAATTCCAAACATCTAGATTTGATAGGATTAATGATTTTATAATTATAATTACAAATAAAAATAAATTTAGTATTATTAAAATCTTCTAAAATTCTTCTTAAAGTTGTTTGTGCTTCATAAGTTAAATTATCACATTCATCTAAAATACATAATTTAAAAGGATCGTTATGAGTTATTTTTTTTTGACAAAAAATTCGAATTTTATTACGAACTGTATCAATACCTCTTTCATCAGACGCATTTAAAATTAATAAATTATCATTATTATCATCTTTAAAAAAATGTTGGATAATTAAATCACAAAAAGTAGTTTTACCAGTACCAGGTAAACCATGAATTAAAATATTTTTAATTTTATTAAAGTTTTTGAAAATATTAATTAAATTATTATTAAAATTTTCAATATTATTAGGTTTATATTTTTCAATCCAAGGAATATAAGACATTTAATATTAATAAAAATACACATTTAATTTAATTTAATATTTAAGTCCATTATATGATTTTGTTTTTTAAAATTTTTTTATTAAATTATTGTGATAACAATTCAATTAATTGTTGTTTCCTTAATCCAGAGCATTTTTTAATTTTTCTTGTTTTACATAAATTTTTCAAATCAACAACTTTCATTTTTTTATAATTAATTGGTTCAATAGGTAAATAGATATTATCTTCTATAATTACCGTATTATTATTTTCAATTGGTTCAATATATAAATCAACAATATCTTCAATAATCTCAGTCGATTGATTTTCTACAATATTATTATTTTCAATTGTTTTTAACATCGCAAATTTATAATAAGCACATAAAGTTTTATTATCATTAATATCTTCATAACAAAAATATACTCGATGAGAACCTTTAATCAAATCTTCTTTCACACCTAAATTAATTTGAATATTTTCCGTATAAATTTTATTTTTAATATCTTTATTACTTTTTTTACCTTTATTATTGCTATCATATTTTTCAATTATAAATCCATCTAATATTTCTCTTTTTTTAAAATTATATTTATCATGATTTGGCACATATTTTCCTACAAAATCATTGATTTCTTGTTTAATATCATTGATTTCACCTGTATATTTCCTAATAAAAAAATTATATTTATCATTATTTTCTCTTGTAATATTATCACCTAACATATCTATATAATTAAATTTATGATTATCAATTTCTTCCATAAATCTAAATACATATTCACTTGTAACTTTTTCAATCGCCAACATTTGTTCTCTGAATTTTTTATCGGAATAAAAATTTATTTTATTATAATTTTCCCATTTGTTGAATAATCCACAAATTCTTCCACATATTTGATAATAATTACTTATATTCTTATAATTTACTTTTTTATATTCAAATATAGCATCTGTCAGCATAAAATGTGGTGAATTTATTGTAATTCCACGCCCAATACAACTTTTTCCAGTAATTCCAACTCTCCGGTCTTCTAAATTAAAATAATTAATTACTAATGGTAATAATTCTGATAATTCGAAATTATGTTTATTTTTAATATAATCAATTTCTGCTTGAGATTCATTTTCGAATTCGATTATTCCAGATTTCATATTATCTCTAAACGAACTTAATATATCTATTTTTTTTTCTTTTAAAATTTTAATTGATAATTTTTGTATTTTTTCGTTATTTAACATTTCTTTTATCTTTTTTTTATCAATTGGAGTTGGTTGATCGATATTATTATATTCAAATAAATTAAATCCATCTTTATTCATAACTATAACTGCATCACATTTATATTTTTTTATCATTTTTAACATTGTTTCATTATGAGAGGCGACTGTATGTCCAGAAGGATGAAATATTTTCGCGTTTGTTTTAAATTCTTTAATATCTTCTAATGTTTTAAAAATTGTATTCTCTATTTTATGATATTTTTCTTCTTCTTCATTATTTATTTTTAATTGATATAAACCCAACTTTAATTTATTCTTTTCAAAGTAATTAAATAATTTGAGTGGAGTAGCTGTAATTAAACCAATTTTATAAACATTTTCATTATTAATTTGGTTTTTTAAAAAATTATTATTTGTAAAAGTGTTTAATCTCGAATCAATTTCATCAATATAAATGTCGAATTTTTCGTTTGATTTATTTAAAATTTTATCTACATTCAAAACTTGTGTTTTATTTGAACATGCAATTATTATATCACATTTCAAATATTCTTCTAAATTTTCATCAGTTAACTTATCTTCACCACTTAAAGATTTAATAGTTGTATTATTTAAATTAGCCAATCTTGACATCAATTGATCCTTTTGATTTAAGTAATTATCTACAAAAAAAATTGTTTTATTTTTTCTGTTTAAAATTAAATCTATAATATATTGTGTCTTGGATTTTTGACAATTTTTACATAATAACAAAACTTTGGAAGAAACATCAAATATATATATCAATTGTTTCATTATATTTTTTGTATAATTTGTAAATTCATTTACTTTTACTTCAATAATACCAGTTACAATATCTCCAGGGATTGGTAAATTTAATATTTTAAATATTTCTATTTTATTTTTAAATGTAATTATTTCTTTTGGAATTTCAAAATAATATTTTACTTGAAAATAATTATTTATATCATCTTCTTTTATAATTTCATATTCATAAGATTTACCATAAAATAATCTTTTCTCACTTTTTTTCGGTAAAATTACTAAATTACAATTTCTTTTCATTTTTTCTTTTGCATTATTATAAGTACCTTTTTTCTTATAATCTTGTGAATAATAATAATGAAATTTATCCCCTGGTTTCAATTTGTTTAAATCTTTAAATTTAATATTTAACGCATCATTTTCCGTTTCAAAATTTAAATCTCTGAATAAAAATGTTGGAATAGAATTTCGTATATTTGATAATTTTTTATTTAAAAAAATTTTATTTATCAAAGTAGTTGATAAATTTGTAATAAAATTCATTTTATTATAAATGTTTTAATTAAATAAGCGATATTTAATGTATTATGTTTAGTTATTGAGAGGTTTAATATTATTAGAGTTAATTTTATTAGAGTTAATTTTATAATTGGTAGCATATAGATATTATTGTGAGCAATTTTAATTTAATTTATTACATAATACACAATTTAAAAATGAAAATACAAAAAACGAAATTAAAATTGGTAAAAATACCCAATATAAATCATATTGATTTTCATTAGTATATAAAATATTTATACCATTTTTTCTAATGATATAATAGTCATATAATAATTGTTTTATTTCATCATTATTTAAATTTTGATTTTTAGACCATAAATTTGCAATAAAACCAGATATAATTGGTGCAGACATAGAAGTACCTGACATTAAAATCGAACCACCATTCATATTAATACCAGGGACTGATTCGCCATAAGTATATAAATTATTACAACTACCATAATTAGAAAAAGAACTTTTATAATCGAAATAATTGATTGAACCAACAGTTATTACAAAATCCAAATGAGCAGGAGATCTAGTACAAGAATTTACATTTGAATTACCCGCTGAAGATACGATAATTGCATCATTATTATTATAAATATCTTCTAATAAAAGATCTACATCTGACATAATAGTATAAAAACCCAATGATAAATTAATAATACATTTTCTTGAATGATTAGAACAATGATCTTTTGTGAATTCCAACGCATTTATCAAATAACTATCATCATGACTATAAGAAGTGTTAAAAATTTTTAAACTAACAATATTAACATTATTTGAAACACCATATTTAGAAGAAATTAAACTAATAACAGTTGTCCCATGACCAATCTGATCAGAAACATCATCATCAATAAAAGATTTTTCCAAAATAATATTATCAAAAAAGTCCTTATTATGAGTGAAACCACTATCAATTACATAAATAGTAACATTATCACCAAAATTTTTATTAAAAATTTGAAAATCTGGAATAATAGTTTTTTGATTAATACGATCGATTGACCAACTATATTTTGCATTAACAATGACAAAAAGTATGTTTAAAAAAAGTAATGACATTAAAAAAATATTTTTAAAATTTTAAATATAATAAATTTTAATAATTATTATATGTTTTATAATAATTATTTATTATAAAATATATATTAAAAGTATTTTTTGATTATTTGATAACATTTCTTTTAAATTTTTCAATATCAAATTCAACTTCACAAATACCAGTTCCAAATTTCCCAACTTGTCCCATAATTAAATTAGCAGTTAATGATTTCATTTTATCATTTAAATTAAAAATTGAAGATTTAATAAAATGTTCATCTGATTCTTCAAAACTACATTTCGCCAAAGGACCATTATCAGAAACTCGAACACCATGTCTATCAATACTAATGAGAGTACCTTTAATTGTAATAAGATCTGTTAATAAATTAAGATGTTTATCATTAATATAAATACCACTAAACTTCAAAACATTATTAATTTCTGTCTTTAATAAAAATCTAGCAGCTTCTATACCTAAAATTTCATTGATTTCATGAATATCATTAGAATAAGTTTTTTGGAGATCCAAATCTTTATAAATTTTAAGAATATCTTCCATATTAGTTCCAGTAGTATCTAAAACAATTTCTTTTTTACTTTGATCAATAGAACCGTCATTTTTAATTTTTAATTCCTTAATTTCTCTCATATGAACCTTACTAATATTATTAATACCTTTGAAAGTAAGATTTACAATTTCTTGTTCGAGATTTTTTAATTTTTCCAAATCATCATTTGTAACTAAATTATCATCAACTATTTTATTTAAATCCTCATGAATATATCTAATATGAAAGAACAAAGAATCTGAATTATCATCACTATAAATAATATGTAAATTATCATAAGTCTGAATTAAAAAAGAATAAATCTCAAACATAGATGTAGTTTTATTTAATAGAAATAAATCACTGATTTTGATTTTTAAAACCCATGGAGACATATTATTAAATTCTAAATCTTGGAAAAAATCATAATAATCATTTAAAAAATCTTGATCATTCGTATTAGTATTAGTTATATCATTATCATAGAATATTTCTATATTCTCAACAAAATATATAATCTTAAGTTCTTCAATTTCATTTAAAACTCTTTTCGCATAATCTTTATTAGAATTAGAGTCTTTATTTAAATAAATAGTTAAAGAAGGTGTTGCTGGATTCTTAGTAACACTAATCAATTCACGAATTCTAGGAACACCCTGATTTACATTAGATTTAGCACTTACTCCGGCGTGATGAAAAGTGTTTTTTCCGGGAATAGAGTTAAAAAGGATGAAATTTGGATTTTCTTCATTAACTGTTAAATCATATACATACTTATGAGAACTTGGTATTTCTGTTCTTTCAATCACTTTTTCTAATACATTATTTTCAAAATATTTTAATGGTCTTTCTTTTTTATATAAAAATTTATATAAATTTAACATTTTATTTTTATAAGTTAATTTCAAATATATAAAATTTTGATAATTTTTTAATGTAAATGTATAACATGTATTATAATGAGATTTTCTAACATCTTTATTTATATATATTCGTGTATGTATTCCAAATCTTTTTAATAATAATGCTATACCGTGACCTAAATCTTCTGATATTGTACTATATGAAAATGTTGAATTAGTAACAGTACCATCACCAGATAAATAACCATCAAGTAATCCTTTGATAAATTCATCATTCGCCATATAACAAAATTCTGGAACGATTTTATTTTTTGAACCAGTATTACATATTTTTTTTAATAATTGTGATAACATTGTATGATAAATAGTGATATCAGTAGAAATTCCATTATTATAATTTTCAGTTTTTTTGTATTCGCAATACGAAGTAGTTTTATCATTATCATCTTCATTTTTATTTCTATAAGTATAACATTTGATAATTTTACTATTATTATCTCCAAATAATCTTTTAGTTGTATAATAACCAATATCATATTTATCACAAAAATCATATATTTTATTTCTATAATCTTTATTATTATTTGATATTTTTACTTGATTTTTATTCGCAAGCCCTTCTGCCAAATAAGCACCGATAAAAAAACCAAATAATTCATCTAATATAAAATTTTCTGGTAATTTTAAAGGGATTTTTTTACTTGAACTTTTTTTACAATATATATAATCTAATTGTGGAATTTCACTATTTTTACATCTGTTTCTCATTCCATCAATAAAACCATCACCTCTAGTATATGGAATTGTGAATTTTATATTATTAAATCTTTTAAACCAATGTCGTTTATTATTATATTGAGAATTATAAATACCTACATTTTTCCATAATAAAGTTTTTAATACTTCATTTCCGTATAAATATTCAGTTTTCGGAAAGTATTGTCCAACATTTAATACATTTAATTGTTCATTAATTGGAATATTTAATTTTTTCATAATAGGAACATAATCACCGATTTGAATATCATTACCACCACAAGGTTCTAATTTATTTAATTTTTGATTAAATCTTAAAAATGCTTTTGCTTTTGTTCCCGTTACTTCTCTATTACTTTCTAATTTAATTTTGATTAAATTATCTCTTTTACCATCAACTAATGGTAAATGTTTAGTAACTGCTTGTAATTCACACCATTTATAATGACCATTAAAATCAACAGCATAAATTTCATAATTTTCATTTTGTTTATTAGTTTCAATATATGTTTGATCTCCTTTTTTAAAATATTTTTTTAATTTATGATCATATTTTTTATCAATATTTTCAATAAAATCTCCAATTTTTACAACTAAATATTTTTTTTTATTCTTTCGAATAACAATTTTTTCATTATAATCAATCGAATTCAAAGTGTTATGAACGATTAATCCATCTTTTGTTGCAAATGTTTCAACATCTTCTACAGAAAAATCATATACATATTCACAATCTTCTAAGTCTTCTGGATTAATGTAATCGAGTGATACAATTTCGTCCCAAAAAATATCTGTCATATTATTTATATTACTTATTATAAATAAAACAATAAATTTTATTTATAATTTTTTAAGATTTTATTGATTTTTTCTTTGAAAAGTTATAATGTATTTCGAGAAAATCAATATTATTTTAATTATTTATCATAATCTATTTTTACTTAATTTATAGTTCGACAAGTTTCATTTAATATTTAGAAAAGAAATAATTTGTTAAGATTTTGAATAATAAAGTAAAATACAACTGAATATAACATAGAAGCTTCGATATGAACCATATTTTCATTAGTTTTTGTAAAATGAAAAAGTCTAGTTGGTAAATCAAAAATAAATCGACCAATTAAACTCAAACTCACTCCATAAAGGATGCCCATAATAATTGCACTCATATCACTTTTTAGTTTAGTATATAACAGATAATTGATAATGTTATATATACCAAACAATAAAGCAATACCAATCGGGAAAAATTCATATCTTTTGATAATATCTTTTTTAGAATTTGCAATACCAATATATAAATAGGATATTAAAACAGATGGTAATGAAGAACCTATAATAAATGATAGTAATATTTTTTTATAATTCATTTTTTAATATATTGTTATATTATATAAAAACATATTAAAATATGAAACTCGAATTAAATGATAGAAAATTACGTTTGACAACATTGGCAGGTATTATGGTTTATATTGCAGTTGTATTAAAAAATGGAGGAGAACAAATTGGACAAAAAGATCATTTCTTATCATCTGTTGTAGGTAGAGTATTATTTATTGGAGGTTGGGCATTAATGGCATATTCTATTGCTGGCAATCCATCAATGAAAAGTATCAAAAAATCATTAGTTGCATATGGAGGAGCAATCGGTGTAGTAATAGCAGTAATGGCAATGAAAATGTCATTAACACCAGCACAGAAGAAACCATTCGGATTATTATTTATTGGTTCTTGGATTTCAATTGCAGTTTCTGTTGGAATGGGTAAAGGTACAGACTCGAAAATGTTAGGATTATTTGCATTAGTAAATGTATTAGGAAGTATGTTAGTTATTTTACCAAAACAAAGAGAATTAAAAATTATTGATGGACCAGGTATGGGACTTTTCGCAATTACATTTATTTCATTAGCAGTCGCAAACTCTTTATAAAAACTTAAGTATGAAATACTTCATTTTATTAGTTTATTTTAAATAAAATAATAAATTTTAATAATAATTTTTTAAGATTTCATTGATTTTTTAAATAAATAAATTCTCAATTCTTGTTTAAATATTTCGTGTTTTGTAGGTTCTCTATCACTTTTAATAAGATTATATTCTGGAGTAGTTGGTATTAAATTAGTCCAATGATTACATTTACATTCTATAACTTCTTCATATGTTTCGCAATTAAAACTCGCCAAAGGTTTTAAATGATCTATATGATATTCATTTAGATTATCCAAAACTTTATTATATTGAATCCAATCAGTTAAATATTTTTTAGAACATCCTACACTTAACATTATTTTATTATCTTTGTATATACTTTTTGTTTTTAAGAAACTTCTTAATCTTTTTCTAACATTTGATGTGATTTTAAATTGAATATCATTTTTATATCTTATTATATTTCTTTTATTTATTATTTTTCTATTTTTTTTTGCATATTCACAATTTACTTTTGAAATTTGTTTTTTATTTTTTTCATAGTTTTTTTTTCTATGTTCTTTGTTTTTTTCATTATATTTTATATTATATTTTTTCGATCTTTCTTTATTTTTCATCTGATATTCTTTCTCACATATCTTACACCAAGATCGAACTCCATATTTTCCAGTTTTTCTTTTATAATATTCACTAATTGATTTTTCAATTTCACATTTATTACAAGTTTTAGTTCCAGATTCTCTTATTTTCTTTTTTCTATATTCTTTATGTTGTTCTTTTAATTTTTCATATTCTTTTAATTTTTCTCCATTTTCTTCTGCGTTTTTTATATTTTTTTTATTCTTTTCATAATGATATTTCTGATCAAGTCTTATCATTTCTTTATTTTTTTCTCGATATTTTTTTTTATATTCTTTTATACATAATTTACATTGTGATCTCACATCACAATATTCACTAATTGGTTTTTCAATTTCACATTTAGTACAAGTTTTAACTAAATTCATATATAATATATATTATCTTATTATCTTAAATTTTAATTTTTCATAATTGGTACCACATCGCCTAGAACTAATTTATCACCCCTTATTGTTATAACCTTACCATTTTCACGCTTTGTTACAAAAGAATGAGATAACGTCGCAATCACCTTTCGTCCAGATTTGGTTGTAATTCGAACTAATTTTCCGTTTACTGGATGTTTTGACATCTCTGTAACATTCTTCCATTCGACTTTTTGTGTTTCGTAATTTAATCCAGGAACGGTGATATTCCATTTTCTCGGAATCGGTAAAATATATGAAGATTTTCCATCTTCTGTGATATGTGTTTGAATAACTTGATCATTATATTTATCCATATATGAATCAACAAACTCGCCAATTTTAGGAGTTGAGTATTTCCCAAAACGTGATATTTTTACTCTCTCACCTCCAAAAATTGAAAGTTGAGTAGTAGGTTCTCCCAACGACTGGGCACTTATACTACCGACAGATTCGCCAGGTGAAATGAGTGCTTTATAGAAATTCAAGGTAATAGTTTCAATAACCCAATCGAAAGCTTGTTTATTTAATCTATTTTCGTGAATAATAATTTTAGTAGATAATTTACTTTCAACTAAAGAACGTAATAATTTAAGATTGTAATCATTAATTTCATCAAAAGGATAATCGTTATCGCAATTAATACGAATAGTCTTCTTGATTAAATTTTTAATATTATCCAAAACATAAATCGGATCTAAATCACTAACATAATTTTTTTTAATATTAAATTTTTTGTAAGATTGTTTGACAATTCTATATAGATTAATAGGTTGATAAACGATATCATCATTATAATATTTCAAACTTCTAAAATGTTTTCTTAAAGTCATTAAATGATTATATTCTTTTTTCAAAGCTTTTTGAACTGTCAAATTAAAATGAGTAATATCGTCCCATTTATATTTTCTGTCGAAATCTGCATTCGAACCTAAAATCAATTCAAATTTTTGTTTTTCTACTTTTTTAGGATCAAAATTATCAGTACCATATACGAACTGAACGATAACATTTTTTTCATTACGAACGGTGAGATCATATTTGACATTTAAATCTTCTAATGATTTCATTAATCTTCTTTGAATATAACCTGTTTCTGCAGTTTTACAAGCAGTGTCAATCAAACCTTCTCTTCCAGATTGTGCGTGGAAAAAGAATTCATTAATATCCAATCCACTCAAATAAGAA
>Ga0307488_10003132_pt1 | contig 13880 bp, 8 predicted proteins | sample SB02metaG_FD_202248 | JGI IMG/M metagenome (GOLD analysis project Ga0307488, IMG submission 202248) | Sea-ice brine microbial communities from Beaufort Sea near Barrow, Alaska, United States - SB 0.2 | ecosystem: Environmental > Aquatic > Marine > Coastal | place: USA: Alaska | collected 2017-05-06 | reverse complement strand
GATTCGTCCGATTTCTACAAAACTACATCTGTTTTCTAAAAGCAGAGTGCTTTTCATAAAAGAAAAAAGAGTGATGTTCGAAATGAAAATGTCGAACTCTGAGACAGTTGAATTATTTGCCGAACGCTTTGGGTGCAAGCCCGAATGGCTGGTTCAGGCGCCGGGGCGTATCAATCTGATTGGGGAACATATCGATTATCTCAATGGATTGGTGATGCCGGCGGCGATCGATCGATACGTAAGAATGGCGGTTCGGGAAAATGGGACGGAGCGGATTACTGTTTGGAGTGACGGGAAATCAGGGAGCTTCGGATGGCAGGATCTGAAGCCTTTTAAAGGTGCTGATTATTGGATGAATTATATCGGCGGCGTTGTTGAGATGTATCGACGGGAAGGTATCGAGGTGAGGGGATTTGATGCGGTTATTACGGCTGATCTTCCCGTGGGCGCTGGATTGAGCAGTAGTGCGGCTTTGGAAACGGCGACAGCCTTTGCCGTGGAAACAGTTGCTGGTGTGAAGGTTGATCCGACTCGGCGAGCTGAATTATGCCGTGCGGCTGAGCACGAATTTGCAGGGGTGCCGTGTGGGATCATGGATCAGATCGCGGTTGGCTTTGGCCAAAAGGATCATGCGCTGATGGTCGATTGCTCGGATGCCTCAATTTCCCCAGTGAAAATTCCGGCGGGGATTTCACTGCTTGTTTCGGATACGCGGGTCAGTCATGCGCTCGGGGATGGGGAATATCGAAAGCGTAGTGAGAGCTGCGATGAAGCGTTACTGATTTTGGAAAAACCGGGCTGGCGCGAGGTTTCTAGAGAGGATTTGTCTAAGAAAGAATCTGAGCTAGGATCCTCGCTTTTCCGCCGCGCACGGCATGTGATCTCTGAATTAAACCGGGTGCCCGCAATGAAAGACGCACTGGTCAAAGGTGATTTAGAATCCGTTTCTGAAATCATGAAGTCCGGTCATGAATCGCTGCGGGACGATTACGAAGTCAGTTGCCGGGAGCTGGATCTGTTGGTGAAGGCTGCTTATGAATTTGGATTTGAAAATGGCCGTGTCGGTTCGCGGATGACAGGCGGGGGCTTCGGCGGATCGACCGTAACTCTCGTTCGCGAGGATTCGGCTGAGGCTTTGAAAGCTCATCTGGAAAGTCGTTTTCGAGCTGAGTTTGGCTCGGAACCCAATTGTTTTATCACCCCAATTGCCGACGGCGCATCCGTTAATTCTATTCACTAAACGACAACGAAATGAAGACATCTATCCTTAAAATCCTAATTGCAGCTACCCTTATGTTTGGAGTTACTCAGGCGGAAGAATCTATATTTGGAAAATTGCCGGATGGTCAGGAAGTGAAGATTTTCGTTTTGACGAATGCTTCGGGGATGACAGTAAAGGTAACGGAGTACGGGGCAATCCTTGTATCGATCGAAGCTGCAGACCGAAACGGAAAATTCGCGGACCTCTCTCACGGATACGACACTCTTGAGGGATGGCTGACGAACACGTCTTATTTTGGTTCGACGGTGGGCCGGTTTGGTAATCGGATTGCCGACGGGAAATTTTCTCTGGATGGAAAAACGTATGAACTGGCGACCAACAATGATCCGGGTGGAATTCACTGCCATTTGCACGGCGGGTTGAAAGGATACGACAAGGTGCTTTGGAAAGGGGAGACGTTCGAGAAAAAAAACTCGAGCGGCGTAATATTTACCTACACGAGCAAGGATGGAGATGAGGGGTATCCGGGGAATTTGTCGATGGAGGTCACTTATACCCTGAATAATAACAATGAGCTGATTTGGGAGGCTAAAGCGACAACCGATGCACCTACTGTTTTGAATCTGGTTCACCATTCTTATTGGAATCTAAGCGGCGATGCAGAGACTTCGATTAATGATCATGAGCTGACTCTGTTTGCCGACCATTACTTACCAACCAATAAAGGGTTAATCCCTACGGGTGATAAAGCTCCGGTAGCGGGTACACCAATGGATTTCACCAAACCTCATTTGATCGGAGAGCGAGTCGGAGATCAGTTCGAAGCGCTGAAATTCGGTGGAGGCTACGACCACGCCTGGGTTTTGAGTGGGCAAAAAGAAGGGGAACTAACTCGTGCTGCCAAACTGCGTGATCCTAAGACGGGACGTACGATGGAGATTTTAACCAATCAACCGGCAATCCAATTTTACGGAGGAAATTTCCTTGATGGAACCGTCACGGGTAAAGGCGAGATCACCTACGAACACAGAACGGCCCTCTGCTTGGAAACTGAAGGATGGCCGGATGCTCCAAATAACCCAAAGGCTCCAAGCGCGATCTTGCGTCCTGGCGAAACATACTCGCACAAAATGGTTCACCGCTTTTCTGCGGAATAACGTCTTTGCTCGCATAAATTCATGACAACGATTCTTACATTTCTTTTGTTCACAGCTGCCGTCGCTTTGCTGACTTGGTGGATTACTCGGGGAAAAGGCACAGATACTGAAGAAGGGTTCTTTCTCGCCGGGCGCAGTCTGACGGGGCTTGTCATCGCCGGATCTTTACTTCTCACGAATTTGTCCACTGAGCAATTGGTCGGGCTCAACGGCGGAGCGTTTAAAGAAGGGCTTTCGGTAATGGCATGGGAAGTTGTCGCCGGAGTATCACTGGTGGTGCTTGCCTTGTTCTTCCTTCCTCGGTATTTGAAAAGCGGTATTGCCACCATTCCGCAATTTCTTGAGGAAAGGTATGGATCCGGTGTGCGAGCTTTGACGACTGGCGTATTTATTGTCGCCTATATGTTTATATTGCTGCCCTTCGTGCTCTACAGTGCGGCAAAAGCACTTTCAGCGATGCTGAATCTTCCGGAGTTGCTCGGGATGAGTCAGTTTGGCACAATTTGGGTAATTGTTGCCTTCGTGGCAATCGTTGGTTCTGGTTACGCGATCTTTGGAGGGTTACGTGCCGTGGCCGTTTCCGATACCTTCAACGGGTTGGGACTACTTATCGGTGGACTTTTGATTACCTATTTTACCCTGAGTCATGTCGGAGGCGATGAATCGTTTCTGTCAGCGTTTAGCAAGATAAGTGAAGCCAATCCAGATGCATTCAATTCGATTAGTCGCGAAGGCGAGGATATTAACGGGTGGGCACCTCTTTTTACCGGGGTGCTTTTACTGAATTTTTTCTATTGGTGTACGAATCAACAAATTATCCAGAGAACCTTTGGAGCGAAGAATCTAGCAGAAGGACAGAAAGGTGTTCTCCTGGCAGCTTTTTTCAAAATTCTCGCCCCCTTAATCCTTGTGGTTCCGGGAATCGCAGCTTTTTACATTGCCAATTCGGATGAAGGTTTCAAGGCGACACTCTTGAATGACGCGGGGGAGGTTGACGGGGGAAACGTCTATGGATCGCTGGTGCGCCTGGTCCTTCCCGGGCCACTTACCGGATTCTTCGCAGCGGTTGTGATGGGGTCGATCCTCTCTACTTTTAATTCTGTATTGAACTCCAGTGCCACTTTATTCTCGCTCGGAGTCTACAAAAAGGCCATCAACCCGAGTGCCAGCCACAAGCAGGTTGTGCGTTCCGGTCAAGTTTGCAGCGGGGTGGTCGCTTTGCTTTCTGCGATTGCTGCTCCACTGGTTTTTGATGGACAGGAGGGGATTTTTGAATTCTTCCAGAGTTTGAATGCTGTCTATTTCATTCCTCTGCTGGCGATAATTCTCGTGGGAATGTTCACCAAATGGGCCGACGGCAATTCGGCGATTATCACCGCCGTCACTGGTTTGCTGATCATGATTTGGGGAACCTTCCTCGGCGGTGATATCGTGACGAAGACCTTTGGCTCCGGTTATCATTTTATGGGTGCGGTTTTTGCGGTGCTTGTATTTCTCCAACTGCTACTCGCCCAATTTATGAAGCGGGAAACAGCATATGTGCAGGTTGATGCCAAAGTAGTCGATCTCACCCCCTGGAAGCACGCGCCTTTGGTTGGCGGATGTTTGATTGTCACGGTTCTCATCATCTATGCCATACTCTCAAAGTGATTCAAAGCTTCTCCCGAGTGACTCTTAAAAATAAAAATTAGCTATCATGAAAACAAACTGCCTGTTACTATTTGCGTGCATCGCGACAATCTTCCCTGTAAGGGCTGGCTCAGCAGCTGATTACCCGCTCAAACCAGTTCCTTACTATGAGGTCGAAATGACTTCGGATTTTTGGCGACCGCGAATGATTACTCAGCGGGAGACGCTGGTTCCGTGGGCTTTTGAGAGAACGGAAAAAGGCGTGGAACACCTTCAGGCTGCAGGAGATTTCTTGAAAGGAAAAGAGGTCATTGATCATAAAGCGCATCGATTTATCGACTCCGATCTCTACAAAGTGATGGAAGGCGCGGCGTATCTGCTTCAGCTCGAGCGCGATCCTGAACTGGAGGCGAAGATGGATAAAATCATCGCCGTGATCGGTGAGGCGCAGGAGCCAAATGGCTATCTATATCCGTCTCATACGACAAAAGTCGGCACGGAAAAGAACATGATGGGCGACCGGCCCTATTCGTTCGTGGTGCACAGTCACGAACTCTACAACATGGGGCATCTCTATGAAGCAGCTGTCGCTTATTTTGAAACGACGGGGAAGGACGCGTTGTTGAAAATTGCTGAAAAAAATGCTCAGCACATCAACAAGGTGTTCTTCGAAGGTGATCCGAAATACAATGCAGGAAAAGCGATTCGTCAGGCGCCGGGGCATCAGGAGCCTGAGTTGGCGTTAGTGAAATTGTATCGTGTTACGGGGAAGCAACTCTATCTCGATATGGCTCGAAAGTTTCTCGAAATCCGCGGAGTGACTTACGTTCCGGGTGGCGAAGGCGTAATGTCGCCAACTTACGCGCAGCAGCATAAGCCGGTCAAAGAGCAGAGCGAAGCGGTAGGGCATGCGGTGAGAGCGACGTATCTTTACGCGGCGATGGCCGATGTAGGAACACTCACTGGGGACGAGGATTACACTAAAGCGCTGGATCGGATTTGGGGAAACATCACGGACACCCGCATGCACATCACGGGTGGGCTCGGTGCGGTTCATGGCATCGAAGGGTTTGGGCCAAAATATGAATTACCGAATGCTCACGCCTTCAACGAAACCTGCGCGGCGGTCGGAAATGTCCTTCTCAATCACCGGATGTTTCTCATGAAAAAAGATGCCAAATACATCGATATCGCGGAGGTGGCGTTGCTCAACAATGTGCTCGCGGCGGTGAATTTGGAGGGGAATAAATTTTTCTATGTGAACCCGCTCGATGCGGATGGGAAATATCCGTTTAATCACGGAACAGCCGGTCGCGCGCCCTGGTTTGGAACGGCTTGTTGTCCTTCGAACATCGCTCGTCTCATCCCGCAGGTGCCGGGAATGCTCTACGCGCATGATGAGGAAAATCTATATCTAACTTTCTACGCGAAAAATCAGACCGAAATCAAAATGGGCGAAACTGCTGTGAAACTTGTGCAGGAAACGGCTTACCCAAATGACGGTGCGATCAAGGTAACTATAGATCCTGCTTCAGAAAAGAGCTTCAAACTCCACGTTCGGATTCCAACGTGGGCCCAGGGCGAGCAGTTTGTTCCAGGTGATCTCTACGATTTCCCTGAGCCTGTCGAGGCTGCGTGGGCGCTCGCGGTGAATGGCGAAAAGGTTGAAGGAGCGAAAATGGAAAATGGATTTGCAGTCGTCGAGCGGGTTTGGAAGGCAGGTGACGTCATCGATTTGGATTTGCCGATGCCGATCCGATTGAATACCTGCCACGAAGAAGTTCAAGAGAACCAAGGGCGGGTCGCGTTCACTCGTGGGCCTTTTGTGATGTGCGCCGAGGGGATTGACAACGGAGGAGCCACACAGCGTTTTTTCTTTTCAACAACGCCAGACGTTTCCAAGTCGAAAAACGCAGTCAAAGAGATTGAGCATGGAAAGTTCATTCAATCTACGGTTCATGCGGATGCCATCAAAGAAGATGGAACGACGGCGGCGAAAATTCCGCTTCAACTCACGCCTTACTATGCCTGGAACAATCGCGGTGCCAGTTCGATGACGGTTTGGTTTCCGACTGAAAAAGAAATGGCGATCTTTGATCCGCTCGCTTTGCCGAAAGAAAGTGTCTTCACGGAAATTACCGCTTCTCACACGTCTGACGAAGACACGGTGACTGCTATAGGAGACGGCGAGGTGGATAAAAATTCGAGCGGAAACAAGGTGCTTCGATGGACCAGTCGCGGGCAGCCCGGAAAAGAACAATGGGTCACGGGGCGCTTCGCGAGAACGCAGAACATCCGGAGCGTCGGAGTTTTCTGGATGAATCGCTGGCAGGCTGATGTGAAATTCCCCAAAGAATGGTCGCTCGAAGTCGAGCAAAATGGCGAATGGAAACCGTTCGAGTTGTATACCACTGACAAATATGATCAGCAGGCGAATCAGTTCAATTTGGTGCATCCGGCTGCGCCGACCAAGTGCGACGCGATTCGGATCAATATGACTCCGCAGGAAGAAACCGCAGTGGGGATTATTGAGGTGCAGGTCGAATTCGAAAAATAGAAACTTACGATTCGTTTTTTAGTATCATGAAATTTTCCAGCATTTTTCTCACTTTAGCGACCTGTATCGGCTTGCAAAGCCATGCGGCTGATCGGCCGAATTTCATCATCGTTTATGTCGATGACCTCGGTTGGGCTGATACCTCGGTCCGTATGATGGATAGCGATCCGGAGTCAGCGAGCGATTTTCACCAGACGCCATATCTTGAAAAACTCGCGAGCCGGGGCATGAAATTTTCCAATGCCTACGCTCCGGCTCCGACCTGCACGCCTTCGCGAAAAAGCATTCAATTCGGAAAAACGCCGGGCCGCCTTGGCTACACGTTTGTGCATGATGTGTTGGCGCTTCAGCGCGAGCTTGAATGGAAGGACGAAACGTCGCTCGCGGATGTTTTGAAAGCAGCTGACGCCGAATACATCACGGCTCATTTTGGCAAGGGAATGGCGGGGGAGCGGATGAAAACGATCGGTTACGACGTCACGGACGAGTTCGACGGCAATGCAGACAACGGGAATTTTCACGGCGACTACATCGATTTGAAAAGCCGCAAAAAACTCCCACCAGAGAATCCCAAGCGGATGCCGGAATTGGAAAAACGCTCGGTAGATTTTATCGAAGAGCATGGCGGTGAGCGTCCGTTTTTCCTGATGGTTTCCCACTACGCGGTTCACGTTCCGCACGCGGCGCGCCCTGAATTGATTGAGAAATACCGAAACTTGCCTCGCGGTAAATATTGCAAAGACGCGGATTATTTACCGGTGGATGAAATTTCTGACGGCAAGAAAATCAGTTCATGGCGGCTTCAATACGCGGCGATGCTTGAGGAGGTGGATGAAGGGCTCGGAGCGATTGTTGAGGCTGTAGAAAAAACCGGCCAGCTTGAAAATACGTTCATTATTTTCACATCGGACAACGGCGGCGGCCTCACTCCAAACGGCGCGTTGAAAGGCGGAAAAGCGAACCTTTACGAAGGCGGTTTACGGATTCCGTTTGTCGTTGCCGGGCCGGGAGTCAAAGGGGACGCGCAATGTGACGTTCCGATTGTTCAATGGGATCTCCTTTCAACCTTGCATGACCATTCTGGAAGCGAAGAAAAACTGCCGGACGATCTCGACGGTGGCAGCTTACGGAGTGTTTTTGAAAATGGAAATGCCGGTACGGTCACGCGGCCGGTCGAGGGATTCGTTTTCCATTATCCGTGTTACTTCGCCCCACCGGTGAGCGTGATTCGAATGGGCGACTACAAACTGATGGAGCACCTTCTGACCGGCGAGCAAAAGCTTTTCAATATCGTGACTGATTACAAAGAAGAAAAAAATCTCGTTTACGAAGAACCGAAAAAAGCGTTGGAGCTGAAAGCAATCATGTCGGACTACCTCGATTCAATTGATGCGGAAGACATTCAGGACGTTTACAAGGCACGATTTGCTGAGCTGGATAAATTTGAGGCGCAGGCGAAAAAGGCTCACGCGCAAGCGATCGAACGAGCTGCTGGCGATGAGAAAAAAATTCAGGAAGCCGACGAGCGCTTGAAAAAGAATCAGGAGCGGTTTGAGAAGAATCGTGTCGAGACGCGGACAAACATGGTTGGGACAAAGTTTTGAGATGAAGGAAAAAGGAAAAAATCTCATGCTGAAGTGGTGGGCTACTTTCGCCGCGGTTGTTGTCGGAGCGATTGTTGATGCCAGCGAAAAACCGCCCTTCACAGATTATTGCGAAAGGCTCGAACAGGAAATTCAGGGCCGGAAACATGGCTTTCTCGCGGGGAATCTGACGTATTACGTCGGCGGATTTCATGCGAGCTGGAATTTGATTGAAGACGAAACGATTGGGCTGACGCATCCGTTTCATCACGACCTGCGGAGCCGTGGAGTTGGCTTGCTCGACAGTGAAATTTCGGGAACGGAGAACACTGGGAAAGGAAACGATTACAACGGCTGGGAGTTTTACAAAGATACCAAAGTTCTCTACGGCAGCGTGATTGTTGATGGCACGACGTATAAAAATCCCAAGCCGACGAGCATGCAATGGCGGCCGGATAAAATGATCTGCGAATACGAAGTGGGTGGGGTGACGATTCGTGAGGAAAAGTTCATCGCAGCGAATGACGCGGCGGCATCGGTGATTACGTCGTCGAAACCGGTGACGTTGGAGTTTTCGGGTCACAGTTTTTTCCATCGGAACAGCGTTTCCTCGACGGCTTCGATACGATTTGATGCTGGGCAAAATGCGCTGGTGATCTCGGAAGGTGGCACGGTGAACTCGCGACCTGATCCCGATGCGAGCGAGCGAGTCGGGCCGTGTGTTTACGATGGGATGACAACGGTTTTGAGCGCATCGCGGGCGATTTCGGAATCGGTCACGACGGAGCAAGATGATCGTGGCGTGCAGCTTTATTCGTTTCAAATACCTTGCGACGGGGATGCGACGACGGTTTCCTGGGCGATGGCGGATGAACCTGAAGCCGCGCTGAAATCGGCTCGCGAGATCCTCGAAAATTCCAAACCGTGGCTGGCGGCGAAGACAGCTGAGATGAACCGGCAGCTCAACGAGGAAATTCCCTATTTCCGCTGCCCGGATGAGAAATTCGTCGATATTTATTATTACCTTTGGTCGCTCTATCTCATGTATTACATGGAGGTCGGTGAGGGCTGGGAGATGGAAAATCATACGCAAACGGCGGTGAATAATTTCCTCGGGATTCACCGTTACGACGCGGCGTTTCAGATCAAGGTCGGCGCGTGGACGACTGACAAACCCAAATTCGCCTACGGCAATGTCCTGACCTGGAAACATCTCACGGAAAACGATCGCTTCCGCGAATTGCCGGATGGCTTGCGAATGATTGCCGACAACAAAGGAATCGGCTGGCACAGCGGAGCCTACGGGGCGGAGACTTCCGAGCATGTCCTCGGGGCGTGGCAGATTTATGAGCACACTGGAGATGTGAGTTTTCTCAAAGACTGCTACGAAGACCATTTTCGAAAACTCTACTGGAAGCGGCTCTCCAATTTCGCGATGAATGAGTTCGAGCTTGCCGAAACGTTGGAGAAAATGGCTCGGCTCACGGGAAATGAGGCAGATGTGGAGCACTGGCAAACGATCATCAGGCGCGATCCTGAGCATATCCGGCTGATGTTTGACCAGCGCTGGGAAATGAATGACGCGCCGAATTATTTTGCAGCACCCAATAACGGAATGCTGATGACCAATGCTTTTTGGGCGATGCGGTCACGCCATTTTCCCAATGAATATGCCCGGAAAATGGTCAATGCCTGGGCGCTCGATCGAGAGAAGGGATTTTACGGAGAATTTTTCCCGCTCGCGATGTCGAAGCAATCCATGAAGGCCTTTGCAACCGACGTGGATCATTCATTCGGCTACACGCCTGACACGGCGTATTTCACGCTCGATGGCATGTTTTGTCAGTGTTTGGTGAAACCCGCGACCGAGTTAACGCTGAACCATCTCGCCAATTACAATTTTCACGACGAATGGCAGATCCCCGTCGCACCGGAAGCATACCGGCGGAACCTCATGCTTTTCGGAGATCAGTATTCGAATTTCAATGCCGGCAAAATCTTGCTGTATCTCGAAGGATTTGCCGGATTGAAGATCTCCGTTCCTGAGAAAAAACTGACAATTCACCCAGCGTTGCCCGAAGCGTGGGAATGGATGGAATTCCGACTGCCGATTGCGGATCAATGGACCAAAATTCGCTACACCAAAGATGATGTAAAAGTGAGCGGCAGCCCGTTTGAGGTAGAGATCGTTCGCTAGAACTTACTTCCGGCTCTTTGGCGATTCATCAGGATCATTCCGCTTCGCCTGCTCAAGCTCGCGGCTGTTCATCGGGCGAAAGCTCCCTTCAGGAAGATTGATATCCATGAAACAACCAATGCGAATGCGCTCGAGATCACGCACTTTGTAACCCATCCGCGAAAACATGCGGCGAATCTGGCGGTTGTAGCCCTGAGCCAACACCATGTGGCAGCGCTTTCGGGAAAAAAAATCGACTGAAACGGCTTTGGCGAGGCCTTCCGTGATAGGAATTCCATCGATAAAAGCCTTGGTGTGGGCAGGATCGAACGCGCGATCGAGATAGACCTCGTATTCTTTATGAACGTGATATCGCGGATGCGTCAGCAATTCGTTCAGCTCGCCGGAGTTGGTGAGAATCAACAGGCCGGAACTCTGTATATCGAGTCGGCCCACGTAATTGAGATGCTGGAATTTCTTCGGCAGCAGCTCGTAAATCGTTTTGCGCCCCTCAGGATCGTGGCGCGTGCACACGTATCCCATGGGTTTGTTCAAAATAATCGTCATCTCAGATTCCTGAGACAACCGGCGCCCGTCGAACTTTACGTGGTCGGTAGGCAGAACTTTGGTGCCGAGCTCAATGACAATTTTGCCATTGATCTCTACGTGACCCTCAGCAATGAGGTCGTCACATTTCCTGCGCGACGCAACGCCACAGGAAGCCAGGAACTTGTTGAGTCGAATACCCTCAGGCATCTGGCTTTGTTTTCGGCAGACCCAATGGGCTCGCGCCGTCTTTCCATTCACCACGCTTACGGAGCAATTTAATACGCTCGAATCGCTTTAAAACGGAACGTTTAGAGCCGACATTTTTGGATCTTTTGAGAGTAGCGTGTTGTGACATGACTGAAAATGGGTTTCGAATTTTTCGAAGGGCGGGAATGTAGGCACAATTCTCACCGATGCAAATGGTTTTGCCTCGATAGCGTCAGCAAAGTCGGCGATTTACAGCTTCTTCACCCGAATGTTCCGAACGGTGAACGGCAATCCGTGATCCTGAATGCAAATTTTGCCGGTTTTAGCCAACTTCAGATCCTTTGGCTTCTTCTCGCGAAGGTTGAAATCCTGAATGAGATGGCCGTTCAAAACAACGGTCAGCTGGTCGCCTTTCATGGTGACGGTCATTTGGTTCCACTCTCCGGGAGCAATCGATGCATTTTTCAACGCACCCTGAGTTTTGATAACGCCGCCCATGTCGTGATGGCCGAGCTCTTTTTCTACGCCAAAGGAATCGAGGATCTGAACTTCAAATCCGGATGCGGTTGGATCGATGTTGTCCGCGCAGCGAAAATAGAGACCGGAATTGCCGCCTTTGGTGTATTTGAACTCAAAATCAAAGGTGAAATTCTCGTAATCGTCTTTCAACCAAAGGTAAGAGCTGTAACGCTTCCAGCCTTTCTCTCCTTCGCGCGGAGTCAGGTGAAGCGAGCCGTCGTCCTGAATTTCCCAATTTCCCGTGGTCTCGATTTTGGAAAGGTCTTTACCATCAAAAATGGTTTCAAAACCTGGCGCACCAGCAGCCGGATGTTTCTTTGAATCAGAATCTTTCGCCACAACAGCAGTGGCAAAGAGAAGCGCGGCAACAAGAGCGAGGCGGGAAATTATCATATCCAAATTAAAAGCGGGAACGTTTTTGGAAACAAGCCGAAAGGATAACGGGATCGGGGGGGCGCGGTTCACTTCGCGTCCCGCAAGAAACTTAACTTAGTTTAAAAATTTCCATAAAAACCAGTTCTGTTGACTTTTATTTTTCTCATTATTATAAAAAACTTGAATAAGTGAGTCTCGTATTGTAAAAATACCCTCCGAAACTTAAACACACCTGCCTTTTTAGAATGAGAAACCTCTCAGACGCCTATCCTGAATCGGATCGTTCCCCCGCGAATCCATTCATTGACGACACGTTCGTCGACAACGCAACACCCGTTCCCGGCGTTGCCGAAATTCACACGGGTGTGATGTCGCAATGCGTCCGCCTTTTTGAAAATCTCGTTCGTGATGGCGAGCGCGGACAGCATTGGGGAAACTCAGGCCGCACGATTTTAATTGCATCGCCACGCGCTGGTTACGGGAAAACGCATCTCGTAGGGCGTCTTCGTAGCGTCACCGAAAGTCTCGTCGCAGCGATCAATCTTCCGTTTGATCCGTCACGTTCGATCAGTTGGCCGGCGATGTTGTCGTCGATTATACGTCAGTATCAGGATGCGCGTTGTCCTCAGCACGTGGGCTGTTCGCTGATGGATGAAACCGCGCGGTTTTTCATATCGAACATTGTTCAAGCTGCCCTTTCCGAAGGCGCGATTCAAGAACGTGACCTCCCCGAAACCGAAGTGGCGTTGCGGACTCAGTTTCGCGATGTCATGGCGCCAGATTCCGGCACAAAAATGCTGCCGTGGATCCGCAAGCGTCTTCCAGAACTTTCTGCTGCAGCGGGCTGCCCGATGGGGCAGCGCTGGAAATTGACTCAGCGAGCCATTGCTTTTTGGGGCGGAGTTTTCCTCGATCAAATCGAGCAACACAACGACGCGCTCGAGCCACTTCGGGGACTTCCCAATGGCGAAGCCCGCGAACGATTGCTTCAATATTTGCGCATCTCGACCGAATGTCGTCCCGCGGCATTTGTGGCCGATCACCTTGATGGATTTTTTGGATCTGACACCACAGGCATGGCCATGGCGGAAGTTCTCACCAGCATCCGTGGCGAAGTGCCCCGCTCAATTTCGTTGTTATGTTTGAGCGAAGACGTCTGGGATTCAGTTTTTGAAAAACAATTGCCTTCCGCCTGGTTGGATCGGCTCACTGGCGAGCTTGCCACCCTAGGTGGAATTGGCCTTGAGTCCGCCGTGGCTCTGATTTCCGCACGGATGCAAGCCACGGGAATTTCACGTGAAACCGCCCAGCGATTTGCCAATTACGTTCGTGTTGAAGAACGTTGGGAAGACCCTGAAACCCCGTCGCTGCTTCCTCGCGACATCATTCGTTGCGCCCGCAAACAGTGGGAATGCGTGGGATCTCGGTTCATGCAGAACCAGAATGGAACCAAGCCGGCAACGGCGCCTATTCCGGCAGCGGCACCGGCACCGGCACCGGCAGCGGCACCGGCAGCGGCAGCGGCACCGGCACCGGCACCGGCACCGGCACCGGCACCGGCACCGGCAGCGGCACCGGCAGCGGCACCGGCACCGGCACCGGCAGCGGCACCCGTGGAATACACTCAGCCGATTCCATTTCCGCAGACTGCACCACAGCAGCCGCAAGCTCCGGCTCAGCCTCAGCCAGCTCCGGCAGCGTCATTTCAGAATCCTGTTTCGCCCTTGTTTGCTCCATCTCCTGGCGAGCCCGCGCCGAATCCGATTGCCAGCCAAATTCGCCAGCAGGCCGATGAAGCGATTCGTCAGCAGCAGGGCTATCAGCCGCAACAACCGCCGGTTCAGCATCCACCGATGCAGCCGCTTCCTTATCAGCAGCCATCGCCGGCTCGGAATCTCACCGGAAT
>Ga0307488_10003131_pt1 | contig 13881 bp, 14 predicted proteins | sample SB02metaG_FD_202248 | JGI IMG/M metagenome (GOLD analysis project Ga0307488, IMG submission 202248) | Sea-ice brine microbial communities from Beaufort Sea near Barrow, Alaska, United States - SB 0.2 | ecosystem: Environmental > Aquatic > Marine > Coastal | place: USA: Alaska | collected... | reverse complement strand
AAATATTTTATTATAATATTATCATCTTTATCATCTTTATCATCTTTATCATCTTTATCATCTTTATCATCTTTATCATCTTTATCAATAATTTTTTCTTGATTAAAAAAATTCAAAATACTATTATCTATGGGTTTACTTTTAGTTGATGTATAATTATTATTATAATAATCATTTAATATTAATCCATTATCTAAATAATAATCATTAATATCGTCTTCAATTTCATTTGATTTTTCAACAGATTTTTCTATAGATAATTTTTGTTTTGTAAATTCATCTACTATATCTTTATGAACTACATCAATTGTTATTCTAGCATCACTATGACATTTTTTTAAAGGTTTATCTTTAACAGACATTATTATATCAATTATAGTTATTCTTTAAATTATATATTTAATTTATAGATTAAGATTAATAACGATAAAATGAATGCATAATTATAATTAATGTCAATATCAATTAAAGTTGTGTTATTATTTGCAATATGAAATAAACAACCTTTAAAATATTCTCGTGTAAATAATGTTAATAATATTGTAAAAACTAAATAATATTTGTTATATTTTTCTTTTAAAAAGAATACACCTATAAATATACTTAATGTAAAAAATATATGTGATACTTCAATTAGTGTATTATTTTTAATAATACTACCTATTAACAGTAATATTTGTCCAAATATCATCGTACCTAATAAATATTTATCATTTGTTTTACTAATACTATATAAATATATAGTAATTAACATAAAAAATAAACATGGCAATAATAAATTATTCATATAGTTATATAATATCATATATTAAGATTATCTAATATATTTAACAGAATAATATCCACAAAATATATCATAATTAAATTGATCGTTTTTATCTTTATCATAATTACGATCTATTTTTTCTGGATTGGATATTATATTATTTGAAGCATCTAAATTTGTTATAGGATCATGACCGGTTTTATGACTCCAATAACCATTTAAATCTTGTCTATAAAAATGATAATCTAAATGTTCACCTTTTTTATCTAAAACTAAAGCAATTCTATAATGATCACATGGTATTTCAGTATCTATATTATCTAATTTAGTTATACTAGGAAAATCGCATTGCATCATTTTTTCTATATTTTTACAATCATATTTAAATTCTAGATTACATTTTTCACCTGGTTGTCTCCTTTCTAATATATCAGTTTCTACAATATCCATAACATATGAATAACAATTATTTATTTCATGATCGTCTACATTTAATTCCCATTTTTCTGGATTGTAACTTGGTCCTCCACATTTACTATTTTTTATTGGACAATAATTATTCATAATATAATATATTATATATTATATAAATGGCAGATGAATTAGAAAGGAGATTACAAGCTTTAATGAGTCAAGAATATGTACCATCACCACCAATTCATATACCTGATTCAAATGATTTACAAGAAAGATTATATAGAATGGAACATAGACATAGACCATTAGATATATCAGATTATCCATTATTGAGAAATAGAATGATATATAAAAATATGGGCAATATACCAATAGTTCCAGAAACTTATAATGTTGCAGATCCAGTAGACGAATTAAGAAATATGGCATCAAGTCGTATACAGCGTCATAATAGACATAAGTTGACAAAAAAAAGGCGTTTAAATAAAGCAAAACATAGATTATCAATTGCAAAAATACCAGAATTAGATATTGATGTAAAAAGATTATTGGGAGAACGATATATTAAAAAAGGTGGTTCTAGTGTATCAGATGAAACTAAACGTAAAGCTGTAACAAAATTACAAAGTAGATATAGAGGTAATCGCGGTAGAAAATTATCAAAAAAAAAAAGATATTCAGAATATATTAAAGATTTACCTCTGGATATTCAAAGATTAATACAAACACAAATTAATACTATAGAAGAGAGAAATCAAGAGGGTGGTGCTAGTAGTGAATTATCAAATGAACAGGAACAATTTGATGAATTTCTAAGTGGTATTAGAGAACCATATAATCCATATCCAGATATGACAAAATCTATGACAGCATTAAGAAATATAGATACGCCATTACACAATATTGATGATTTGTCTGTATTAGATAGGATATCATCATATGTTGGACCTGCAAGAAATGCAATAAAATTAAAAAAATTAAAAACATCAAATATGGATTTAATACAAAATTTCCAATTGAATGTTAAAAATGTAAACGATAAACCAATAAGTGAAAGTTTAAAAGATAGTTATTATGCTACTATATTAAATAAGAATACACCTGGTTTTATTCAAAAAAACTATATAAACCGTAATATAAATCAAGATCCTTTTACCCAAACTACTATTCAATCTATTTTTAATTTACCAGATGATGTAGCAAATTTGTTAATTAATGCAATTTTAGAATTAGAAGATGAAATTGATCCATCTTATAGTGAAGCAACATTCCCAAGATTATTAAAATATCTAATTAGAAATGGTAATTTAAATAATTTTATTATGAGTTTTAGATTATTAATGAGATTAAATACTGAATATTCTGAAATAGAAAAAGAAACATTTATAAATAATTTCTTAAAAAAAATACAACCTTAATTATTTACACCCTGCACAATTTTTACAATACCAACGATTCAATCCCATTAAATCTAATCCAACATGTAATATTAATCCAGTAAAAAATAAAGATACCCACATACCTTTATTATTAAATATAAAATTCGTATTGATACCTTCAAATTTTGCTACAATATACCTTACTACTAAACCAAGTAGTAATACACTTAAACCAACAACTAAACCTTCTATAGATATTTTTTTAATATAACTCATCTTTATTATAGATTTTATTTAATTTATATGTAATTCTTTATAAATAACTTGAAATATGTTCTAATAAACTAGGATCATATCTCACACTACTCATGGGTCCATCCCTCGATTCCATACTTTTCATTAATGCTAATCTTCTACTATTTTTTAATGTTTTTACTCTATTGCGCGTCATTCTACGTCTATTTATCCTTTGAACTCTAAATATGTCCATATAATATTTTAATATTTCGGCTTCATCATCAAAACTTTCGCTCATAGATATATCATATGCTGTATGACCATCTGTATCCCGAATAAATGGATTTGCACCTTCTATTAAAAATAATCTTAATAGTTGTAAATTATTTTCAAAGATTATCCAATGTAATGATGAACCCGTATCATTAGTATAATTTACATTTGCTCCTGCTCCTAATAATAATAATGTTATTGTCATATTTGTATTTTGAACTGATAACATTAGTGGACTCATAAATTCATTTAAACCTAAATCTGTAATATATTTGTCAAAATTTGGATTTAATCCTCTTTCCAAAAACCCTCTTACTGCACCAATATTGTTTTCTTGAACTGCATCAATAAATCTATTTTTCATAATACCAGAATTTATATTGGTAGTCATTTTATATTATATAGATAAAATTTGAAATAAATAAATCAAATTAACAGGTAAATTCTATTAAAAATGCAATCATATGATAAATTATCAAAAGATGTTACAAAAGATGTTACAAAAGATGTTACAAAAGATGTCCATTGTTCTAGAAAATGTAAAGCATATTCTATAATAATATTATTAATAGTTTGTCTAATTGTAATATTAATTGTAATATCATTAGGCAATTATAAATTAGGTTCAAACAACACTGCAGCAAGTTTATATTTTAATAGACATCATCATGATTGTACTAATATAGATTATATATATAAACCAGAAAGTAATAGATATGGATGTTGTAAATTCAAAGACAATCTAAATAAAATCTATACAATATCAGCAAATAGAAATATTAAAAGAGATGAAAGTGGAAGTAATTGTCAAACATATAATAATTTAATTTATGATTATATTGATTATATAGAAACATATCCTATATATTTTCATATTGAAAGAGATATTCGTGAAAAATGTATTATAAATAATATTACATTACCTTTAGAAAAGGGACATTGTCCATCAACATATACAATAAAATTGGCATATGAAAATTATTATACATCACCATACTCAGATTATATATTTTTAGGAATAATTGTATCACTATTTCTATGCTTTATTTCTCAGTGTTAATTGTATTAATATTTATTATTCATTATTTTTTTTAATGTTTCTCTTCCAATACTAATATCTTCATTTAATTGTAATAATCTGATACAATTTTTAATATCTGTTTCATAATCTGATTTGTATAAAGTGATCTTTTCTAATACATCATCATATTTTTTCGGTTTTCTTTTTTTATCAACATTATGATATTTTAATACTATACCTTTATCAGTTTGAACGTATCCCTCTATTACAAGATTACCATATGTAATACTATCATGACATTTTTTACATAATTGAACTAAATTATGAATATTGTTTTTATGAAAATGTGTAAAATTACCATTACTATCGGCTTCACATTGTTCAACTATATGATGTGTTTCTTCTGCTACATCATTGCACACTTTACATTTATCTAACACTATTTTTTTATTATATGGAGATGTTTTTAATGGTTTGTCTTCTATAATATTTATTCCGTTTGCAATATCTAAAAAATCTTGAGGTAATCCCAATGCTTCACATACTTTCATACCATAAATTGACGGACCAGGTCCTTTTTTAAGTTTTCTATTATAAATTAATGTGCCGTTATCATTTATAATTGCCAAATGATATACATTTAAATTATGTAATTCATGTATCTCATTTAAATCCATTAACTGATGTAAATGCGATGTAAAAACAAAACTACATTTCCGATTACATAATGTATGTAAACCTGCATAAACAATTTTGATAGCAGATATTGTTTCTGTTCCACTACATAACTCATCACCTAATACTAATGATTTATCATCTGCTAAATTTACAATACTACGAAGTTCATTCATTTCAACTGCAAATGTAGATTCAGATTTAAATATATTATCATTATTTAAAATTCTTGTAAAAATTTGTGTGTATGGAACAAATTCAAAACTCTTACAAGCAACATATAAACCAGCTTGTGCCATTATTAAATTTAATCCAATTGCTTTCATATAAGTTGATTTACCACAAGCATTTGTTCCAAATAATAATATACCATCATCGGATAAATTTACATCATTTACTACATATTCGGTATCTCGATTAATACATTCAACTATTGGATGTCTCATATCTACTGCATTTATCATACTATCTTTGCCATCAGATATATTTGGTTTATAATAATTATTATCAATTGATAATTTAGCACCACTACTATAAAAATCTATATTACCTATTAAATCGTGTATCGTTTTTAATGTTATACTATAATTATCATATAAATATTTAATTGTATCATTGTAATATTGTGAATTTAATTCAGATACAGATTTATATAAATCATATTTCTTTTTTGATATATCTTTCATTGTATTGCATAATATATATGTGCTATTACCATCTTTTGTTTTAAAAACAAAGTCATCCCTTTTAAATGTATAAATAGTTTCATTAGATGAATCCTTTACATGAATATTTGTATCGCCAATATTACTCATTCTTTGTTTAAATGTTTGTGCTCTGCGCTTTGTACAATATAAAAACCATTCACCATCTTTACCATCAGTACATTTTATGACATCGTTTTTATCATCAATAAATTTACTTAATCTATTACATATACATTCAATATGACAATCTAGATTTAATATATCAGAATCAATCCTATCAATATCATCAAACTTATTTGGTTTAAATATAGATCGTCGAATATTTATAATTGGATCATTTGTCACTTTTTGAAAATCAAATGTTTCTCTAACATCTTGCATAAATTTATCGAAAATTTCTATATTTTTCTTATTTTGTACAAGATTGTCTATTTTGTTTAAACATTTTTTAACAAACTCATATGATAAAATAGTAGAATAAAAATTATATGGCATTAATATATTTAATGCCATTAAACGTAATGATTTATCTAAATCATTTATTTGATATAAGTCATCTCTAACAATTTTATAATGGTCATCTCTAATATAATATTCAATATTATCATATCTTGATTTTAAGATATTTTTATCAGTTGATGGATATAATAATCTATTTTTTAATAATCTTTTACCCATAGATGTCATACAAATATTACATATACTTAATAATGATTCATTTTTACCTTTAAAATAACTATAATTATTAATAATATTAAGTTGTCTAATACTATTTGATGTTAAAATTAAAGTACCTTTTTCATTATATTTTTTTGGATATTCAATATTTTCTAAAATATCTCTTTTATGTTCTCGAATATATAAAATCAAATATACAAAAGATAATCTAATTTCATCATGATCTAAATATAATATATCAAAAACATCAACCATATTTTTAACTCGATAAATATCCATTAAAACATCTCTTTGATAACTAGGTTTTTTATAAATTGAATCAGTGAAATGATTGATACGAAAACATTTTGTATTTAAATCCCATTTATTTAGTATATCATCGTGCGATAATTGATAATTAGTACATTGAAAAATACACTCTTTTGGATTATAAAAATTTATATATCTTGATATTTCATCTATACAAAAATTATTATCATTTTCTACATTATCAATCATATGATTCATACTATTACCAGTTGATAAATCTATAGCAGATATACCTGCTTTTAATATACTATCACCTTTATAATCATAGCATTCAATATATATGCTCATTAAATAATTATTATATTCTTTATTATGAATTATCGATGTACCAGGTGATAATATTTGGGTTGCTTTACGTTCTGGATTTGGTGGTTCAGTAATTTGTTCTATTAAAACAACTGTGTAATCATTGTTTAATAAATTAGAAATATGTTTTTCTTGTGATACTAATGGAAATCCAGCCATTAAATATTCTAATGTATCATGTGATTTAATAGTTTTTTTGCCAACTGCAATACTTAAAATATCATCACAAATATGATTAATATCAGTTTCGCCACACATATTTTTAGAATCCAAATTGGCGCAAATTTCAAAAAAACTACCAAGTTGAATTAAAACAATTGTATTTGGACCATATATATTTTTATATTTTTTGACATATTTATCATATTCATATAGTATATGGTCTTTATTCATAATTACATATTTAATATTACAAAGATATCTTTAATATTAATTTGAAATAATAATATTAATATTTGTAACAATATATGCAATGATTGCTTTAGCATTAGCAAATCGCAACCGCACAAGTTATATTATTAATCACAATACATTTATGTATTTGAATAAAGATAAAGAGGATAAAGAGAAAAAGAAAAATAAAGTATTTAGTCTATTTAATAAAATAAGATATATTAATAGATAATAAAAAACCTAAAATAAATTTACATATTTTTTTCTAACCATTGATAAGAATCATCAAAAAAATACTTAGTACTTAAATACATAAGTAAACCAAATACGATTGAATGTAATACTAGAACAATCATATGATTTGTACCATATTTAGTTCCTAATATTGTTGCTATGGCCATATCAACAATATTAAATAACATAGGATTTGCAACAATTAAAAATAAAATAGCAGCAGTAATTGAAACTTGAACAGATTTCATTGCTAAACTTTTCCGAATACTCATTATATTATAATAGATATTTTATTTAAAATTTAATAAGTAAGAGTAAATATGGGTGAATTAAATGAATATCAATATAATAATTATGATAAATATGAAAATAATGTAAAAATACACGAAGCATATACAAATAATACAACATCTGATGAAAGTGAAAATTATTTTGGTACTATTTTATTATTATTTGTAAGTAGTATTTTTTGTAGTTATTTTTATGATATAGTAAAAAATAAAATAGTTAAAGAATGTAATAATTATAAAATAAATAATGGATTAAATGAAACAATATTAAATATAGAAACTGATATAATGTGTAGTATATGTTTAGAAAATTTAAAAAAAAATGAAAAATGTATAGAATTCGAATGTAAACATATATATCATAAAGATTGTATTAAAGAATGGTTACAAAATCATAAAAATTGTCCAAATTGTAGAAAAATAATTATATAGTATATATTATAATGAATATCAAATCAATCGTTAAAAAAGTTGATAATAAAGAAGTATTAACCTGTATATTACTCATAATTGTTGGTTACATGACTGCACAATTATTTATGAGAAGAATGAATGGCTTTAATGTTGGTGGTCAAAATTCGTGTTATTTTAAAGATGTAACTTGTAAATTAGGTCAATCTGAATATCCAATACCATCAGGAAAATCAGATCCATGTAAAGGTATAAGCGAAGATAAATGTAATACGAGTTGGTATGAAAATACAATTAAAGGTGGTGCAAATAAAACAACACCAATTGGTATAGCATGTTTATGGAATTCTAGTGGTAAAGATTGTGTAACTCCTGGAACAGGATTTCATTCAAGTAGTGGATGCCCAACAAAATCATGTGATGCACCAACACCAGGACCAACACCTGGACCAACACCTGGACCACCACCACCACCATCATACAGTTGTAGTTCAACAAGTATTTTTAGTGCAGATAAATGCTTAAAAAATGGATCAGTAGTCACTGATCCAAGTAGTGATGATGGTTGTAAAGACTGTCATGGTATATTATCTCCACATAAGTTTTGGTTATGGTTAATTATAGTTGTATCAATTATAGTATTTTTAATTATAATATATGCAATATCTTAAAATATATTTTATAAGTATAATTAAATGTTAAGTATGTTGTCTAAATTTTTATTTATAATCGGGGTTGTTTTAATAATAATAGGTTATTCACATCAAATAACAATAAAAAAACATGATAATAGAGAAATTGAATTTGTTCCAAGAAGTGTATTTGATGAAATTGCAATGTCTACAGGTCTAAATTAAATTATTTACATACTCGATAATATGGATATTCACCACATGTTTTACTCATTCTCATAATTTTACAAATATCTCCTGGAACTAACATTTTCAGTTTAGCAACTGGATCATTTTTTAAAATAATTGGTAATTGATCAATTGTACAATTACAATCATCTAATATTTTTTCAATATCAGTCGAATTTCTGTAAACAATATGTTCGGGAACCATATTGTGTTCTAAAATATTATATTGTAAAGTTTTAATATCAAACATAAATATATTTCCATAATGTCTAATTTCCAAATCTTTATCGTTTTCAATGATATTATCATTTTTTAATTTATTTTTTAATAATAAATTCAAGTCATTACATAATACTTGAATTGTTTCTCTAATTGGTTCATTTAAAACAATAATCATATTATCTGTATAATCGAATATATTTTCTTCATACAGTTTCATAATATTTGTAATTATGCTTTTCATAGTTTTTGTTTTGCCATCTTTTTGAAAATTATAATATATAATATGTAATTTATGATTTTTTAAGATTTTATGATTTAATATAAGATTACATGCATTGCCATTTGAAGATTTACCTAAATTTTTATAAGGATTTTCTTTTGTAGATTCTAAATCAAATAATTTATCAACTTCTTCGATACTGTAAATTGGTAAATCGTCTGTATCATATTCATCTTTTAATACTTCTTTAAGAATTTTTCTTGATTTTACAATTTGGCCAATTATTTCCATATTATATTATGTATTTATATTAAATATTTAAATATTTAAATATCAAATTTATAATTAAAAAAAAATAGTTTGTATATTATAATGAAACTTCAAGAATTTATGAATGATGATACTTGTCAAATATTATTTGCAATTATTATTGGCATAGTCGTTTGCTATTTTATCTTTGGCTCTGGCTCATCTGGCTCATGTAATAGGGATGGATTTAGTGTTGGCGGCCCATGTGAAGGGACTATGGTCAATGAAGCCGTTGGTCAAATATATAACACAACTACTGGTCGTTTTGCAATGAGTTGTGAAGAAATGAATGAATCTATTTGTGGCGATCGTATCGCGTCCGGCGGTCCATCGGGATGTACATGGAATCCTACTGGTGATCAAACTTGCGTACAAAGGCCAAGTAATGTCCCAGAATGCGAAACTGGTGTACTCGATGATAATGGTAATATGTGTGTATTTAACGCAGGGGGCCGAGGAAGATGCACTGCCGGCGATCCATCAACATCCAGAGGGGATGGCCTGGGTAATTGCCAAGATGGAAGTATATCATTAGATCGTTGTTGCAATCAAACTTATAACACAGAATGTTTATATGATACAAATAGCAATGTATGTAGACCGATTAATCCTTTAAGAAATAATAGAGATGATAATTATTTTTGTGTATTTCCAGGACCCAACGGCCCGGAACCTTTGGGAGAAACAGCGATAAGAACCATGATGTCTCGCTATCCCGAATATAATTCACCAGAAGAATTATGTATTGGTAACAGTGGTCAATATGTGAGTGCTGATAGTGGAGAAATTACTATATGTCCAGCACCTGCAGCAATACCATCTGGACCAGCAGCATGTCAACGAGGAACATTTAATGATCCTAGTGGTCTTGATCCATGTAACCCTTGCGATGATTGTGGAGATATGGGTATTAAAATACCATGTTCAACAACTAGAAATACAGAATGTAACACTACGGGTGATTTAGTATTAAAAAGAAATCAGAATATAGCAAATGGTATGAAAATTATGTTAAGAAAATTAATGGTAGGGGATTCGCCCGAGGTGGTGAGTGATCGAACAGCCTTAGAAGCGATTGATATAACACAACCAACTGGTATAACTCAAATTATAACAATTGCTCAAACATATGATTTATATTTTATTGTATTAGAAAATGCACCAGATACAGATTTAACAGATGCTCAAATAACAGCTAATTTACAAAATTTTGTTGAACAATGTAGTATTCAACCGAGTCATATTGTTGCACAATTAGATCCAAGTATAAAAAGAGTACAATCTGATTTAAGTCCATGTAATTTATATGATAGTTTATCAAAATTACCAGTAGAAATACAAAAATCATTATATTGTAAAAATAATACATTAGAATTAGTAGAAGGTGTGAAATATGATCCTTTATTAAAAGTTCGAACAACAAGTATGCCTGGTAATGGAACTAGTGAATTTGTTTGTGACGCAAATAAACATATAAGAATAGCACCAAATACTGTTATAACACCACAACGAGCTATAGAATTATATACCCAAAGATTAAATAATAATTCACTAGTTCCAAGACTTGGAAATTTTTTATATGAACAAGCATTATTTTCGAATACACCTAGATATAATAATCAAATGTTATTAGTAACATCTACTCCAACAACACAAGAAAGTGCAAATTTACTAACTTTAGAACTGGATATATTAGTAGATTTCAATAATTTTTTAGCAAATGGTGTACAAAATAATATTCCAGTAGGTAGATATACATTACTTTTTACAGATGGTATGAGTGAAAATGGTACACCCTATGATCAATTAACAGATGAAATACAAGCTATGGTTGATGATTTTGAATTGTATGATGCAGGTTTTTTTAATAGTATAGAACATTTGCGTATGGTAAAATGGTATTTAAGTTTATATGTATTTCAATATTATATATTAAAAGTATTATTTGGAACTGGAAATACTTTTACAGATACTCCTGAAATAGATTTTACAGCTGCAATTGATCCTAGCCGTGTCGGCCAACCATTACAAATTAGAGTAGATGCTAGCGGACAACCAGATCCTTTAACTAATCCACAAAATCAATCATGTAAAATATCTGGTTATGATTATTATGTAATGGGTTTAGTTGCAAAAAATGGACCAAATCATTCGGAAGTTGAATATGATCAAACAATAAATGATTATGCAACAATATCAGAAGAAGTTGGAGTATATGTTGGTCCAGGGCAACCAAATAAAAAATATACATTAGCACAAATTGATACTCAACAAAATTGTGTACCAGTAACAGATGATCGTATTAGAGGTAAAAATCTAGAATTAAATGATTGTGATGAATCTAAATCTCATCGAGAAACTTGTGATTTACAGTGTCAAACTGGATATACTGTAAACGATTCACAATATTTAACATTAACATGCGAAGATAATGGAGAATATAGTCCAATTAACCCTGCTTTAAGTTGTAATAGTAATTGTAATAAAGACCAATTACAATCTTATTTAGATACTTTGGGAGATAATATAGGAACAAGTGATTGCGATGATTTACTAAATGAATTAGAATCAGGGGAGATACCCTTTATAATTGTAACAAATGGTGGTTCAGGATATACAAGTCCTCCAACAGTTGTAATTTCAGGGGGAGATGGTAATGGTGCTACTGCTACTGCAACTGTAAATAATGGTGAAGTCACAGAAATAACCATAAACGATAGTGGTTCAGGTTATACAAGTATGCCAATTATATCATTATCTGGAGGTGGTGGTTCAGGTGCGAATGCTATTGCGTCAAATGACATGCTTCATGGTTCATTTTGTAATTTGGTATGTGATACTGATGATAATGATATGCTCAATGATGATGGAGAACAAACATTAAGTTGTAATAATGGTGTACTAGATACAACATTAGAATGTAAACAAAAATGTTTTTTCGATTTACCAGATCATGCAGTATCTTTAGATTGTCCTGAAACAAGTTTAACAGATGATGGCCTTCGCACTTCTAATAATAAATTATCAGATGGTGAATCATGTGTATTATCATGTGATCCAGGTCCACCTGAATATTTACCAAAATTAACTGATGTATTAGATTATCGTATAACTTGTAATGATGGTTCAGCATCAACAGATGAAGGTTTAATATTTGATACAATAGATTATGATTGTTGTGAACCTTGTCCAGATGAAGAGGTACAAAATCCATTTATAGAAGGATGTTTGTGCGTAGACCCGGAAGAGTTTCTAGAAGATTATTATGGAACTGGAAAAAGAGTTGGAAAGGCATTATTAGCAGCAGCAATCGTTGCTTGTTCTACAGATGATAATATAAATTCAGATAATCCACGAGAAAATTTTGATAATTGTATAGATAGATTTATAAATGAGCATTCTGATGCATCAGCACCACCAGCACCACCAGCACCACCAGCACCACCAGCACCACCAGCACCACCATTACCAACATTACAACCAATAGATATACAAAGATTACCACCAATAGATTTACAGCAACGTTGCGATAGTATGAGATTATTAGTAAATCAAAATTGTTGTGATGAACCAGGTGAAGATTGTAGTCAAGGTTATCCTACAACATGTAATTCAGATTGTGCACAAGTATTTGAGCCATATTATGATAATTGTAGACAATTGTTTGATGATATTGATGGACGAATTTTAGATACTACAATTATAGAATGTAGGACACAGGGACGACCACAACCACCAGCACGACCACAACCACCTATACCAGCACCAGCACCTCCTAATATGCAAGATCCTGATTGTAATATAGTAGATCCGTCAACTACAAATTTTTCTTGTGATTCTACTAGAGAATGTAGAGATATATGTGATAATTGGTATTGTGATACATCATCAGGTTATTGTGAAGATTAAATATTAATTTAGTATAATTATATTAATCCTAACTATCTTTTTCTACATCATCTTCACCTTCTCCATAAATATTTATTGAACCATTTTCAACTACTATAAATATCATTCATATGTTCAAATAGTATAGGATTTGAAATATTTGTAGGTGTAACAATTTTTGATGCAACACTCATAGTTTGTAATTCTTGTATTAATAATTTAGCAGTATAAGGTATTTGTATAATATTTTTATCAGTTATAGGATTATCATCATATGATATTAATC
>Ga0307488_10003127_pt1 | contig 13901 bp, 12 predicted proteins | sample SB02metaG_FD_202248 | JGI IMG/M metagenome (GOLD analysis project Ga0307488, IMG submission 202248) | Sea-ice brine microbial communities from Beaufort Sea near Barrow, Alaska, United States - SB 0.2 | ecosystem: Environmental > Aquatic > Marine > Coastal | place: USA: Alaska | collected... | reverse complement strand
TGGGCTAAATGCAGAATAACCGCATTGTGGCTTGCGGCGCATATAGCGATGTAAAAACCAAAAACCGCTTCAGCTTCAAGCCGGTAATTGTCATCTAATTGCGCGGTGCCAATACTGTCATGTTTGAGTTGAATTTCTTCAAAATCAGCTTGAGTACCACGCATCGCCGCATAATAGGCTGACATACCCTCGATACCATGGCGAAACTCTAATAAATCAAATTGCGATTCTTTATTGTTAGCCATTAGGGCAAATAGTGGATCTGACAGTCCACTCAAAATTTTATCACTGACATAAGTGCCGCCACCTTGACGACGGGTGACTAAATTTTTTGCTTCTAACTTTTGCATGGCTTCACGTAACGAAGGACGAGAAACATCAAACTGTTTAGCCAGTTCTCGCTCTGCCGGTAATTTTTCGCCCGGCTTCACACTACCTTCTAAGATCATAGTCTCAAGCTGAGCCAAAATAATATCTGACAACTTAGCTTGCTTCACCGGCTTTTTAATACTCGGAATCGACATATAAAATCCTTTATTATTGAGCTATTACGTATCTAAATCCACTGGCTTTATTTTAAAAAACCTTGGTAAATTGGTCTTACCAATTAATAATTTAGAATATAATGTAACAAATGCTTTTAGCGTTGTAAACACTGTGGGTGATTTATAATCAATTACCTACTTAAAGATTTTCGTGATATCAGTGTAGAAGCGTGAATAAGCAAACACTTTCGTTCAATTAATTAAACTCGATTGACACTAAGTCAGGTTATTCACCATAACGCTGCACAAGCACACCACAAACACGGTAAATTTGTTATCTTTTACACTTAACTATGATTGAGCTAAGGCTAAAGTAACAAATGCTTTATAGATAGAATAAACGATCTCACTTCGTGGAAATGAAGATTATAAGTATAATAGGTAGTTGTAAGCTGTCAGCTATCAGTAACAAGAGTGTAGCTATATGGGTAGACGATTAAATCTGGTTTTGGTTTTAAGCTGACAGCTGAGCACTGACAGCTTAAAACTTCTATTTTCTTTTTTTCTTTAATTTAAACTAAGAAATAATGCCAGTTAAGGTTAATACGGCTATTACCGCTAGAAATAGTAACAAGGTACGTTTGGCTAATTTTACTAATAAACAAGGCTCTGCAGTATAGTCATCAGCGTCAACCATAAAGTCTTCTGACATCTGAGCAACACTGATTAAGACTTGGCTTGGCGTTTTTTCAAATTCAAATAAGTTATCTATCCAAGCGGGCATTGCTTTTGAGAAATGGCCAACAAACATATAACCAAAAGCAACAAGCCTCACCGGTAGCCAATCAAGCCAAAACAATAATTGTTGCGTTGCTTTATCACCGTTATCGCCATTGTCAATAACCCGCTCTTCGCTATTTTCATCCTCAACATCCACAGCCAAGCTTTCTGCGTTAACACTTTCATTTACCCTAGTTAATAAGCGATAAAACAATGCACCTACGGCACCGAATAAAATGAAAAACAGCATAACCGCAATAAAGTAGCGATAATTTAACCAGACCATTGTTTGGCCAAAGCCCATGTTAGCAATGTTTTTCTCTTGTTGTAGTTGCAAGTGATGCAACTCACAACTGGTTAATTCACCCTTAAAAGCTGCTTGTAAATAGCTTTTATAAACCTCGCGCGTTTTCACGCAACCAAAGCAAACAATCAATATTAAGGTTGAGGCAATTAAATAAAGTAAAGCGTTATCCACTTGTGCCAATAAAAAATGACAACCTAGTACAGGAATAAAAATTACTGCATAGCTTAACAGTGCAGAACTTCGATAATTAGCCAGCAACTTAGTCTGCTTAATTACCGCCATATATCGTTGGTACAAGGTATCAAATTGCCAAGCACTTGACGAAAAGTAACGCTCGGCAGCTAGTGCAATTAACAAACTAATCAAGCTCATGTTTAATTATCCTCTATTTTTAAAAAATTTCAGCTCTTTAGCTACGTTTTATTAGCTGTAAGTCTTAAGCTGTCAGCTATCAGTTACTCCCAACTCACAGTTGGTGTTTGTTTTTACTGACAGCTTTTTTACTTCAAACTGACAGCTATTTTATTAATAATGCTCTAAAACTTGGCCAATCAAACGCGGGCCCAGGATCTGTTTTACGTCCCGGCGCAATGTCACTATGTCCAACAATGTTATTTTCTAAGCCCGTATAATTGCCGATTAAGCTATGACTTAGGCGGCTAAGCTGCTGATATTGTACTTCAGTATAAGGAATATCGTCAGTCCCTTCTAGCTCAATACCGATTGAAAAGTCATTACATTTTTCTCGACCTTGATAACACGACAGGCCAGCGTGCCAAGCTTTGTCGTTAAACGAAACATATTGCACAATATTGCCGTCACGTTGAATAAGGCAATGCGCGGATACGCGTATGCGGTATATACTTTCAAAATAAGGATCTATGCTTGGGTCTAAATTACCCAGAAAAAAATTAGTGATGTGGTCAGCGCCAAATTGCCCCGGTGGCAATGAAATATTATGCACAACCAATAAACTCACCGCTTCATTTTCGGCTCTAGGTTCAAAGTGGTTCGACGGTTGAATTTCAACGTTACTGAGCCAACCCTTTTTAATGATCAGTTCAGCGCTATTTTTTCGATCCTTTGGCAAAGATGACATACAATAATTCACCGGTTGTTTATCCTTGTACTATTACATAGTAAAGTGGACAACAGAACAAGATATACCAAACAGATTAACCGAAGAGTTGGACATAAATGACTAAAAATGACACAACAGCAAATTTTGGCAAAGGTTTTGTCTGGGTAGCTTGGGTGCTTGGCATCGCCTTATTGGTTTTTATTTTTCAAGACTTGTTAGACGGACAATATAATCCCAATCAAGACCCTAAACTTTCAATGCAAGCCAATGGTAAAGCCGCCGTTACCTTGGAACAAAACCGCCAAGGGCATTATGTAACAAACGGTGCCATTAATGGCCGCAAGGTTACATTTTTACTGGATACTGGTGCTACACAAGTGTCAATTCCGGCCCATGTTGCAGAAAACCTAGCCCTGCAAGCGCAAGGACAACAACGTGTGCAAACCGCTAATGGCATTATTACCGTCTTTACCACCCAAATAAACGAGTTACGCATAGGTAATATCTATTTGTATGATATAGCAGCAAATATTAACCCCAGCATGAGCGCTGATGAAATTCTGTTGGGCATGAGCGCGCTAAAAAGAGTAGAATTTAGCCAAACCGGAAAACAACTAATTTTACGAGAGCAGCTTTAAATGTTACCAGCCTCATTATTACACGACATCAGCAAAACCGTTACCTGGGCATTATGTGAAGACCTAGGCGTTAATACCTACCAAGAACTCGCCACTAGCCGTGATATAACCGCCGAACTTATTCCAATAGAAAACCAAGCGGTAGCTAACATTATTAGTCGTGATGCCTGTGTTATATGCGGCGTTGCTTGGGTAAATGAAGTATTTAAACAACTTGATAACATTTACCACACCACAACCACAATCACTTGGTTTGTTAATGATGGCGAAAGCGTAAAAGCCAACACCACCTTATTTGAATTAACGGGTAACGCACGTATTTTATTAACCGGTGAGCGAACCGCCTTAAACTTTTTACAAAGTCTTTCAGGTACCGCAACCGTGACTAGCCACTTTGTTAAACACTTAACAGGCACCACGACTAAGCTACTTGATACCCGTAAAACCTTACCTGGTTTGCGTAGTGCACAAAAATACGCTGTAACTTGTGGTGGAGGGGTCAATCATAGAGTTGGCTTGTTTGATGCCTTTTTAATTAAAGAAAATCACATTGCCGCTTGTGGCGGTATTGAAAAGGCGATCAAAACAGCACGCATCAACCATAGTGATAAAACAGTAGAAGTTGAAGTTGAGAACATTGAAGAGCTAACGCAAGCATTAAATGCCGGTAGCGATATCATTATGCTAGACAACTTTAGCCCCCAGATGATTGAACAAGCGGTGCAATTAACCGCAGCAATATCGGCCGGTAAAACCAAGTTAGAAGTGTCGGGTAATATGACGCTGGCAACATTAACAGATTATGCAAAATCAGGCGTCGACTTTATCTCGGTAGGAGCATTAACCAAACACGTACAAGCGGTTGATCTGTCAATGCGCTTTTGTTAAAAACGAAAAAAAATAAAGTAGTCAGCTTTCAGTTTAAAGCGGTCAGTTTAAAACTAAAGCCAAGTTAATCGCTAGTAAACACAGCTAAGCTCTAATAACTGAAAGCTGAAAGCTGCAGACTGATAGCTTAAAACTTTTAAATAGCGTGAAAATCAGTCATAGCGTCTTAAAAAACAAATACATTAAAAAAATATTAACAAATAATTTACATTTGGTCTTTTTTACCGCAATATTAATTTAGCTAACATAATCATCTATGGAGTTAAACGCAATGAAAAAGCTAAATACAATCAAAAAAGCACAAGGTTTTACCCTAATTGAATTAATGATCGTTGTCGCGATCATAGGTATTTTAGCCGCGGTAGCATTACCGGCTTATCAAGATTATACAAAAAAAGCGAAATTTGCCGAAGTAGTTTCTATGGTTGGAGCAGCAAGAACAGCTGTTGAGTTATGTTACCAAACCGAAGGCGCGCTAGACAACTGTGATGCTGACTATCGCGGTATACCAGCAACTGTAGTTACGACTACTTATGACAACTTAGATACTATGAGCATTGTTAACGGTGTTATTACTGCAACATCAACAGCGGGTACTGATAGTGCTAACTTAATTGCGACTCCTGATGCGACGTCTGGAGTACTTGTCTGGACTAATACATCTACGACAGATCCAAGCTGTATAACTAAAGGCTGGTGTAAGTAGTACAACTCTTAATTTGAAAAAGCTCCTGCGGGAGCTTTTTTTATTTTAAATTTTAGCAAAATTATTTTTTTCCTAACTAAAATAGTTACACTGTAACCGTTGGTTATTACTGAGTTTTATAAGCTTATGAAAGGATTGCATCAACAATCTAGCCTACTCTCTGCGCTATCTAAGCATAACGTCGTCCCTACTGAAAAGGCAGAGAAAATTAGTGCTGACTTTATTCGGCAAAACAAGCCTTTTTTACGCTATTTAATTGAAGACAAAGAAATTAATGCTAAAGATATTGCTAGCACCCTATCGCGTAGTTTTGGTTGTCCATTAATCGACTTAGAACATTTTGATACCTCGATAATTCCTGATGGTATACGTAACGAAAAACTGATCCGTAAACACCACGCCCTGCCGTTGTATTTACGTGGCAAAGTGTTATTTGTTGCCATGTCTGATCCCACTAACCTTGATGCCCTAGAAGAAATTCAGTTTAATACTGGCTATGCTACCGAGTTAGTGATTGCCAACGAAACAGCTTTAAGCAATTGTATTGAAAAACTATTAGAAGCCGGCAGTGATTCGCTTGATATTTCTGATATCGACGCGAAAGCATTAGCTGGCATTGATGTTCAAGAGGAGCGAAAAGAAGAAGAACACATTGGGCTTGGCGATAAAGAAGATGCACCCATTGTGGTCTATATCAATAAAATACTGCTCGACGCCATTCGCAAAGGTGCTTCAGATTTACATTTTGAACCTTATGAAAAGTCTTACCGCATTCGTTTTCGTATTGACGGTATTTTAAATGAGGTGGCTAGGCCTCCAGTATCACTCGCCGCGAGAATGGCCGCACGTTTAAAGGTGATGTCAAAATTAGATATTGCTGAACGTCGTGTGCCACAAGATGGCCGTATTAAATTAGCCTTATCTAAAAGGAAGTCGATTGATTTTCGTGTCAGTACCTTGCCCACCATGTGGGGCGAAAAAGTGGTTATGCGTATTCTTGACTCGTCAAGTGCCATGTTAGGCATCGACATGCTAGGGTATGCGCCCAAACAAAAGCAAATTTACATGGACGCCTTAGCACAACCACAAGGTATGATTTTAGTTACTGGGCCAACCGGCTCAGGTAAAACGGTTTCACTTTATACCGGCTTAAATATTTTAAATACCGAAGAGCGAAATATCTCGACCGCCGAAGATCCCGTTGAAATTAACCTTGAAGGCGTTAACCAAGTACAAATTAATGCCCGCGCCGGTTTAACCTTTCCCAGTGCATTACGCTCATTTTTACGCCAAGATCCCGACATTGTCATGGTCGGTGAAATTCGTGATTTAGAAACCGCAGAAATTGCCATTAAAGCCGCGCAAACGGGCCACTTAGTCTTGTCAACATTACATACTAATTCAGCAGCAGAAACCTTAACCCGTTTATTAAATATGGGGGTGCCGTCATACAACGTTGCCAGTTCAGTCACCATTATTATCGCTCAGCGATTGGCCAGACGATTATGTACCCACTGCAAAGCAGAAGAACACATACCTGAAAGTGAGCTCCTCGCTCAAGGTTTTTTACCTGAGCAAGTTAGCGAGATAAAATTATTTAAACCGGTAGGTTGCGATTTTTGCACCGGCGGCTATAAAGGTCGAGTAGGTATCTATGAAGTAATTAAAATTAGTGACATAACCGCGAATTTAATTATGAACGGCGCTAACTCCTTAGATATTGCCGCCCAATGCCAACGTGAAGGCTACAATAATTTACGCCAGTCAGGGCTAGAAAAAGCCACTTTAGGGGTAACCAGTTTAGAAGAAGTTAATCGGGTAACCAGTGCCTAACCATTTTACTGCAGCAGCACTTAGCATTATAACGCCACTGGTTAATTGAAAGCGGTCAGCGTTGTTTATTACCCCTTAGCCAATAAGTGCGGTGCGGTTCGCTAACCTGCCAATCTGTGGCTAAAAATTGCCAAGTGTAGACAATAGCGATAAGCTCAATGTTATAGCAATAATAATAAAAATTAACCTAGCGCTATGGCTAGTAATAAGCTTAACCATAACTAGACAATCATTAGACAATCATTAGACAATAAAAAATCAGGTTAAGCCCATGGCTGTTTCTTCAACAATAAAAGTACAAAACAGAAAAAGTAAAGTTAAAGCGCTTGATGTTTATAAATGGCAAGGGCTAAACCGCAAAGGTAAAAAAATCAATGGTGAGCTTAATGCCACCAGCATCTTAGAGCTTAAAGCCCAGCTGCGTAAGCAAGGTATAACCCCAGGTAAAATCAGTAAAAAAGCTAAACCTTTATTTGGTCTGGGCGGCGATAAGAAAATTCTACCGGTTGATATTGCCGTGCTTACTCGCCAAGTTGCCACTATGTTATCGGCTGGCGTGCCCTTAGTACAAACTATTGAAATGATCGGCTCTGGCCACAACAATGGCAATATGCAAAAATTACTTGCCACTATCGGTCACAAATTACAATCGGGTATACCGCTGTCTGAGTGCTTGCGTGAGCACCCAAAATATTTTGATGACTTATATTGTGATTTGGTAAACTCAGGTGAACAATCTGGTTCACTTGAAACTATCTATGAACGTATTGCTACCTACAAAGAAAAGGCAGAAGCACTAAAAGCAAAAATAAAAAAAGCCATGACTTATCCTATTTCTGTTTTAGTTATCGCCTTTATTGTTACCTCAGTATTATTAATTTTTGTGGTGCCAGTATTCCAAGACATTTTCGCTAGTTTTGGTGCAGAGCTACCCGGTTTTACTTTACTGGTTATTGCGATATCTGAATTTATGCAGGCCTATTGGTATTTTGGTATTGCTGGGCTATTTATTGGCAGTTACTTATTTAAAAAAGCCCATAGAAATAGTCAGACTTTTCGCGATAGCCTTGATAGAAAAATATTAAAAATTCCTGTTATTGGTGACGTGCTAAAAAAAGCAGCGGTTGCTCGTTATGCCAGAACCTTATCAACCACCTTTGCCGCTGGTGTACCTTTACCCGATGCGTTAGAATCTGCTGCTGGCGCATCAGGTAATGCGGTATTTCGTGAGGCTATTTTAGAGATTCGTGCTGAAGTAACCTCAGGGATGCAAATGAACTTAGCCATGCGCAATTGTGCTATTTTTCCTGATATGGTGGTGCAAATGGTCGCCATTGGTGAAGAGTCTGGCTCAGTTGACGATATGCTGGCGAAAGTGGCTACGGTTTATGAGCAAGAAGTTGACAATGCGGTGGACAATTTAACCACACTGCTTGAACCGATGATTATGGCGGTGCTAGGTGTGGTTATCGGGGGCTTAATTATTGCCATGTATTTACCTATTTTTCAAATTGGTATGGTGGTATAAGTTAGCTTAAAGCACTGGCCATATACCTTGACTTAACAGGATAAAATTAAAGCGATGCTTGTCATCGTTTTTTTGTTCACTTGGCATTATTTAATCAAAGCCATTAACATAAATCACCGACATTTTGAGGCCTATTCTTTTGACTGACTTTATTACGCTAATGACCAACTCACCCGCATTTTTTTATGGTGTTATCATCGTTTTTTCTTTACTGATAGGGAGCTTTTTAAATGTGGTTATTTATCGCTTACCTAAAATACTAGAACAAGGTTGGAAAAGAGAATGTCGCGAATTTTTAGCTGATGAACTTGCTAAACCCGTCAAGCCTGTAGAAGCGATTATTACCCTGTCAACGCCAAGCTCTAGCTGCCCATCTTGCCAACATAAAATACGTTTTTACGAAAACATTCCAGTCATAAGTTGGTTATGTTTACGCGGTAAATGCAGTCAATGTCAGGAAAAAATAGCGCTGCGTTATCCGTTAGTTGAATTAACAACTGCGCTATTAAGTGTGGTTATTGCCGCCCATTATGGCGTTAGCTTGACCACACTCATGCTATTAGTATTAACTTGGGGCTTAATTTGTTTAACCTTAATTGATTTTGATCACATGCTATTACCTGATCAAATAACGCTGCCATTAATATGGCTAGGGCTATTGGTTAACATTAATGGCAGTATTGTGCCATTAAACGAAGCGGTTATTGGCGCGGTTGCCGGTTACTTAAGCTTGTTTAGTATATTTTGGTTATTTAAGTTAATGACCGGCAAAGAAGGTATGGGTCATGGTGATTTTAAACTGGTGGCGCTTTTTGGTGCTTGGTTAGGCTGGCAATTATTACCCTTACTGATTTTAATGGCCTCAGCCGTTGGTGCTGTTATTGGCATCAGCCTAATGGTATTTAAAAATCACCAGCGTGAGCAAGTGATTCCCTTTGGCCCCTATTTAGCGGTTGCAGGTTGGATAACGCTACTCTGGGGTAATGGCATTTGGTCGTGGTATTTAAGTACCTTAACTTAAAGAGCGTTCAAAAACAGAAAAAAGCTGTCAGCTGTCAGTAAAAGAAGCTTTCAGTAAAACAATCGCCTCTAGCAGGTTAGGTAAAGCTGACAGCTGATAGCTTCAAACTTAACACGAACTTAGCGGAATTATTTATGTCTGAATTTATTGTAGGCTTAACCGGCGGTATTGGCAGTGGCAAAACCACCGTTAGTGATATTTTCGCCGAATTAAATATCGACATTATCGATGCAGATATTGCGGCTCGTATTGTTGTAAAGCCCGGCAGCAAAGCACTATTAGCGATTACAGCGCATTTCGGTGCTGACTATATTGCTGATAATGGCGAACTTAACCGAGCTAAACTGCGCAGCCGCATTTTTAGTCAGCCTCAAGATAAAGCTTGGTTAAATAATTTATTACACCCGTTAATTCGAGCAGAAATAGTCAGCCAAATAGCGCAGGCCAAAAGCAGCTATTGCTTACTAGTGGCGCCCTTACTGCTAGAAAATAATTTACATAAAATGGTCAACCGTGTTTTAGTGGTTAATGTTGACGAAGCAAGCCAAGTTGAACGCACCCTAGCACGTGATCCAAGTTCAGCGGCAGAAATCAAGCGTATTATAGCGAGCCAAATGCCGAGTGAACAACGACTAAACTTTGCTGATGACATCATCAATAATCAGCATAAAAGTCTAGAAGATATTCGTCAACAGGTGATAATTTTAGCTAAAAAATATCAGTTATTATCTGCCAGCACTTGCCACCCTAGTCCTAATAAGTAAGCCTTTGGCCGGTGTTGTTGAAAAATAATTCGCCATTTTACCAAGCTGTGCATACTATAAAGACATTACTCGCTAATTTTTAAAAAAAGTTTCTAATTAATGACCGCTATACTATATGAACATCCGCTTAACGAGCGTATTCGTAATTATTTAAAACTTGAGCAATTATTTTTCCAGGCTTCAGATTGCTTACAATACAATATGGCCACTAGTCACAGTATTTTTTTTAATGCTTTATTTGCCATGCTAGATACCGTGGATCGTAATGATATACGTGGTGACTTGATTAAGGACTTAGAAAAACTAGAACAAAATTTAGTGGTTTGGTCAAAAATTCCAGATATTAATAGCGCCGCCCTCGAAGATAACTTAAAAAAAATGGTTGCCCTCTCCAGCCAATTAAAAGGCCCTAGCCCTAAGTGGCTGCAATTCAAAGATGATAAGTTTTTGGTGGCGTTAAAGCAGCGTTTCGCGATTCAGGGCGGCAGTTCGCTCTTTGATCTACCACAATTACAGTTTTGGTTAAGCCAACCAAGGGCTGAAGTTGAAGCACAATGCCGGCATTGGCTGTCGCTACTGGCACAAATTAGTACCGCTTTATCACTGGTGCTAAAGTTTGTTCGTCAACGGACGCAGTTCAAGGAAATAACAACCGATAGTGGCTTTTACCAAGACAATGGCGAAGGGTTAATATTATTACGTATCAAGATTGCGGATCATCTACCTTGTTATCCCATCATTAGTGGTAACCGTTTTCGCTACTCAATACGCTTTATGACGCCCTGTAATGAAAGCGGCCGTAAATACTCCAAGCAAACAACCCACTTCCAGTTGGCTCGGTGTAAATAAACATAGTTAATAGTTGTTAGTGATTAGTTTTAAGCTGTCAGTATCTACATAGTTGTCAGTTTTAAGCTTCTAACTGACAGCTTAAAACTGAAAGCTTCTCGCTCCCCCTAGCCGCTTAAGTAAAATTCTCTTATAATGGCATAACAATTTTAAGTTAGTAGTAATTCTTATGACACTAAAAGTAGCTTGTCCCACTTGTAAAAAAGAAGTCATTTGGCAAGAAGAAAGTCAATATCGTCCATTTTGTTGTAAACGTTGCCAGTTAATTGATATTGGTGATTGGGCTGACGAGAATCATAAAATCAGCCAACCCGTTCAAGGTGCTGTTGAGTTAAATGAAGAGATGCTCGATGCTTTAGAAGCCGAATTTTTACAACATAATAAATTCTTTGTTGAACCCGAGTAAGACCCATTTGATTAATTAAGTGATCACCTTTTTCAGGTGGAAAAATGGCTAGATACCAGGCATAAAATTTAATAAGGCGTTATTTACCTTATAAATGCTATCACGCGATAGTTCTTCACTTTTAACCATTAAAAATGCACAGGTCATTAATCAACTTAGTAAAATATGGCCTACTTAACATAAGCGCTGTTAATACTTCCGCGATTGTTAGAATGAATCATCAATAAAATATTATTGATGATTTTTTAGCAGCTTTTCAATAATGGCTTGATTAGCCGCCGGAAAGTTTAAAGTAGCGAACTCTGCTAAGCTAAACCAACCTGATTGCTGCCCTTCTAAAGCTTTTGCTTGGCCAGTAAAGTTATCAACAACAAATACCTCTAGTAACACTTTTTTATCACCGTAATCATGGCTGATTTGCATTAATAGTGTACACGTTAGAGTTTCAATGGCGACTTCTTCTTTAAGCTCTCTATAAAGCGCTTGATGAACAGTTTCATTTTCTTCCACTTTACCACCAGGAAATTCCCACTTGCCACCCTGATGACTATCCGCCAATCGTTTAGTGAGAAAAAACTTATGGTCTTGCTTGATCACCCCAACCGCAACATGCACAATTTTTGTCATTATTTATCCTAAATACTTATCTAATACCAAGTTAATTTATTATCTGCGAACTTTTAATGCCTGCAGTAAAAAATTAGCTCACTTAATTAATCAAACGAGTATCAAAGATTATACCCGCTACAGATGTTTGCTGGCAAATCAGGTTAATCGCCAGCTTAACAGTTGACAGACTGAAGTCCGACCTACAAAAAAATGGCCCTACACAAAAAAACCATGCCTCAAAAATAGGATGTCTGCACATTGTCACTCTTTCACCTGACGTGCAAGCATACACTCATGCCGTGCAGCCATGAATAGCTAGGAACGGCCATGTGAACCTGACATACCCTCATCTTGAAAATAAAAATGCCAGTCACTTGACTGGCATTTATCAATAATTTACTTGTTGAGTGCTTAGGTTAATTTGCCGTGGCACTGCTTATATTTCTTACCTGAGTTACATGGGCAAGGTTCATTTCGACCCACACGTGGCAAGCTTGCTTTTTCTGGCGCTGAAGCTGATTCATGCTTAAACTCTTTTGGCAATTCATCGGCTTTTCTATGTTGCTCTTCAACGGCTTCAACATCAGATTCTGCTCTAATTTGCACCTTACTTAAGATACCAATAACATCGTATTTTAAGTTATCAAGCAACTCAGCAAACAATTCAAACGACTCACGTTTAAATTCTTGTTTCGGGTTCTTTTGCGCATAACCACGTAAATGAATGCCTTGACGTAAATGATCCATCGCCGCTAGGTGCTCTTTCCAATGCGAGTCTAAGCTTTGTAACATAACAGCTTTTTCAAATTGACGTAAAACCTCAGCACCCACCATTTCTTCTTTAGCCACATAACTGGCATCAACTGCATCTAAGATTTTTTCACGTAAAGTATCTTCATGCAAATTACTGTCTTCTTCTAGCCACTTTGCAATGGGTAGTTCAAGAGTAAGTTCGCCTTTAAAGCGCTCTTCTAAGCCAGTAATATCCCACATTTCTTCTAACGATTGTGGTGGAATATGTTGGCCAATTAGGCCATTAACCACATCGGTGCGAATCGCGGTAATCACATCAGCAATATCGGCTTCATCCATTAATTCATTACGTTGTTCGTAAATAACTTTACGTTGATCGTTTGAAACATCATCAAATTCAAGTAATTGCTTACGAATATCAAAGTTACGGCCTTCAACTTTACGCTGCGCATTTTCAATACTCTTAGTTACCCAAGGGTGTTCAATAGCTTCGCCGTGCTCCATGCCAAGTTTACGCATCATGTTGCCGATACGCTCTGAAGCAAAAATTCGCATCAAACTATCTTCCATTGACAGGTAAAAACGTGTCGAACCCGCATCGCCTTGGCGACCCGAACGACCACGTAATTGGTTATCAATACGACGAGATTCATGACGTTCTGTAGCAACAATGTGCAAACCACCGGCTGCTAATACTTTGTCATGCTCTACTTGCCAAGCGGCTTTAACTTCAGCAATTTTTTCTTCGCTTGGATTATTTAGCTTTTCAAGCGTAGTGGTTAAGTTACCGCCCAGTACTATATCGGTACCACGACCCGCCATATTAGTAGCAATAGTCACTGCGGAAATTTTACCGGCATCGGCAACAATTTCAGCTTCCTGTTGATGAAATTTAGCGTTAAGTACTTTGTGCTTAATTTTTTCTTTCTTTAAGAATGACGACAGAAATTCTGAGGTTTCAATACTGATGGTACCCACCAACACTGGCTGACCACGCTTAACACAATCTTTAATATCGTCTAAAATGGCTTCAAACTTTTCTTCACCTGTTAAGTAAATTAAATCAGGTAAATCTTTACGTACCATTGGCTGGTTTGTTGGGATCACTACAGTTTCTAAAGCATAGATATGATTAAACTCAAACGCTTCAGTGTCGGCAGTACCTGTCATTCCTGACAGTTTATTATAGATGCGGAAAAAGTTTTGGAAGGTAATTGACGCCAGTGTTTGATTTTCATTTTGAATATCTACAC
>Ga0307488_10003126_pt1 | contig 13902 bp, 16 predicted proteins | sample SB02metaG_FD_202248 | JGI IMG/M metagenome (GOLD analysis project Ga0307488, IMG submission 202248) | Sea-ice brine microbial communities from Beaufort Sea near Barrow, Alaska, United States - SB 0.2 | ecosystem: Environmental > Aquatic > Marine > Coastal | place: USA: Alaska | collected... | reverse complement strand
GTTTGGTGGTAAAGCAGAGATTGAGAAAAATCATACTTTTCACGGTTTTTACGGATATGGCTGGGCACACTTTACGGCTATCAAGATGATAGTAAGTAAAATTACTCGTCTTGTTAAGGGGACATAATAATGCCCGCAAAACGTAAAGCAAAGAAAAAAGACTCAAGACTTACTAGAGCAAAAGTAAAAGGCTATAATAAGCCAAAACGTACTCCCGGCCATGCAAAAAAGAGCCACATTGTAGTAGCCAAGGTAGGAACAAAAATTAAGACTATTCGCTTTGGGCAGAAAGGAGCGAAGACGGCAGGGAAGCCTAAGGCAGGTGAGTCTGCAGCAATGAAAGCAAAGCGACGTAGTTTTAAAGCGCGTCATGCAAAAAATATAGCAAAAGGTAAAATGTCGGCAGCATATTGGGCGGACAAGGTAAAATGGTAGGAGAATATAATGAGTGAAGGAACAATAAGCGTACCTACCTGGGCACTCCCAGTAGTAGCAGGTATACTGTCTATTGCGGTAGCATGGGGCGCAGCAAATGCTCGTGCCGATGCTACAGAAGCCGAAGTAACGCGTATTGAGCGTGTAGTAACGGAAGCTGCAGAAAAGATTGGAGAAAACGGAGAGTTAACAAAAGTGAATCAAGCTAAAATCGAGGCTATTGTATCTTCTTTGTCTGACCAAGCTGAGACTGCAAAAGAGTCCGATGCAAAGCTTCAGCAGCTAATAGAGATTATGCTGAAAGCGAACTAATGAATAATGTGGGCATATGCGCTGATAGTAATATTAGCATCAGGGGAAAATGCGCCTGTGCTCACTTACAAGTTTTTGGAACAGTGTAGATATCAAGCCCAAGAACTAACTCGTAGTTATAATAACTTTAGCCCCGTAAAATCGGCAAAGTGCACCCCCACCGTAGTTGAAAAAGATGCAGAGCTTATAGATCTTGAATGGAACAAAGCTATTCTTGAGCTCGCTACAGAGAAATAAATGAGTAAGAAATTAGAAATAAAAAGTAAATTTGCACAATATGACTTAGATGGAGATGGGATAGTGACTGATGCTGAACTTGCAAGAGCTTCCGAAATGGTAGAACTTGAGCTGCGGGAAGAAAAGGCACATTCTCAAAAACAAATGGCATGGATAGCAATACTAGCAATGTGTGCATACCCACTGATGTCACTCATAATTCCAGACAGTAAATTAGACACTTGGAGTTCAATGAGTGATATGATCTTTTTATCGCAGGCGTCTATAGTAGGAATGTACTTTGGTGCGCAGGCTTACATGGCAAGAAAATAAAATGGCAATTGAAATAAGTCGTGCTGATATATCAGGCGACTACTTGTTCGACTTACAATCTGAGACACGCTTTCTTAAGCTACCAATAGAGCCGTATTTGGATCTATTGAATGTCACTCCACTACCATCCCAGGTAGCAATTATTAACGCAGTTAATAGCCCTAAGTATCGATTTGTCTGCGCTGCAGTCTCCCGAAGGCAAGGCAAAACTTACATAGCTAACATCGTTGGACAGATAGTATCATTAGTACCTGGCTCCAACATTCTTATTATGTCTCCTAACTACGCGTTGTCTCAGATTTCTTTTGACCTTCAGAGAAATCTGATAAAACACTTTGAATTAGAGGTTACAAAGGATAATGCTAAAGACAAAGTTATTGAACTATCTAACGGATCTACTATTAGAATGGGCTCTGTTAATCAAGTGGATTCTTGTGTTGGTAGGAGTTATGATCTTATTATCTTCGATGAAGCCGCTTTGGCTGATGGTAGAGATGCTTTTAACGTAGCACTACGACCCACTCTAGATAAAGAAAATTCTAAAGCGATTTTTATTTCTACTCCCCGAGGTAGAAACAATTGGTTTTCACAATTTTGGAATCGGGGATACTCTGATGAGTTTGCAGAGTGGTGTTCTATAAAAGCTACTTATCGTGATAACCCACGAATGAGCGAAAGCGATATATCTGAAGCACGAAAGTCTATGTCCGACGCAGAATTTAGGCAAGAGTATGAAGCAGATTTTAATACATATGAAGGACAGGTTTGGAACTTTGATTTTGAAACCTGTGTTGCTGATTTTAGCGAACTTGATGTTAGTAAGTTTGATGTATTTGCAGGGCTGGACGTAGGCTATAAAGATCCTACTGCATTTTGTGTAATTGCATATGATTGGGATAATGAAAAGTTTTATCTAGTAGATGAGTATATGAATGCAGAGCGCACTACCGAACAGCACGCCAAAGAAATCCAAACACTTATAGATAAGTGGGATATTGATTATATTTATATTGACTCCGCAGCTCAGCAGACTCGATTTGATTTAGCACAGAACTATGACATTAGTACTATAAACGCAAAGAAGTCATTGTTAGATGGGATAGGGCATGTTGCAGGTATTGTCGACAATGAAAAACTACTAATAGATCAAAGATGTAAAGAAAGCTTGTATTCAATAGAAAGCTATCAATGGGATCCTAACCCTAACTTAGTACGAGAAAAGCCAAAGCATGATAGATCTTCACATATGGCAGATGCAATGAGGTACGCACTATATTCATTTATAACTTCTAATATCTCGTTTTAATGATACCAAGCCAAAAATAGTATTTGACAATATACCTTAAAGAGGATATAATTCTTCTATTAATGAAAGCAGCGAACCAAAATGCCTAAGCTAAAAAGAGATATAGTAAAGTATGTTCGGGACAAGGCAAAAGCCCGTTATGAGAAAGCAAAAGAATGCAGGATTTGTGGTGCAAAAGCTCCTCTTGATTTTCATCATTTCTATAGCTTAACTCCTTTATTAAAAAAGTGGATAAAAGAAAATAACCACAACCCAGAATATATACAAGCTTTGAGAGATGACTTTATAGAAGAACATCAACCAGAGTTATATGAACACACAACTACCTTATGTCATATGCATCACTTAAAACTACATTCAGTTTACGGTAAAGACCCAGCACTTACTACAGCTAAAAAGCAAATGAGATGGGTAGAGATTCAGAGAGAAAAACATGGCATGGTATGATCGATTCTTTGCACAACCCGAGGTTCAGGAAAAGTTAAATCCTGTTCAGCAGTACCTCGGCGCAGGAACACAGACCTCCAGAGAGTTTACTGACAAGTATGAAACTTATTATGAAAACTTAGAAGTTGTAAACCGTGCTGTAAACATGGTAGTAGATGATTGTGCAGAGATACCTGCAATAGTAGATAGAGTGTCTAGAAAAGGTGTAATTCGTAACATTAAAAGAAGTAAAGTTGAGACCTTATTAAATATAGAACCAAACCCTTTTCAGGATATAAACACGTTTAAAAGGAACTGCATCACAGACTATTTGTTGGATGGAAACATATTTATATACTATGATGGAGTTCATCTTTATCATGTACCAGCAGATACAGTCACAATCCATGGAGACTCAAAAACATATATAGAAAAGTATACCTATAACGATGTTGATTACAGCCCTAATGAGATTATTCATATTAAAGAAAATTCTTTTCATGATATCTATAGAGGCGTCTCTAGATTAAAACCTGCCGTACGTACTATGCAGATTATGTCTTATATGCGAGCTTTTCAAGATAACTTCTTTCAGAACGGCGCAGTGCCGGGATTAGTTCTTAAGTCTCCTAATACTTTATCTGACAAAATTAAAGATAGAATGCTACAGTCTTGGCAAGCAAGATACAGGCCAGATGCGGGAGGAAGAAGACCCTTAATTCTAGATGGAGGTATTGAAGTTGATAAGATATCTAATGTTAACTTTAAAGAATTAGATTTTCAAGCTGCAATTACTGAGAACGAAAAGATTATACTAAAAGCAATTGGAGTACCTCCTATAATGTTGGACTCAGGGAATAATGCTAACATACGTCCTAATATGCGTTTGTATTATTTAGAGACAATACTTCCAATTGTAAGAAAAATGAACTTTGGTTGCAGTAGATTTTTTGGCTTTGAGATAAAAGAAGATATAACAAATATCCCTGCCTTACAGCCAGAACTACGAGATGCTTCGGCTTATTATACTTCATTAGTAAATGGAGGAATAATTACTCCCGCAGAAGCCAGGGTAAAGCTAGGCTTTCCGGAAATCGAAGGAACAGAAGATATACGAGTTCCTGCAAATATAGCAGGAAGTGCAGTAAACCCCGAGGAAGGGGGAAGACCACCAGAACCAGAAGGGGAAGAAGATGGCAGCGAGTAGATCACGAAAATTACGTATGCTAAAAGAGATAGGAATGTATTTTGCAGAGCTAGGAAGAATTCCTGCTAGATCAGAATACTCAAAACTTAAAGAAAGACCTAAGTTTTTAACTGTTAAAGAAGTAGACCGAATTTTAGGTTCTTGGACATTAATGTTAATGATGCTCGAGAAAGAACAAAAAGAATTGTGGGAAATAATAAACAGAGTTCCAGAACCGCCTGTAGTAAAGGCAAAGCCCGCTAAGATAGCGGTAAGTGAGAGGAAAGATGGAAAAGATATTTAATCTTACCTCTACTTTTAAGTCCCAAGCCTCAGAAGATGGGAGTATCATGATCAGGGGTATGGCAAGTACAGCAGACTTTGATCGCGCGGGTGATTCTATATCTGCGGATGCATGGACTAAAGGTGGATTGAAGAACTTTGAAAAGAATCCTATAATTCTTTTTAATCATGATTACAATAGACCTATAGGTAGGGCCACAGGATTAAAGGCCGGACCTAATGGTTTAGAGATGGAAGCAAAGATTAGCAAAGCAGCAAAGGATGTAGCTGAACTAGTTAAAGACGGTGTTCTTGGGGCCTTTTCCGTAGGTTTCCGAGTCAAGGATGCTGATTACTTAGAGGAAACCGACGGATTAAGAATAAAGGATGCTGAACTATTTGAGGTATCGGTAGTATCTGTACCGTGCAATCAATCAGCTACTTTTTCACTAGCCAAATCTTTTGATTCGATGTCTGAATACGAAGATTTCAAAAAAACTTTCACTAATAGTGACGGGGCGCAAGTCCAAAAGGAGATACAAATGTCTGAACAGGCACAACAACCCGTTGACTTGGAAGCTTTTGCTAAAAAAGTAGCTGAGGAAACTGCTGCTAAAATAGCGATGAAGCAAGCCGAGCAAAAAACAGCTGAGCAAGCTGAAATTAAGGCCGTAGAAGAGAAGGCAGCTGCTGATGCACATGCAGAAGCTCTTCAAGCAGAGACAGTCAAGTCTGCCATTAGAACTGGCGTCGAGTCTGGAGCTGAGCGGTTGCTCAACGATATCCGCAAAGAGTTTGAGTCTGAGAAAGCTCAAAATCAAGATATCATTAGCAAGTACAAGAAGGATCTTGAAGAGAAAGCAGAAGAAATCGCTGCTATGCAGAACAGCAAGCGTGACTTCTCTGGACGCGGAACTGGCGATCTTACCAAATTCGGTAAAGATTTCTTAGCTGCAACCGTTCTCGGAAAGATTACTGGAAAAAGCTTTGATACTGCTTTCGCCAAAGATCTTTTAGAAAAAGCTGGTGTTGACTATACTTCAACAACTTCAGCAGGTATCGATGTAATCGTTTCTCAGCAGTTTGAGAACGAAGTTCGTCAAGAAATGAAAGTTGCTCCTCTCTTCCGAGAGATCGCAGTAGCTTCCGGTGCCACAGTACTACCATTGGCCCCAGATGCCGGCGCAGCAACCTTTAGTGCAGGCGGTATTGGTGACTCTTCCAATCAACTGTCTGATGCTGGCGACAACAACTATACCGTTAGCCAGGTAATTCTACAAGCTCACAGGTTGATCGCTGGTACTTATATTGCGAACGATACTGACGAGCAAGTAGTAGTATCACTCTTGCCTATCATTACTTCAGCATTGGCTCGCGCTCATGCAGTAGCAATGGATAAAGCAATTCTTGTTGGTGCAGGTTCAGGTTCAATCTCTGTAGGTTTGACTGGTAACAACGGCGCTGATAACACTAGTGGTTTTGCAACTGCTTCAGCCCAAACTGCACTTGACGCTTCTGGCGCAGGTGAAGTAACTCCTGCTAACTTGCTTGCAATGCGTAAGGAAATGGGTAAGTATGGCTTGAACCCTGCTGATGTAGCGTACATTGTACCTACTGATGTGTACTACGAACTGATTGATGCTTCCGGTTTCACCGACGTATCAGAAGTTGGTGACGCACTTGCAGGAAAGCTACAAGGACTCGTAGGAACAGTATTTGGTTCACCAGTAATTGCTACTGATCAGCTCGCTCAGAACTTGGGTGCAGGTGGTGCTGTAACAACTTCTGCAGCAGTTGCAGTGAACGTAAACAACTACTTGATTCCACGTCTGAAAGGCGTTTCGATTGAGACAGAGTACAGTGTAAAAGATCAGCAGAATGTGATCGTAGCAGCACAGTCTCTCGGTTTCAACGAGCTGTTTGCTAACGCTGGCACTAACAAGCCTTCAATCTTCTGGGCTTACCAGTAATAGATTGATTGTTTTATTAACGAGGGGGAGTTCTTCTCCCCCAAGTTTTTACGAATTTACTTATGGCTGATTTAATTGCATTAACTACATACAAGGACGCCGAGGGCTTAAGTACTTCAAAAGAAGACTTGAGAATTAATGCGTTAATTCCATCCGTGAGTCAATTAGTAAAAACTTACTGCGGACATAGTTTTGTCGACTATTATTCTTCCGCAAGAACAGAAATATTTAATATTGACTGGGGCACTCATATTATTCAGTTAACAGAAACTCCGATCAATACTATAACTAGTGTACAAGAAAGATCTACTTATGGTAGTGCATATGCTACTTTGAGTACTTCTGCCTATGAGTATTATTTAGACGATACTACTGATAGTATCTTCAGAACTACTACAGGAGGATACAAAAGCTGGGCCAGAGGAGTAGGAGCAGTAAAAGTAATTTATACTGCAGGTTACAGCTCTGTGCCCGAAGATTTGAAGTTAGCCGTTATTGATTTAATTACTTATTATTTAAAAGACGAATATAAAGAGCGCCGAGTAATGGGAGGAGCTAGTATACAAAATCAAGCAAGTAGCTCACAAGCAGGAAACGTAGCTTTTCCTGACCACATAAAAAGAGTATTAGACTTGTACAAGAATTTTTAATGGCAACAAAAGATACAAAAGCTTTTCTTAAAGCACTAAATAAATTTGTCGGTAGAGAAGTACGAGGAACATTAAATACTTTTTATACTATGGTAACCATGACAGATCAAAGTCTAGGGCAAGGCTTTAAAGAGGGTTGGAATGATATCCAACGAGAAAATTCTGATAGAAATTTGATACAAGTTCCTGATAGTGTATTTTTTGATATAGGAGGTAAAGCAGTAAATGCAGTACATAGTTGGGCTTCTCAAGAGAGGACTTGGCCTCTGGTACAAGAATATTCCCCTAGTAAGTTAATAAGGTATTCTACTAGAAGAGACGTAAAGAAAGCCTATAAAATTGCAAAAGATACAGGTGTACAGCACTTTAACGCTTATTTAGATAGTACAGGTGCGACAAAACTATCTAAATACAATGATAAAGATAAAGACGGAAATAAGTTGTCGGCTAGAAAGTCTGAGGTAGGAGTATTTAAATCCTCTTCACATAGATCTCATCAAGGCGCCTCAACCGTAGGAGCTGCTAGATTATCAGCAGCTATGGCGTTTTTATCTAAAACAGAAGATTTTGGTGGTTTTTCAAGTTCTAGTGCAACCAAAGATTTAATGGAAATATATGAAGATATACAAATAAAGTTTAGAACAGAAGGAACAAAAGCTGGCGGAGCTAAAGTACTATTAAATAAAGACGAATACATAGAAATATTACTAGGGCCTAGATCAAAAAATAAAGTAGGAGCGGAGCCAACCGACTGGAAGAACCTTAAGCCTGAACTAGAGAAAGCAATAGAAAATTATGTAAATAGTATACCCTATGCTTACAGGTCAGGATCAAAGAGTATAGTGGAACACACTTTTGATGCAACCGAAAACTTAATGGTTGATACATTTTTAGATAATATTAAAGGAGCCGTTGTAGTTGGGGGCCGAAAAAAGACAAAAAAACAACCTAAAAAAGAAGTTAAAGTTGTTGAAAAAGGAACTGGAAAAAAGGTAAGGAAATCTCGTAAGAAAGCAGCAAAATTTGTACCTAAAAAGAATAAGGCAATCTCTTCAAAAATTAGTATAGTAAATATACTGCCTTTAATTAATGCGAAGTTGCCAGAAACAGTAGCAAAGAACATGGGAACACCTAGATTAGAAAATAGAACAGGTACTTTTGCTTCTGGAGTTAAAGCAACTGATATGATTTTAACTCCTCAAGGATTTCCAAGCATAGGATTTACCTACCAAAAAGATCCTTATCAAGTTTTTGAAAGTACAAGCGGCTCACGATTTGCAAGTGCGGAAAGAGATCCACGAAACATAATTGATTTTTCTATAAGAGAGATAGCCGCTCAGTTTGCTTTAGGAAGACTTTACACTAGGAGAGTATAATGACTTCAAGAGTTTATGCATCAAGACGAAAACGTATAGTAGACGCACTTGTTACTAAACTTAAAACTATTGACGGTTCGGGAGCTTTTCTAACAGATGTAGGAGATAACGTTCATCCCTCTCTTAAATTTTGGGATGAAGTAGATGAATTCCCTGCCCTGCACTTAAATGCAGGAAGCGAGACTAGACAATATCAAACTGCAGGTGTAAGGGATAGGTTTTTATCTATAACAATTAGGTGTTATGTGCAAGAAGAAGATGCGCAAGAAGCCTTAAATGAGTTAATGGAAGATGTAGAAACTGTTGTAGAAGATAATTCAAGATTAACGTATACTGACAAAGCTAATAATGTTTATTATACGCAACAAATCACAGTCATTAGTATTGATACTGATGAAGGTGTACTCGAGCCTCTTGGCGTTGGTGAGATGCTAATAGAGGTTCGTTATTAGGAAATTCTGACACGAATAAACATTCACGATCAGTCTTTTCAAGATTCGTAGTGGGAGAAATGCTATGGCAGAATATTTACATTTTAGTAGAGACTCACGACTCTACATGGAAAAAGACGGTTATCTTTGGTCTATTCCGGTGCTTGATGGATTTAGTTTCTCTCAAGCAACAAATGCATCAGAAATAACACTAAACGAGATGGAAGACGCCGCAGGCCGTTCACGAAGAGGACGTAAAATGTTTACAGACTCTTTGTCAGCAGCAGAGTGGTCTTTTAGTACGTACATTCGTCCTTTCAAATCGGTGGGAACCAAGAGTAATACTAATGGCGTAGCAGATAATACCGCTGATCACGTTCACGCAGTAGAAGAAGCTTTATGGGTAGCAATGGCAGGCAAAAATGTTTATCTGCCTGCTAGTGGTAAATATAAGCACGGTGCCACTGGTGGAGCAATCACTTCCTTGGCATTAGCTGCATCAGGCTCTGGACAAACAGACTCTGGCAGAGCGCCCGGCGGCACCTACCAGATAGCAATACCTACAGCTGCATCAGGCACTAGTACAGGTGCTACCGTTGCTGCTGGTACAGGTTCTAATACTGGAGGAACAAGCGCAGTAATTACTGTAGTTGTAAATGGAAGTGGTACAGCTAGTTTCTCTACTACTGAGAGAGGTATAGGGTTTGATACTGGCAATACTATTACTATTGACAGTGAGTTGATAGGAGGAGGAGCAGATGATGACAACTTAGTTCTAGTCGCAACTTCAGAGTCTTTAACCTCAGATGGGACGGGATCTGATCCCTCCATGGATATTAATTTCTTTGACTCTAGTCGAGCAGCTTTAGGAACTTTTAATCTGTACTATGTATTTAGTGATAGAAGCCCTGGACGACTTGTCTATAAGCTAGAGAATGCTGTTATAAACGAAGCTGCAATTGATTTTGATATTGACGGTATTGCTTCTATTAATTGGTCGGGAATGGCTGGACAAATTAAAGAGGTACCTACAGGGTTAAATGCAGGTCAAATTACTGCTTCAGCTACTTTTCCAAACCCTGGCGCAGTTGGAGCTCTATGGTTCGATACTGATGATAGCGATAAATTATATATATCTACTTCTACTACAAACTCTGCTAATAGCTGGTATGCTGCTGTTTCAGAAGGTACAGGAGTCAATGATACAGGTAACTTTATTCGTAATCGACTTACTCAGCTTACTTTGGCGCCAGAAACTACTTTTAAGGCAAATACTACGTTTACGGATGCAGCAGGAAACACAGGCCAGACCTATGAAGATTCTTACAGTGTAGCTATTACCGGTGGAAATATAACAATTAGTAATAATATTAGTTACTTAACTCCCGAAGAATTAGGTAAAGTGAATCAGCCTATTGAGCATATTACAGGTACAAGAACTGTTGGTGGATCTGTACAATGTTACTTAGCAAGCTCGGATGCGGCAACAAACAAAAGTCGTGACCTATTTGCTGATTTGGTGTCTGATATTTCTACGGTTATTAATAAGTTCGCCGTCACGTTAGCAATCGGAGGAACGGATACTACAAAGCCTAGGGTACAATTTTCACTGCCAACCTGTCATTTAGAGATACCAAGTCATTCTGTTGAAGACGTTATCTCTCTGGAAACTAACTTTAGTGGCTTAGGGTCTGGTGTAGGTGAAGGTGATGAGATTGCAATAAAATACTTAGCAGCTAGTTAAATCACTTCCTAAAAAATAATTCTTGACAATATGCCTCTTTTGAATTATAATATATGGAAAGAGAAAAGGGACTCTTCGGAGTCCTTTTTTATATATACGGAATCCTATGGCTAATCTTACTTTTAATAAAATAGATGTTAATATTTATGCTGTTCATAATGGACTTCAGTATAAGATTGACACAAGTGAAATTAATTTTGGTCAAACGTTTCAAGAAAAAAGCTACAAAGTAAAAACATTACATAACCAATCTAGTTTTGAAGGTTCTGTAATAAATAAAGCAAATCCTGCAGAGTGGAGCTTAGATATTCCACTACTAGAAGAAAGCCGTAACAGAATACTGTTTGATAGACTTTTAGATTCAGGTACATTTGATTTATACATTTCTTCTCAGTATGATGTCTGGAAGCTTGAGAAATGCATTATTCAAAATGGGAGCTTTCAGATTAAAAAATCAGAACCCCTACGATTAAGCATAGAAGGCGAAGCATCAAAGCTGTCAAAGTTTACCTCTAGCGAATCTAATATAAATTTAGACGCTATTAAGGGAAAACGTCTACTTATAGTAAGCCTAGGGGATGTGGACTTCACAGAATTAGGTGCATCTAGAAATCTGGTTGGAGAATATTTTACTGCTACGGGTAATTTAGATTCAGGTACTGGAATAGTGCGCTCTGCTATACCGGGAACTCCTCAAGGAACCAGCATTAATACTTACAGTTATATTGTTCCACGAATAAATACTTTAACTTTAGGAGGAGTAGATATATCAAACTTGGTTGTTTCTCTGGGGCTAGAGTTGCAGAATAATTTTGAATGGAATAAGTATGATACAATACAAGGAGCAGTAGAAGCAACTAACGCAGAAACTTCCATGTACCCTAGTACTCCTACACAGCAAACTAGGGTATTAGGAGGTTCTATAAGAAAATACTTAGAAAAAGACGCTCCTAATGTACTAACTTGGAGCACAAATACTCCATTAGTCTTAAAAGCATGGAGTTCAAATGGAAAAGGAATTACTTTAAACATCTCAAACTGTTCTTTTACGAACAGAATGTCAGGAGATGAAGTTTTCACAGAAGAGTATAGCTGGCGAATGACACAAAACCCAACCTCGCTTTCGAGCGTATTAACTTATGTAACAAATTAAAGGTATAATTGAATGGAATTAAAAAAATTAATGGTAGACAGCAAGTCTGCATGGATAGATTTTCCTGGACTAGACGGGTTCTCTGTAGAAGTTGTAAATCTATCTCGAAAAGAGCTAACAGGAATACGAAAAAAGTGTACTACAAATAAGTTTGACAGAAAAACAAGACAACTTACAGAATCTTTGGACGAAGAGAAGTTTGTAGAAATATTTGCGGCAAAAAGTATAAAAAATTGGAAAGGATTACGTTTAAGTTACTTAGAGACTTTATTGTTAATTGATACAGAGGATAAAGACTTAGAGAAAGAACTTCCTTTTACGCAAGAAAATGCAGAAACTTTAGTATCTAACTCTAATGAATTTGATACATGGCTCAACGAGGTAGTCTTTGATCTAGATAACTTTCGTAGAGGAGCAAAAAGACAAGGTAATACAAAGACTGGAAAACCTATACAAGCATCTTGATAGTGGAGGAATGACCAAAGATCGTTACTTAGAGATGTGTGAGCAAATGGGTAACGAACCTATAGAAGATGACATACCTCCTTCATGGGAAGACTTTCCCATAGTAGCAATAGATGCAGTAAATACTTTTAATCAGTTAGGTGATCGAGCATACCCTGACATTGGTTATATAGGAAAAGACTATACTAATTTAAACTACTTTATAGAGGTATACTGTATTGATGATACAGAGTTTTTTCTCCATATTTTAACTTGGCTAGACTCAAGAGCTATTCAAAAATCTCAAAAAGATATAAAAAGAGAACATGAAAAGCTAAAAAGGAAATCTAAACGGTGAAAGAAGTTCAGTTAAAGATACGCATAGGAGATGACGGCACCCTTGGCATTGTAGCTAAAGAAGCAAAAGGCGCAGCAGATTCTGTCGATAAACTAGGAGCTTCTGCAAAAACAACAGGTGAACACGCAAATACTACTCAAAGACGTTTAAAAGGGCTGTCTCAACAGTCTTCGAATACTACAAAAAACTTCTCAAAGATGGCACAAGGCATGTCAGGAACATTAGTTCCTGCCTATGCTATTCTTGCGTCTAATGTTTTTGCACTTTCTGCAGCTTTTACTTTCTTTAAACGAGCTTCAGACGTAAAAAATCTTGAACAATCTCAGATATCTTTTGCAGAGAACACAGGTGTAGCTTTAGGTAGCATTACTCAAAGATTGCGGGATGCTAGTGATGGAATGTTGGGTTTTAAAGAAGCGGGGCAAGCCGCCGCTATCGGATTAGCAAAAGGCTTCTCTCCTTCTCAATTAGAAGCATTAGCTGAAGGAGCAAGAAAAGCCTCTACTGCTTTAGGAAGAGATTTTGAAGATTCTTTTGATCGCCTAGTTCGAGGAGCTTCAAAAGCAGAACCAGAACTGCTCGATGAATTAGGTATCACTCTTAGATTAGAAGAAGCTACTGATAGGTATGCTAAAGCTATTGGTAAAAACAGAAATGAGTTAAACTCATTTCAAAGAAGTCAAGCTGTTCTTATAGAGACACAACGTCAACTAAATGAAAACTTTGGAGATGTGGAAGCAGCAACAAACCCTTTTGTAAAACTAGGAAAAACTTTAGAAGATATTATCAAATCTGTAACTCAATTTTTCTTGCCTATGTTTGAGGGGCTGGCAAGTATAATGAATGCAAGCGCAGGAGCAGCAGTAGCCGCTTTTGGTATGCTTGCATTCAGTATATTTAAAGCTATCGTACCTATGATTGGAATAGAGGAAGGATTGGATAGCATAAAAAATAATTCTAAGGAAAAATTGGATGCCGCTTCACAAGCTGTTGATAACTATAAACAAAGTCTAGTAGAGGCGAGGCAAAGTGTAGAGCAGTTGAGAGCAGAAGGTGGTAGAGATCTACAAAGTTCTGCAGGATTAGCTGCATCTGATAGTAAATCCCCCACACTACAAAGAGCTGCCGCAGGTACTATGAAAGGCCCTGATGCAGCTAACTTAAAGAAAGCAATTGCTTCTGCAGAAAAGCAGTATAAAACGCATGGAAAGATAGTAACAGGTATCTTTAAAGGAAAAGATATCGAAGTCGTAAATAGTATGAAAGCAGCTACTGTAAAG
>Ga0307488_10003125_pt1 | contig 13904 bp, 15 predicted proteins | sample SB02metaG_FD_202248 | JGI IMG/M metagenome (GOLD analysis project Ga0307488, IMG submission 202248) | Sea-ice brine microbial communities from Beaufort Sea near Barrow, Alaska, United States - SB 0.2 | ecosystem: Environmental > Aquatic > Marine > Coastal | place: USA: Alaska | collected... | reverse complement strand
GTGGTGGAGGAGGCGGGGGCGCATGCGGGGGCGGTGGCCGCGGCTGGCGCGGCGGAGACCGCGGCGGCCTTGGCGATGGCGCTGGCTGAGGTTGCGGCTCTCAAGGCGCAGGCGGCGGCAGTGGAGGAGGATGCGGCGGCAAAGGCGGCAGCGGCCAGGGAGGCGGCGGGGGCGGCGTTAGACACAGAGGCGGAGGAGGATGCGGCGGCGGCAGCGGCGTTGTTAGAGGTAGAGGCGGAGGCTGAGGCGTCGGCAGCGGCGGCGGCGGCTGAGCTCGCGGCAGCGCGGGCTGAGGCACGGCGGGCGGGGCTGGCAGTGGACGCGCTCAAGTTGGAATTAGCGGCAGCGATGGGTGCGGGAGCAGGGGCAGCAGCTGCGGCGGCGGCGCAGGACTCGGCGGTAGAGACTGAGGAGGAAGAGGCGGCGGCGGTGGAGGCGGCTCTTGAGGTGGAGATTCTCAAGGCGGAAGTGGAGGGTCTTAAGGCGGAGATGGAGGCTCTCACGGTGACGGCAGCGACAACGGCGGAGGAGGTGGCGGCGAGGATGGCGGCGGTGGCGGCGGAGGAGGTGTTCGCGGCGCTCGAGGCAATTCGGGCTGAGACTCGCCTGGCGGTGACAGCAGCGGACGCACTAACGGTAGAACTAGCAGCAGCGATGGGGGCGGGAGGGGGGGCAGCGGCGGAGGAGGCGGCGGCGGAGAGGGCGGCGGCAGCAGAGGCGGCGTCAGCTGAGCTCGAGGCAGCTCGGGCTGAGGCTCGTCAGGCGGTGATGACAGCGGACGCACTCAAGCTGGAGCTCGCAGCGGCGGCGACAGAAACGGCGAGGATGGCTTTGGAGCGTGACTACGCGGTCGATCGCTCGATGGGGGCAGGGCCGGCAGCAGCCGCGGCGGCGGCGGAGGCCGCGGCGGCGCAGAGGGCAGCGGCGGCAGAGGCGGCGGCAGCGGCGGCAGCAGAGCTCGAGGCAGCGCGGGTTGAAGCTCGTCAGGCGGTGTCGGCGGCAGAAGCACTCGAGCTCGAGCTAGCAGCGGCGATGTTGGCAGGGGAGGGGGCGGCAGCTGCGGCGGCAGCTGCGGCGGCAGCGGAGGAGGCTGCCGCGGAGAGGGCGGCGGCGGCTGCGGCGGAGTCAGTAGAACTCGAGGCGGCGTGGGCTGAGGCTCATTTTGCGGTGGCGGCAGCAGACGCACTCAAGCTGGAGCTAGCGGCATGGAAGGGGGCATGGCCGGAGGCAGCAGCCGCAGCAGCGGAGGAGGAGGCGGCGGCGGCTGCTCAGGCGGCGGCAGCCCAGCTCGAGGCAGCGCGAGCCGAGGCTCGTAAGGCGGTGATGGAGGCAGATGCACTCAAGCTAGAGCTAGCGGCGGCGATGGGGGCGGGGCCGGGGGCAGCAGCCGAGGCGACGGCGGAGGAAGCGGGTGCGGCAGTGGAGGCAGCGGCAGCCGAGCTCGAGGCGGCGCGGGCAGAGGCTCAGTACGCGGTGACGGTAGCAGACGCGCTCAAGCTAGAGCTCGCGGCATCGGCGAAACGGTTCACGTCGGAATCGGTGAAGCTGGCGGATGAGCGTGACGCTGCGGTCGATGAAACAGTGAAGATGGAGGCGGAGCGCGACGCTGCGCTCAGTGAAACGGCGAACATGGTAGGGCGGTGCAGGTTCACCCCAGATTGACCCTTGGTTTTCCCCTGATTGACCCTAGGTTTACCCCTGATTGACCCTAGGTTTACCCCTGATTGACCCCAGCTTGACCCCAGATTGGCCCCAGGTTGACCACAGCATGGTCGTGCTTGGTTCCAGCGCTTGAAGCTATAAATATGATGAACCGGTTACAAACTTTGCTTTTGAATTTCATCCTGCGGCGCTACAACATGGCGGCGGAGCGTGACGCTGCGATCGAATCAACGATGAATATGGCGGCGGGGCGGGACGCCGCGGTCGATCCATCAACTGATCCGCCGGCGGAGGAGCATGGCCCCGCGGTCGACCGGATCCGCACCGAGGTCAGGACTTGGACTCGCACACAATGCTGTTCGCCACGGCATAAAGCAAGCTGAGAACCCTCGTGTTTAACTCTCATCGTTTACGTCGTGAGCTTGTGTATCAGGATGCTCCCCGCCACGTCATATGTCCAGTTGTAGACCCTCGTGTCATGAGTCAACTTACGTCATATGGACGTCTCAAGCATCGTGTATCAATAACGCTCCTCGCCACGTCATATATCAGGCTGTAGACCCTCGATTCTTGAGGCAGCTTGCGTCGTATGACGTGGTGAGCATCGTGTGCCTACCTGCCCCTCTTCGGAGGCTATCGGAGCCTCTCGGCGGGAGATGGAGCAGGCGGTGGAGGCGGAGGTGAACGCCGCCATCGCTGACGCCCGCCGGTACATGGAGGCGGAGGTGGAGGCGGAGGTCGATGGCAGGGGCTTACACTCGTCCACTTTTCCGCTCAACCTGAGCCGTATTTGACACTGAATCACTGAAATCACCCAGAGTATCACACAAAGTGCTAACGTTGAGCTGGAAAGTGGACGAGTGTAAGCCCCTGGTTGACGCTGCCCACGCCGCCGCCGCCGCGGCTCGTGCCGCCGCCGACGCCGCGCATATTGAAACCGAGACGGCGCGAGCCGATGCCGCAGACGCACGCGCGCAGCTGAGGCGACAACGCGGCTTGAGCCCCGTCGCCGGGGTGGCTAGCGCCGACACAGAATCAGCTCTCGCTGATGCTGGGGCGGCTCGCGCCGAAGCCAGGGCGGCTCGCGTAGACGCCGAGTCAGCTCACGTTGATGCCGAGGCGGCTCGAGTCGACGCCGCAGCGGCCCGTGCTGAAGCTGCTGACACGGGCGCGCAGCTGACGCGGCAGCGAGCCTTGTTCGACGCCGTTGTGGTGAAGCTGACGGAGCGGGTCGGCGTAGCAGAGGGCAAGGCGGTGGCGGAGGCGGCGGCGACGGCGGCGGGGGCCGGAGAGGCGGCGGCGGGGGCGATGGTGGTGGCGGGGGCGGAGGAGGTGGTGGAGGCAGCGGCGGGTGCGGAAGTGACGGGGGTGCAGGCGGCTCTCGAGGCGGAGTTGTGGTTTCTCAAGGTGGAGTTGGAGGCTCTCAAGCTATCGGCGGCGATTGCGGGACAGGAGGCGGCGGCGGCGGAGTGGAATGCAGCTGCAGTGGAGGCGCTTCTCCAGGCGGAGGTGGACGCTCTCAAGGTGGCCGCGGCAGCGACGGTGGAGGCGTCAGCTGTAGACGTGGTGGTGGCGTTGGATGTGGCGGCGGCGGAGAGAAGGGAGATGGTTGTCTTACCGGAAGCAGCGGATGCGCAGGGGGCAGCGGCGGTGGAGGCGGCTCACACGGCCGAGGTGGAGGTTCTCATGGCGGAGGTGTTTGCCCTCAAGGTGGCGGCGGCGAAGGTTGAGGGTGCGGCGGTAGCGGCGGCGGCGGCCGCGGCGGCGTTAGAGGCGGAGGCGGAGGCCACGGCAGCTGAGCTTGCTGAAGCGCGGGCCGAGGCTCGGCAGGCGGGGATGGCAACGGACTCGCTCAAGTTGGAGCTAGCCGAGGCGGTGGCAGCGACGGTGGAGGCGGCCGCCGCAGCGGACTGGAGGCCAGATTGGACCAGACTGGAATCCCCAGCTCGTCTGACCGCAGGAATGACCGACCTAGGCACCGAAGGCACCGCGTCCTCGGCTGAACTGACCGCGCTCCAGGTCGACCGCACCGAACTCGCCGAGACCACAAGTTGTCTGACCCGGGAACTGGCAGACTTGCGCACCAAGCAGACCGCGCTCCGGGCCAACCGCGACCATGTGCTGGAGCGGTTGTTGCACACGTCAGAGGAGCACCGTGCGCGATCGGCACTGCGGCGGCGGCGGCACCGCGCGGGCGAGGCGGCGGCGGTGCGCGCGGCGCACGACCGCGCTGCCGGGATCATCGAGGAGCGGCGGGCCGCGGCGGAGGCGGCAACGCGGCGCGCGGAGGAAGCAGAGGAATCCCTGGTAGGGTGGTGCAGGTTGAAATCTGTGTCGGTAAGCACGGAATAAGACGTTGATGGGTTGACTTGTATCCCCGTGTAATGCTCTGTGATTCTTAGACCACGTGCTATTCTATTGAAGCCTGGTTTCAGCGCTTGAAAATAGATTACGACAAACCGCTTTCAGACTTTGCCATCATCAATTTCAACTTGCGCCGCTACACCCTGGCGCACGCAAAGGCGGAGGTGGCCATGGCGTCAGGGTCTAAGGCCGCCCACGCTGGCGCGCTGGAAGCCGAGCTCGACTCGCCCAAGGTGGAGCTGGCCGCCTCGCGGCCAAAGCGCTCCGTCCCCCGCGACTCGCTCAAGGTGGAGCTCGACGCCGCGCGCCATCAGCAGCTGCAGCAGCAAGCAGCAGCATCAACAGTGTCAGCGCGCAGCAGCAGCAGCAGCCGCAAAAGCAGCAGCAGCAGTAACAGCCGCAGTAAAATGCTAGCGGCGTCAATACCAATGGGAGGAGCGCAGAACGCGGGGCAAACGCCGAATATGGGGGAACCGCTGACCACGTCTAATAGAGGAGGCGGTGGCGGCGGCGGTGGCAGCGGCGGCAGCGATGCTGGCAGCGGTGGCGGCTGGGGCAGGGGGGGCGGAGGCGGCGGTGGCGTCAGCGAAGCTGATTGGTACACCGAGCAGAGTGAGACGGAGCTGCAGAGGCAGCAGACGGAGCTGGCCGCTTCCGCCACGCGCCATCTGCAGCTGCAGCGGAACATGCTGGCGGCGTCAATGCCGAGGCGGTCGAAGGGGAGGGGTGGAACGCCTGACATGGGGAGAACGCCAGATACGTCTCACGGGGGAGGTGATGGCGACGACGTCAGCGTTGGTGCTGGCGGTGGCGGTGGCAGCGCCGGTGGCGGTGGGGATGGCTTTGTGGCAGATAATGACACGCTGATCTCCGTTGCCGGGCGGGGGGGGCGGGGGGAGGCGCCGGATGTTCGGAAGGAGCTCCACTTCCCGGGACATCCGAGTACGCCGCCAGGGCCGAGCTATGCGGCGCCAGGCGATGCGGCGCTGGGCGTTACGGCGCCGCATCGATCGGCGGCGAGCGAGCAGGCTCTAGAGACGGTAGCAGCGGAGGCGGCGGCGACAGAGGCGGTGGCGGCGACGGCCAGCTCATACCGGGTGTCAACGCCGCCGCGGGCGCCGCCGACAATGTCGCCATTCATGCCTGATCGCAGCACTTCCTTCGCCACCAAGGTAGGGCAGTGCTGATTGCCCTGTGAAACCCATGTTGGAAGGGCCTGGACCCTGTGAAACCCATGTTGAAAGGGCCTGGACCCTGTGAAACCCATGTTGAAAGGGCCTGGGGCTGAGCGCTTGAACCTGAAATGTCATAAACTGCTGTAAAGTTTTGCTTTCAATATCAACTCGCGCCGCTATACCATGGAGCGCCCCCCGCCGCCGCAGTATTATGACACTATGAGCAATCAGTCAGAGCAGACGGAGCCAGAGCTGGAGCCGCTGACGCATGATCCGGAGCGAGGAGCGCGCATGTACCACATGAGCAAACAGACAGCGTCGCCGTCGCCGCAGCGCCCCTCAGAGAATTCGCCTCCGGCAGGTTTCAACACGCTCTCATCCGCTGCCGCCGCCACCGCCGCCGCAGTCATCTCACAATACAAGACGCGCGCGGGCACTTCACAGACCGGATCACCGCTGGCGGAGGCGGTGGCAGGGGGGTATTGAGAACAAGCACTCGACCGACGTTGAATCTCCTCCTCCTCCTTTGCACGTCCGTATGGGCAATCACCCTGAAGATAAAGCATGCTCTGAACTCAGTCGAGTGTCGTTCTCAATGACCCTCCTGTGTGGCGGGGCTGCCTAAGTTCAGCGACCACAAGCTGCTGGACACTCTGTCGAGCTTAAACGACAAGCGGATCAGTTCAACGATGTCGACGACAATGTCGCCGCAGCGCGCCGCCGAGCTGGTCTCAGGTGGGGATGCCGGATTTAATAGGCCGATTTCGGTATATCACTTCCCGCGCTGAGCGCTGACGCTTTGCCCGCAACATGGGCATTCAACCCGACGCCCGCTTTCCCGTGCGGAGCGCTGACGCTTTGTCCGCAACCCTGTATGGGTATTTTACCCAGGCGATATACCGAAATCCGCCTATTTGGGCACACTGATAGTGTACTGGTGCTCGCCACTTCATTCACCACGTTTGCCACGGGGCCCAGGGCGAAAGCCTGGTGATTCCTTATATTCGCGGAAGCGCCTCTCTCTTTCTCTCACGGGGGCCAGGGCGAAAGCCTGGTGCCTCCTTATACACGTGGAGGCTTCTCTCTCAGGGGGGCAGGGCGAACGCCTGATCTCTCTTTATACACGCGGAAACGGCTCTCTCACCTCTATGTCTATCTCTCTGACGCGGGGAGCGTTATTCACCCGACCCTGGTGTCCGGCGAGCGGACGCCCTCCGCGCCGACCGGACCGTCGCTGCTGCTGGTAGGGACTGATGGATAGTGCTCGCCGCGTCATTGAACGCATTCTGAACCGTCGTTTCTTGAGTCAATTGAGATCCTATGACATGGCGAGAACTGTGCATCAGTCCCTAGTTGCTGGCGCAGGCGGCGGCGGCGGCACGGGCGTCAGCGGCGGCCAAGTCGTACGGACACGGCATCCGACGACCGACCGTGGAGGAGATGTTAGCTGGGAGCGATCCTGGGAGCTTTAGCATGAGCACGCCCGGGAGCATGATCATGAGCATGGGGCGGCTCGACGGCGGCATGGCGGTGGACGACTACTTGCGATTGGCCACCCAACTCACTACCCCGACTAGCAAACGCGGGGGCAAATGGTAGAACTAGCAAACACGGGGCCAGGGCGAAAGCCCAGTGTCTCCTCATACACGCGGAAGCGTCTCTCTCGAAAATGTATGAGCATAAAGTAGCCTTAGAATAGCGCCCCATGATTCATTGATAGGCCTAAACCCTGATGGACATAGTCTGTCCGCTTGAAATGGCGGATGAGGGGGTTGGTTAATACTGGCCAGAATTGCAACTTAGGTCCTCTTAAATGCAAAAACAAACCCCAAACACGCGTGCAACGCCGCGCGTCTATGTTGCGAAGAGCAACTCGAAACATGCGTGTACAGACTGTGACATGCTTTGTACTCGTACATACAGACCATTATCCCGCTACCATCCCGGCTACGACGAGGAGGAGGATGTTCCCGCCATAGCGCTCAGATATGTAAGCGGGCGGCTCTCGCGAGACAAGTGAGTGAATTGGATGATTCGGATCCACATCTACTAACGTCTGTAGATCAGTATGATAACCTCTTGCTACGTGTCAAGGACAGAATGTCAAAAATATTGTGTGTTGGTACAGGTACAGCGCAGATTCTATATAACGGTCCAAAGCAGTCAGGGGGCGGCGGTGGTGAGAGGAGGAGGTTGCGGATGAGGAGGAGGCAGCTCTAGCCCCGGACCAGGCTGCGGCGGAGGCGGAAGCGGCTCGCGTGCGGGATGCGGCGGCGGCGACGATAATTGAGGAGGGACAGCACCACCTCACTCCGCCTCCACCGCCTACGCCGCCTTTGCCTTGGCTTCGGCGTCGCGCTCCGCCTTCTTGACCCTGATGTCAAGGGCTGACAAATCATGCCCGCCAGGTCGTCAAGCGGGAACCAAACCCTCGCTTCTTGAGTCAACTGGCATCCTATGATGTGGCAGGCTAAATCTGTCAGGTCCTACCTGGTGTAGCCGTACACCCCCGCCAGCGCCACGGCGGTGCCGACTCCGTTGATAGGACTCACCGGGTTCTGGAAGAACACCACCGACGCCACGATCACCACCACGCGCTTCACGCAGTTGCCCACGGAGTGCGTCACGGGCGACACCCGCTGCTAGGGCTTCACCAAACGTTGCTTTGGAATTTCCTGGCATTCCAAATGCGAGTTCCCGGGCCTATATTTCCCGGAAACATTAAACAATGCCCAAAGACATGCCGAAACACGCCGGAACTGCCGATGTAGACGTCTGAAATCGCTGAGAAGTGGCAAACTTTCCATGCCGGCCCCAAATTCCGGAGAAAATGCCCAAAATTGCCGGAATATTCAGGAACGCTCTAATTGCCGGAATGCCGGAATTCCTGAAGGAAATTCCGGCATATTTTGTCAGGCCCTACCCGCTGCAGGATCATGTAGGACAGCTGCTGGTACGCGTGGAAGCAGAACCCGGCGATTACAGCGCGCTGCACAATGATCATTGGCTCGAGGCCGGTGGCGGCGATGGCGGCGGGCGTGAACTTGATGCCCTCCACTGTGTAGCGGCGCAAGTAGAAATTGAAAGCAGGGTTTGAAAGCGATTCGACATCTTTGGCTTCAAGTGTTGGAACCAAGCGCGGTCAAACTGGGGTCAACTTGAGGTCAACCCGGAGTCAGCTTGGGGTTAACCTGGGGTCATCTTGGGGTCATCTTGGGGTCAACCTGGGGTCAACCTGGGGTCAACCTAGGGTCAACCTGCACCAACCTACCATGGCGATCGCCGCCGGGAGGGTGAGGACCAGGCTCATGAGGGTGATGATGGAAAACAGGTTGATGTTACCCAAGGCCTTCTTGCCGCCCCCCATCAGCTTTTTGCTCAGCACGTTGCGCGACTGGAACGTTATGTTGGACCCCATGGCGGCGAGAAACCCCGCCAAGTGGTAGTGGCGCAAGTCGAATTTGAAATCAAAGTTTGATAGCGATTCGTCAGATTCCAGCTGTAAGCGCTAAAGCACGCGCTGTCAACACAGGGTCGACTTGAGGTGAACCTGCACCGCCATACCCAGTTGAAAGACATCTCGGTGCAGGACGCCAACGCCACGCCGCCGACGATGGGCACCAGGGTGGCCACCACCGCGAGGGAGGGCACGTCGCCGAGGAATAGGCTGGACAGCACCACGCTGAAGAACGGCTCCATGGCCTTGACGTAGCGGCGCAAGTTGAGATTGAAACCAACATTTGAAAGCAGTTTGACTTACTTCAGCGTCAAACGATGGAACCAAGCGTGGTCAAGCTGGAGTCAAGCTGGGGTCAACCTGAGGTCAACCTGGGGTCAACCTGGAATCAACATGGGGTGAACCTGGGGTCAAGCAGGGGTCAACCTGGGGTCAACCTGGAATCAACCTGGGGTCAACCTGGGGTCAACCTGCTCCGCCCTGCCTTGATGGTGTGCGTGAAGCTCACCGCCACCTTCCCGAGGCTCACGTTGGTCAGCAGGTTTCCCAGCGAGTGCACAATCGCCAGCGGGATGATGGGCAGCAGCATCTTCGCGTCGACGTCCTTCGGTGGCTTGTGCGCGCCCCACGCTAGGGCCTGCCAGATATTGCATGCCACGTCATAGGATGCCATTCAACTCAAGGAACGAGAGCGTGGCAGATATTGCTCGCCACGTCATAGGATGCCATTCAACTCAAGAAATGAGGGTCCACAATGCGTTGGCCTGGTAGATATTGCTAGCCACGTCATAGGACGCCATGTGACTCAATAAACCAGGGTACAAATGCTTGTCGTAGCTACGGCATAGGATGCCATGTGACTCGGTAAACGAGGGTACAAATGCTTGTCGACGGCGTGGCGGGAAAAATCTATCAGGCCCTACCCGACGCCCACATGAGGAGGACGAAGACCGCACCGACCCCGAACTGGCAGAGGGTGGAGGTGAACGGGTACGGGTACACCTTGAGCACCTGCTTGTTGTAGATGTTGAACACGATGTTGGTCGCGTACCCATAGCCAGGGCCGTACCATACACACAGGCTTCCAGTCAGACACCCGCTCGCGGGTTTATTTGGGTACAAGATTTGCATATTCCAGGAACAGTGAGACACCAGACGACGTCTGCCTCCCGAGTGTGCAACCTGTGTACGGGTACTCACAGGAATTTAGTCAGGCACGGTGTTGGTGGCGTAGACCTACCAGCCGGCGAACAGCGCGCCAAGGAGCAGCGTCTTGGCCCTCTCGTCACCGGGCGCGGGCGCCTCGACGGATTTAACCGTCAAACTTTCGTCGTCGTTCTCCGAGCCATTTGAGTCGGAGGCGTCGAAATCGTTGGAGGCTTTGATGACCGTGGCGCGGGGCACCGCACCGGCGCCGCGCGCCGCCCTTGAGGCACCGCTGATAAGCGCGGACGAGTCGGCGGCGAAGCCGACGCGAGTGGATGAGCGTGAGGCCGATGCCATGACAAGCTTGACAGCTGAGCCATTCGACGAACGACGAGCGAACGGCACCTGTGCCTGCACCTGCGCGTGCCTGGCATCGACAGACAGCGGCGCGCGGCGCGAGAGTGACGGCAGCCCCCGCGCCGCAGTGGAGTGCACCACAGTGAAGCTTGCCATCGATACGGATGGAACGGCGCCCGCGTTGCCCCCCGCTTTCGCGCGTCAACACTGAGACAAGCGCGCGCGCAGGGATGGCTGCAGTCCCTGTCAGCTTTGAAATTGCGTCGGCACGGTCGGCACGCGCCCCCACTGGTGGGCGAAGATCAGATCTTTTGATGAAACCCTAAAACTGATAAACCTGAAACCCTAACCTTCCGGAGGGGAAAAGGTGCCTCGTCCTACCCCATCGCCACGTCGATCGGTCGCCGTAGCCACCGCGGGACGCCCCATGGACAGCGCTTTACGCACGCCGCTCCATACCAGCGTACGTGCGATATTTGTTTCCCCGCGACGGGCTGAGGTCACGCGAGCGTCCGTCATTCGTGGGAGGGTTGAGGACGTGAGGCCAACTTGATTTTTTGGCAGCGTCACTCCCACACGGTTTGCGAATAATTTGACTTGTCAAGTGCGCCGACAATCGTTTCGCGCGGGTTGATGAACGCAAGTACGAAGGTGCGGCAGGGCGACCGTGTGCATGTGTGCGGTGAAGTGGGCGCTTGCATAGAGCTGAAAGCTCTGAGGACGAGTGATAACAGCGGTTTGGTGGTTTCAGAAGAAACCAGTGATGTGTTTTGAGGACTGAAAGTCCATCAAAGGCTGGGGCAATTTAATTTAGCCGCCGAAGCCGTACAGGGTGCGGCCCTGGCGCTTGAGCGCGTAGACCACGTCCATGGCGGTGACGGTCTTCCGGCGAGCGTGCTCGGTGTAGGTCACGGCGTCGCGGATGACGTTCTCGAGGAACACCTTGAGCACGCCGCGGGTCTCCTCGTAGATGAGGCCGCTGATACGCTTAACACCACCGCGGCGCGCGAGGCGGCGGATGGCGGGCTTGGTGATGCCCTGGATGTTGTCGCGGAGCACCTTGCGGTGGCGCTTAGCGCCGCCCTTGCCGAGGCCCTTGCCACCCTTGCCGCGTCCGGACATTGTTAGAAGAGAATTTGAGAGAGGTGTGCGTAAACGCGCGTGTGGGAAGTGACGCTAACGTTGCTTTCACGCTGGCTTCTTGTCTCCAGGTCTCCTGCATGATCAATACCAGCTGCTTGCAAAATAGTCATTTTTGTCCACCATATTAACCCCTTGTTTCACGAGTTAAATGTCATGGGTCGCCTCTGCATGACTACTGCAGAGGCGACCCGACATATATGTCTTTGTGCAGAGGCGACCCGTCTGGTATCGAAACCGTTTTATTGGCGTTTTGAGGCTCAAATAGGCAGGTCGCCAATACCCGCACGCCATTCCTCGCTTCCCTCCGCCGCCTCCCACCCAACCCCTTCAACAAAAATGGCTCGTACCAAGCAGACCGCGCGCAAGTCCACCGGTGGCAAGGCGCCCCGCAAGCAGCTCGCCACCAAGGCGGCGCGCAAGTCCGCGCCCGCCACCGGCGGAGTTAAGAAGCCCCACCGCTACCGCCCCGGTACGGTCGCGCTGCGCGAGATCCGCAAGTACCAGAAGTCCACCGAGCTTCTCATCCGCAAGCTTCCCTTCCAGCGCCTCGTGCGCGAGATCGCCCAGGACTTGTAGGGCCTGACAAATGTTGTTCGCCACATCGTCCAACGCTCTTGATCGTCGCCTCGTTTCAAAAGTTATTCAAACATCCCATTTGGCATCCTGGAGTCACGTGGCTTGCAATATCTACCAGGCCCTGAGACCAGCAAGACGGACCTCCGCTTCCAGTCCTCCGCCATTCTCGCCCTGCAGGAGGCATCCGAGGCGTACCTGGTCGGCCTCTTCGAGGACACCAACCTCTGCGCCATCCACGCCAAGCGCGTGACCATCATGCCCAAGGACATCCAGCTCGCCCGCCGCATCCGCGGCGAGCGCGCCTAAGTGCCTCGCCTAGCGCGTGACCGCCACAGCAACCTCTTCAAAACTCGCGTCGTGCAGCAACCGCTGACGCGACGCCCAACCTCTTCAATGGTGAAAATTTTCACCACCTTTCAAACGGTTTCAAATTCAAAACGGTGCTTTTCAGCGCCGCAAAACAGACACAAGACGTGTCATCCCTGCCGGTTCCACTCGCGTGTCTCGCCGCCCCGAACACTGCACTGGGAGACTGCGTTCCGACTTCTCACGCCGTGTCTCGATCTCGCGCCGTTCCCCGCCGTCCACTCGAAGCGCGCTCTAGTCGAATCCAGGAAAGATTATTGCTCCCGGGCGACAGTTGCTGCACTGAGCGAGTGAACGCGTGGTGCGCGGCAGCACTGCTCACCTTGAGCTCTGCTTCCCTGGATCATCAACCTGGTATCAGTGTTGACAACGCGAGTAATGTATTGCGCCGCGGCGTGCACGCTGGCGCACGTACAACGAAGCTATATTTGGAAGACAAAGGCGTGGAGGCAGAGAGCGCCGTGCTGTATTGATCGTCATTGCCCCAGAACGCAGAAGGTTGAGCGGAAGCGATCCCACAGAGAAGTCAAAGCGACTGCCTCGACCGATATCAATTAAGGCCACGCTGTCGCGGCGGGCAGGCTCAACGGCGTCAGGGCGATGAGTTTAGGCACGGTGAGAAAGGCGAAGCAGGGATGCTCAAAGCACGTTCGAGGAATGTAATCGTTTGAAGACGTGGTGGAAAGGTAAAGCTTCTGAAATGCCCCCCGCTGAATATATTAACCCACGGGGAAGTCAATCAACTGACCCGCCCGAATAAATGCGAGAGATGCTATCGCGGCAGGTGATGGTAGCAGGGCGACCATCTGGCAAGCGAGTGAAAGGCGGGGGCGCTCAAAGCACCGTCTTGGAGTTGAGTCGTTCGAAAAGATGGTGGTGAATATTTTCACCGGAGGTTCGTCATCGTCGGTTGTCACGCGACGGATGTTTTGTTTGAAGCAGCTGCACGCTTACTTCTTCTTGGGCGCGACCTTCTTCTTGGGTGCGGCCTTCTTCTTGGGCGCAGCCTTCTTGGCAGCTGGGATGGGGAAAGCGGAGGGAAGGGCGTGTGAGTGGGTCGGTCCAGGTTTGCGGTGACACAGACGGCTGGTGCTCGCCAGCACATACTCGCCAGCACATAGTCTTTAGAAGGAGGCGGCGGGCGGTCGTTCAACCGCAAGCGCGGAGTGAAGGTTGTTGCGGAAAACAGCAGGCAGGAGCAAGTAAGAGGATCGGGAGCGAGAGTGGAGCAGAGCAACCAAAAGAATGCTTGTGAGGGAGAAAGTTTTGACGAATTTCGAAGGCCTCTCTCAAACTCGCTGCGCGTTTATGGGTCAAGTGGTGTGAAATGTGAAACGTGCGTTGTCCAAAGTGCGCGTACCCTTCTTTGGCGCCTTCTTGGGGGCGACCTTCTTGGGCGCCTTCTTCTTGGGCGCAGCCTTCTTGGCCACCTGAGGGGTGAGTGGAGCGCGTGAGAGAGGGGATGTGAGCCAGAGGCGAGAGTGGCGAGAGATTTCTCGGTTCGAGGAAAGAACGAGGACGGGTCGCCTCTGTACACGTTCGTTGCACAGCACTGATGCCGGCATGGCGGAGCACCCCGCAAGCGGCGCGGTAATCCAAGTGGACCGCAGGCGTTATATGACAGCAGGGAACACGCTCGTCTCAATTTGGGTAGGCAG
>Ga0307488_10003124_pt1 | contig 13904 bp, 23 predicted proteins | sample SB02metaG_FD_202248 | JGI IMG/M metagenome (GOLD analysis project Ga0307488, IMG submission 202248) | Sea-ice brine microbial communities from Beaufort Sea near Barrow, Alaska, United States - SB 0.2 | ecosystem: Environmental > Aquatic > Marine > Coastal | place: USA: Alaska | collected... | reverse complement strand
GACGAGGTGGTGGTGGAGGAGGAGGAGGAGGAGGAGGAAGAGGAGGTGGAAGAGGAGGAGGAGGAGAAGGAGGAGAAGGAGGAGGATGAGGAAGAGGAGGAGGAGGAGGGGAAGATATCCAACGTCGATCGAGTGCCTGTTCTCAACGACCCCCCTGCCTCGACCCCGCTAAGCGCCAGCAGCATGGCGTAGTCCTTCCCCGCCAGCCCTGTGAAAACCGCCAGGCCCACCGGCGACAGAGGTTCAGATGCGTCGTTCCCCGTCGCTGTCGCCGACCGGGCGCTCACCCACATGGCGATTACGTCCGCGACGAGCAGTCGCTGCCGGGGGTCCAGTTTGCAGGGTCGCGAGTTGCAACTGAAATCACAACTTGAAAGCAACTCATCGTACTTTAGTTTCAAGAGCTAAACCCAGGCGCATCCAAACTTGTACGCAGTGTATCGTATTTGAGTTTCAAGAGTTGAAGCCAGGCGCAACGAAGCTTGAAAGAAGTTGACCGTACTTTACTTCCAAGAGCTGGAGCCAAGGGCTGTCAACGTGCTAAATCATGCACCGCCCCACCAGGTGCAGCGCCTCGGACGCCGCTGTGACGCCCGTGACGGCGGCATCGAGACCGACCAGGTTGGCCAGGGGCATGAAGGACCCGAAGCGGCCGCCCACCGGCAGATTGGTCAGCGCCTCCACGTCCCAGCGCTCGGCCGGCAACCATGGGCTTCCACTCGTCCACTTTTCAGCTCAACCTAAGCACTTTTTGTGGGATACGCTGGGTGGTTTCAGTGTTTCAGTCAAGAGACACAAATGGCTCAGGATGAACTGAAACGTGGACGAGTGTATGCCCTGCCGGCACCGCGCCGACGGAGTCCACGCGCGCCCCGCTGCCAACCGCGCCGCCGCTTGCGTTGCCTCCGCCGGTCGACACCACCGCGGCCCGCCCGCTAGAGCCAGATCCGCCGGAGGCGTGGGGCGCCGACACCGCCGAGACCTCAGCTGGAGCCGCCGCCATGGGACCGACCAGCGTCGCGATATATGCGGCCGCGGCGGCGACTGTAGGGTAGTCGAACAGCAGCGTCGCCGGCAGCGTGCACCCTACCTTCGCGTAGGGTCGAAAGTTGAGATGACAAGCAAAATTTGAAAGCAGTTTCATCATATGAGACACATTTGCTGAAACAAATTGCTTCCAACACGGGTGTTAGCGTGCACCACCCACGAGCCTACAATCGTCCATTGTACGGCTTGACGTGAGAACCTTCTGAGATACACGCTGGGTGGTTTCAGTGTAGTACAGTGACAGAAACGGCTCAGGATGAGCTGAGAGCTAGAAGAGTGTAAGCCCCGGGCACCACCCCACTTTGGCGGCGAGAGCGGAGCGGAGCTCCACCGAGCTAAGCGAGTCGAGAACCGCGTCCATCAGGCCCTCGTTGCGGCCCGGCGCCGCGCCTCCCAGGATCGCGGCAGCCTCTGCCGAGATGATCGCTTCTAGTGCCGCCCCGCAGGGGCTTACACTCGCCGATCTTCCAGCTGAACGTAAGCCATTTTTGTGTGGTATTGGATGGTTTACGTGGCAACACGGCGCAGGTTGAGCTGATAAGTGGACGAGTGTAAGCCCCCGCCGCCACGTCCAAGCCTCGGTGAGACGCCACCGCTTCCGAGAACTCGGCCGCAGCCGCCGCCGCCGCTGGGAGTGTGACCAGCGTCGCCAGATGCGCGGCAGCGGCGGCCACCGTGGGGTAGTCGAACAGCAGCGTGGCCGGCAGCGCGCACCCCACTTTAGCTGCAAGCGCTGAGCGGAGCTCCACCGCACTGAGTGAGTCGAGTCCCGCGTCCATGAGGCCCTCCTCGCGGCTTGGAGCGTCACCTCCCAGGATCGCAGCGGCCTCAGCCGAGATGAGCGCCTCTAGTCAGGGCCATACACCCGTTTCCGTTCCCGTTCTGGACATCGCTTTTTGATGTTCATAAGGTACCAGCATGACCGAGTATACCCGCTGCATCCTCCTCCCTCCTCCCTCCTCCCTCGACAAGAACGAGGAGGCGGCAAGCGTGAATCGGTATGTCGTAGGTGCCAGTCAGAGAACGATTGGCCGGGCGAGGGAGGATGCGTCGAGTGTGTATGGGTGCAATATGAACAATCAGTCAGGAAAGTCGTTGACAGGTCCTGCCTCCAGCGCCGCAACATCCAAGCTGCGGTTGACACTGGTATCGGGCCCCGCACCACGCCGACACGCTCCTGGGGTTGATGACGTGGCGGTGGTGGCAGCTGACGGCAAGCTGCCCACCGAGTGTGTAGGGTGGATGCCGGCGAGCTCGGACAGCACGCTGTCGAGAACCGCCGCGGGCTGCTGTTTCAGGAGCCGCGGCCAATCAAACGGCGACACGGTCATCACCGCCCAATCACATGGCACACCACCCGTCCCACGCCCGACATCAATGAGGGCGTCCAGCGCGGCTAGACCCAACTCGGGAGATAGCAGGCCCGTGCCGAGCCGCTCTAGCCGCTGCACCGTGCTGGCGTTGGCGGTGGCCATGACGTAGGGTGCGTTTGAAAAATAAAACCCCCTCGGGTGACGGACATATTGACGAAGCGACTATGAAGAGCCTCATTGGTGCTGCGGAAGGTCACTGCTGAGAGGACACAAGGTTGGGTTACTCAGGCATGTATTTTGTCCGACACACTGTCCGGCCGACCCCACCATGCCGCCCAGGCCGCCCCACGCGCCCCACTGCACACTGGTGCACTGGGCACCCACCTCCCGCGCCGCGCCGGCGGTGGCGTCCAGCCCGGCGTTGGCGGCGACGTAGTTGGACTGCCCAGCCGAACCAAGCAAGGCACTGATGGACGAGAAGAACACCTCAGAGGCCGGGGCGGCCAGAAGCGAACCGGCGGCCAAGGTCCTGCCAAATGCAGCAAACAGTCAGGTTGATCTGATAGGAGAACACACGGCACTGCTAGAAAAGAGGATGAAGTAAGTGTGTAAGGGTACACCGTTATACACCGGTACACTGCGAACGAACAGCGCGGACATTAATACCCTGCCCCCACCTGCGATGCCCGTCACGGTGACCGCCCCGAGCTTGGGAGCGAACACGGCGCGGAACGACCCCGCAGACTGCCGGCTGAGGAGCGAGTCGCGTAGCACGCCTCCTGCGCGAATTACCGCCACGCCAGTCGGCCTGACACCCGATGCGACCGACGACCACGCCCCCGCGCCGGCGGCGGTAGAGCTGTCGCTCGCCTCGATGTAGTGACGCAAACTGAAATTGAAAGCCAAACTTGAAAGTACTTGATCAGATTTTAGTCTCAAGCGCTGAAACCAAGCGCTTTCAACACGGGTGAAAGCAGGTTTCAACTTACACCACCATACCACAGCCTTCACCGGAACGGAAGAGCCGTCGCCGTCACTCCCCGGAAGTCGGGTCTTTGAGCGTCCGGAGCGGCTGGTGAGCTCCACGCTAGGCGCCCCAGCCACGATGAGCCAATCAGTGGCCGCCATTCCGATCGCGCCCAAGCCTCCCAAGATTAGGGCCTCGTACACATTGCTCTTGCCCCGTCATGGGATGCCGGTTGAAAAGCCAATTGGCTCAATTATGAGGGGGCGTATTCTATCGTTGACGTGGTCGGCAATCAATATCTGCCAGGCCCTACCTATAATCCGCACAGGTGACGCCCCATTTCCTGAGCTGTTTGATGCAGCCGTCTCTGACTGTTTGTCCATACTGGGCCCGGTCTCCATCTGCGGTCCGAAGAGCTTGGTGAGCAAACCCCGGCGCGTGATCACCACCGGTTTGTACCCAAGTGCCGGATCATGTTCGGACAGAGGCAGGAGCACTGTGAGGTGGTCGGCTCCAGCGCAGGTCCGGACGCCGGTGACCTGCGCGGTGTCCGCCCCGGGGGACTCCAGTGCGACCGACCTCGCTAGCCCGCCGATGCATGCTGCGGCGATGCTGGCCCGATCGGCCTTCAGCGGTGCCGGCGACGCACCCCAGGCACCACCGCCGGACTGTGCGGCGGCGGCGGCGGCGGCAGCAGCTCGCGTCACCTCGCCGCCGCCAGCGAGAGGAACGCTCCGCATCATGGTCAGCGCGGGGACATGGGAGGCGGAAGCTGATGTGGCTGGCAGCTTCGCTCGGACACCAAACACATACCGCACGCCGCCCGCACTCGGCACCGCAGCAGCCTGAGAAGCCGTCCGACCGTCCCCTGTCGCGATATCCGACCGACCCAGCGGGCGCGACACCAGTCCGACCAGCACAACGCTCGGAGCATCGGCACCCCCGCCGATGAACCAGTGGTTGGAGATCTGCGCCCCCCGCGCGTCACCGGTGTTGCCGCCGATGTCAGCCGCCGGTCGGCCAGGGAAAGTTGCCGCATATCCGTGCATCCCGCCACCGCCGTGTAGGGTCAGCACAGGATTATGCTTGCCGCATCACGGGATGCCGCTGCCGTGCAACTCCGGGTAATAAAACGTGATTGGAGGAGTGTCGAACGCACCCGTCTAACTCCGGATAAATGAGCACGGGTGAAGAAACACATGTCGTGGAGCGTCGGGCGCAGTCATCCCATGTATGACCCTACTTCCGCCCCCGCCGGAGGTGCATGCGTAAGCTCCGACGCCCGCGGGAACCCTGAGGACATTGCGCCTGCCGCCCCCACCACCGCCCGCGCCGCCTCTGCCGCCGCCGCCGCCGCCGTCGCCGCTGGGTAGCAGCGGCGCAGCCAGTTGCATGGCTGCATCAACCAACGCCGCCGCCGCCGCCGCGCCGCACCCCTCCGGAGCATACAGCCTCGCCATCCTCCGCGGCGCGCTCTCACCGCTCTCGCCCCCGATGGATGCCGAACTCTAGGGACTGAGGAACATTCCTTGCCACATGACAGGACGTTAATTGTCTGAAGAAATGTGCGATCATAAATTTCTTGATGACGTGCCGAGAAATCTCAGTCAGTCCATACCGAACTCTCCCGCTGGTGGATGGCGGCGAGCGGGCGAAAGCACGTCCCGTACTGCAGGCCTAGCTCACACAGCGCGGTATACGCCGCTGCAGGATCTACCGGCAGCGCGTGCCCGGCGCGCCACGCCTCCAAGCTCGGCGCCCCGCCCTCGCCCACTTGCTCATCGGCCTCGTTCTCTTGGTCACCGGTGCGGGTGCGGGTGCAGTCTCGCGGGAGGTAACACACCGGTCGAGCCGTCAAGTGCTCAACCTCACGGCCACCGCCACTACTAGGCGACACTACGGTGACTGCCCCCCCCGCCGGGCACACCGCTACACGGCAGACGAGCCCAGTCCGACCGACCGCGGCTTTGGACGGCGCCGGCATGATGAGCGGGGCGGGGATGGCAGCACCCACCAGCTAGGGCCAGCCGGAGTAGTGCCTTCAGATGTCACTCGCTGGATACAATGTCACTCAACAATCGGGGTGTTGGCTCAATAAATGCGAGCGACATATGAACGCTCTACCCAGGCTATGGCCTGGCGGATGTTGCTCGCCACGTCATTGTGTGCTGTTTTACTCAAGTGACGAAGGTTCAACGCGCTTGGAGGACATTGGGCCCGATGGATACGAGTACGAGGCAGGGTCGGCCAAGAATCGCCCGAGAGGTGGTTCGGCGGGCGCGCGCTCGGAAAGTTGCGCCCGGGGAACCGGCGCGGTCTACGGCGTCTCTAAGGGGTCGTGCGAGAGTGTCGCCAGCGGCAGCGACGGCGCGTTCGTTGCGGCGGCGCCGCTCTGCGCTAGATCCCGTGCATCCGTGCATTTGTGCCATATCGCGCTAAGCGCTAATTCTCGGCTGTTTCGTTTCTTGAGTTATTAGACCTCCAACCGGCCAACACCCCGTAGCACCCCAACCACGGCGACCCACGACAAACCGAGCACGGTTTCGGACTCAGTGCGCCGAGGGGACAAAGGAATGGCGAGGAATGGTGTGAAAACGGCGCAAAACCGGGGAAGTTATGACGATGCGATGCTCATCAGATGAGGCACGGGCTCAGAGATGACGCGCGCGACACAAACGGCACACGCGGGACGGTCGGAAGGGCTTCTCCCGTGGATTTTATGGGGAAGTGCGTCGAAAGCTCGCCCGAATACCCTCGGTCGGCGCGGCTGAACGCGTGTCTGCGCGAGAGCCACCTCTCTGAAAGTTCTTGGCCGACCCTGCCTCGTGGTGCTCGACACGTCGTAGGGTGACGCGTAACTCATCATACGAGGGTCTAGAGTACGTGTTGATGACGTGGCAGGCATAATCCGCCAAGCCCAACCACCAGCGCGAGGCGCGGGGGATCTGATGTGGTGGTGGACGACGCCGCCGCCACCGCCGCGTCGGCCGCTAGTTGCAGCAGCCCCGCTCCCGGGAAAAGCGCGCGGCCGGACACGCGGTGGTCGTGGAACGCTGACCCACTGGCGCCGTCGATAGCCGCCTCAGAGTAGGGCCTCGCAGCAGTTGCTCAGAGTGTAATCTGCCACATCGACTAACCATCTGGATTCAAGTGTCACCCTGTGATGCTTCGAAGAGTTTCTCCGGGCTCTACCTCGAAGCGAAGCACCTCGCGGTCGGTCAGTCCTCCGCCAAGCGATGCAACAAGCGATGCAACGGACACCGAGGTCAGGATGGCATGTTTTGCCGGCGCGGCCCAGACGCGGCGCCGATTCATGAGCATGCCCGCCGCTGCGCCGCCGCTGAGTTCCCCTCCGCTGAAAACATCCGCCGTAACGTGCGCGTTGGTGCCCTGGAATTAGAGCCGGACACATATTGCCTGCCTCTGCGTTACCCTTCCACGCATGTCAACCCTACCGTATCCCATGCAGGGTACATCGCATTGCTGCACCCTTTGATGTGGCGATCGATATATGTTAGGACGCACCTGGAATGCAAACGCGCTGACGCCACCGCGCACAGCGCTGGTGCCGCCTCCGGTGGGCAGTGCGGTGGCTTGCTTCGCCATGACTATCGCCGGTGCCGCATCAATGCCAGAGCCTCCGCGGCTGCCGCTAGCGGCGGCGGCGGCGGCGGCGACATGCGGATTGAGGGCGCGGAGTGTGTTGAAGCCGCGCACGGTGAGCGCCCCGGCGCTGGCACACAGCGCCGCCAGTCCCAGCACCCCCCCCGAGGGCCAAGCAGATATTGCATGCCATGTCATAGATTGACTGACATTCACCTATAAGAACTAAAGTGAAAACATTCATCGATGACGTGGCTGACAGATATTGCTCGCCACGTCGTAGGATGCCACTGACCCCAATAAACGAGGGTCCTAAACATGTTTCAATCTGTGGCGACGGCGATGGTGGATCCCATGATGTGTCGAGCGTCATGTACTGGGCCTTACTATACTTGTCGAACTAGGCTAGTGTTGGCGAGGAAGGGTGTTAAACTAAGCTAGTGGCGTTTAGGGGCTAGTGGTTAGTGGTTTAGTGGTTTAGTATGGGGGACTACAGTGGGTCAGTGAAATAAGGGGGTTTAAACTAAGCTAGTTTAAGCTAGTTTAGGGGCTAGTGCTTAGTAGGCTAGTTTAGGGGCGACAAGTATAGGCCTTACCCCCGCTGCGGGCTCGCAGTGCCCGTCCCAAGCCTTGCATGACTCGAGCACCAGCGGAGCGTCGTCGAAGGCTCCCGCTCCCGGGGGAAGGAAGACGGTGCGGGCCGCGCCCACTTCGATGGGGTCGCCCAGCGGGGTCCCGGTGCCGTGCATCTGCAGCACGCGGGCGGCGGCGGCGGCACCGATCGCAGACGTCATGGCCATCGCGGCGCGCATGACGGCTTGCTGGGAGGGGCCGTTGGGCGCCGTGATATAGCGTCGCATGTTGAACCTGAAAGCAATCTTTGAAAGCGGTTCGACGTAGCTTGGGTTTAAGTGCTGAAGACACACGCACTTTCAACACGGGTTTGCTGCCGTCAACCTGTACCGCCCTACCGTCAGAGTGACAAGATATGATCTGGTCATACCGTCCGGTTGATCGACAGGATGACGGGATGACAGGATTTTGAGGGTCATCCTCAGGATTCAAAGGCTATATTTAGAATTATAAGATCATCCTCAAACCGACAGGATGACAGGATTCATGGTCATCCTGAAGATCGATCCTCCATATCTTGTCACTCTGCCTACCGTAAGGGAGCTGCTGCGACCGTCCTGGTTGACCGCCGCCCCCGTGATCACGATGGCGGAGAAAGCGGAGGAGGAGACGCCGCTAGCACTGGATAGACCGACGGGGTTAAGCGAGATCGCGCGGCACTCCTCCCCTCGCACGTAGCCATCCGCCGCCGCGTCGAGCGTCAAGCACCGGCCCGATGGCGACAGCATCCCCGCGGCGCGGAACACCTCAGTGACGTTGGGCACGAGCATGACGTTGACGCCGATGACGAGGGCGCCCGCGGAGCAGGTGCCAGACCGACCGGCCTCAAGATCGAACGCCGCGGACTTGGCGGCGACCAGCGAGGACGAGCAAGCGGTGTCGATGGCAATCGCCGGACAAGAGGTTCATTCAGAACACGCACTCGAGAGCATGACGATACATGATCGGAGTATTGATATGAGATATCAATATGGGATATCGATATGGGATATCGGACATCACTGGGATATCGATGGATATGTCAATATAATGGTATCGATAGGGTCATCCTGAATATCGGTATGGTTGCGATATCTTGTCCCTCTGGCAGTCGTACCAATATCGGACGTGCCCGCATGGACTACGCTCAGGGTGAATGCTCATACCAACGCGCGGGCTTGGCTCGTCGATTGAACGTCGGTCGAGTGCTTGTTGCCAATAACTCCCCTACCGGGCCCGTGAGGCCGAACGTGAATGCAGTCCGACCGGGTGCCACGCTGCCGAAGCTGGCCGTCGCGGCGAGCGCGGAGACCCCCACGGCGGCGGCGGCGGTGGAGGCGGCGGCGGCAAGAACCACGTGATAGGATCACCGCACATCCCACTCTGCAAATATGTTTATGTCATTTCTCATGATCAGTTCTCCTCAAGAAATACATATACACGCTTGAAAGGGCGGAGAGGGTTGGTAAAGCTCTCCATGTGAAGCTCCTTACGGCTCTACGAAAGTAATAATAAAACAACAATGCCTATAGGAACATTCGCTGGCCAGCCACACCACATCGTAGTCGCGACTGGCGATGCCGACGTACACCCCCCGCGCGCCCGACAACCCTCCTGTCGGCAGGGCAATGCCAGCCGTGGTGTAGTGGCGCAAGTGGGAACTAGAAGCAACATGTGAAAGCAGATCATCATATTATAGTTTCAAGCGCTGAAACTATAGTAGACGCGTTCAACACCGGTTCTCCGATACTTTCAACCGGTGTCTCCCTACCGTGGCATCCAAGACCAGCCTCTGTTGAACGTCGACCGCCGCCGCCTCCACTGCCGAGATGGCGAAGTACCCGGGGTCGAACTGTTCAGGCGTTGAGAGGAATGCTCCAAACGATGCGGGGAGGTATGGAGCCGCGCTGGCGCCGGAAACAACGCGGGCACCGTCCGCGTCCCACCGCGAGGGAGGAATCGGCGCTGTTCGCTCGCGCCCTCCGCTGCCACCGCCACCGCTAACGCCGCCGCTTGCACTCGCGCACGCCGTGACCACAGCGAGTCTGCCACTGCCGCGCACGACGCTCGCGGTCAAGCCGACACCAGACGAGGATGCCATCAGCGACGACCGAGGCGGAGGCGGCGCGAGCAGGCTGAATATGTGGCCAGCCAGTGCGGCGGCGGTGGGGTAATCGAACAGCACGGTGGCGGATAGCGGAACACCGAATGCGTTGGAGAGATCGGAGCGCGCTTCCACGGCGGTGAGCGAATCCAGACCGGCGTCCATCAGCGGCTCGTCGGGCAGCACGTCGGCGCCGACGAGGAGGGCCAGACAGATATTACTCGCCGCGTCATAGGATGGCATTTGGCTCAAGACAAGTGAGTCCAAAATGCGATGGATGAGTTGATGAGCACTGTCCTCGCCTCGTCATAGGATGGTATTCAGCTCGAGAATAGATGGGTGAGATGCGATGTATGACGTGGTCAGCGTTGTCCTCGCCACTTCATATGATGTCATGCAAGTCAAGACATGGGGGTTCATAACGCGATGGATGACGTGATGAGCGTTGTCTGTCAGGCCCGACCCGCGAGGGCGGCGACGCAGGCGCGCACCGTCGACAACACGTCCACCAGTGACCGCGTCGGCGGCGCATCCATTGTGTAGCGGCGCAGGTTGAATTTGTAGGTATTATCTGAAAGCATTTGGACATATTTGAGTGACAAGAGATTAGTTCCACGCGCTGTCAACGTGGGTGTGATTAGGTCAATGATAGGGTTAAGCTGCACCTTCATACCAGTGAATGTGTGCGCGGCGGCGGCGGCGGCGGCGTGAGCTGGCTGTGGATGTGGCCGGCCAGAGCAGCGGCGGTGGGGTAATCAAACAGCGCAGTGGCTGATAATGCGACACCGACGTTCATTGCCCGCACTCACTTGCTTTTCGTTTCACACTCAGCAGCTTCGAAGTGTTCTTAAATGGCAGACTAGGATGAAGCATGGTCAAGCACCGGTACACTGTGCATGAGGTGGCACTCGGCTGTCACCCTGTCCCCCGCACTAGTGTACGACTGTCAAGTATCCTGGGTTTGAGGTATCATCTAGACGTGTGTAAAGCCCCGCCAAATGCGTTGGAGAGCTCGTTGCGCGCTTCCACGGCGGTGAGCGAGTCCAGGCCTGCATCCATCAGCGGCGCGTCCGGGAGCACGTCGGCTCCGGCGAGCGCGGCGACGCAGGCGCGCACCTGCAACAACACGTCCGCCAGTGACTGCATCGGCGGCAGCGCTGCCGGCGTCCACGCCTCCGATTGGTCGACTCCCAGCGGCGGTGCTACTGGTTGGTCGACCTTTGGCAGCGGGATGATCTGGTCTAAGAACGCCGCGGCGCCCCCGCGGCACCGCGGCATCGCCAGGGCGTACACCGCCCAATCAGTGCGCGACACGCACACCGGCCCGGTCGCCGGGCTGGCCAATGAGAGACCCCGCAGGAGCGTCTCCAGCACCGCCACGCCCTCTGTCGGGGAGAGGAACCCCAAGCCCTGCCGGGCCAAACGCTTGGCCAACACGTAGGGCCAACACATCATCAATGCTTGTCACGTCATGGGATGGCGGATCATTCATTGAACCATGGTCTATATTATTGAGGACGACATGAGAGGTAATGTCGGGTCCGTCGTGGTATAGGGTAAGGGCGTAGGGCAGAGTGACAAGATATGATATGTTTATACTATCCGGTTGACCGACAGGATGACAGGATGACAGGATTTTGGGGGTCATCCTGAGGATTTTAAGGCCATATCCACGATTTTAAGGTCATCCTCAAACCGACAGGACGACAGGATTCATGGTCATCCTGGAGATCGATCTTGTCACTCTGGCGTAGGGTTCAAGGCCTGCCAGTTTGGGGTCTTCCTCCGCCATGCCCCCGCCGCCCCACGGCCCCCACTGCACCGACTGCGCCGGGACTCCCGCCAGCGACTGCCTCGCCGCCGAGGCATCCAGCGAAGCGTTGGCCGCGGCGTAGGCCACCTGTCCGGCCGACCCAAGCAGCGCGGCGATGGATGAGAACGCCGCCGCCGCACACACGGGGTTAGCGGCCAACGCCCGAGCGAGCTGTCCGGCCGTGGCGTCGGGCCGGCTTGATCTTGCTCGCCACGTCAAGGTCACCGTTGCTAATTGTTCCATTCTTCAGACTAGTTCGAGGTGAAGTTCTGCGCGTATTAGTGGGTTTCCACTCCGCCACAATCCATAGTGCATGCCTTGCGTGAAACATGCCAACGTAAAACACCATTTGCCGCCTCATTAAGGGATACCAAGTGACACAAGCATGCCTGGCGTGTTGCATGCTTGAGTAAGCGCACCCTCTGCCTAAGCCATGGGATGCCATGTGACCGAAAACAGAGGGTTCAAGCTGAGTGTCGATGGCGTGGAGGACAATATCTGCCGGGCCCAACCGCGGCACACTTGGCGGACACCACGGCGCGCGCAATTCCCGCCGATGTCCGGCCGGCCGACGCGTCGCGGAGCACACCACCCGCGTGGATCGCCACCGCCATTGGCGGCGCGCTGCGGGCGTCGGTGGTGCCTCCCATGTAACCCAGCGCGTAGAGCCTGGCAAATTCGTTTGCTCACCACGTTTTGGGATGCCACCACGTTTTGGATGTCGATTAATCAACCAATTGAGGATTCGATATTCGTGGAATGACGGGGCGAGCAACATCTGTGAGTCCATGGTGATTCAGGATACGAGGATTCAGAATGAATTGGATGATGAGACAAGCAATATTAGTGAGGCCCTACCAGAGCGTCCGACGCAGTGCCGGCGTCTGCGGCGATCACGGTAAGCAGCACCTGCGTGGCCTGCCCCAGTGCGGCGACGGAAGCGCTCTTGCCGCGGCGCAGGGCCTTACCTAGGTATACTTTGCGGCTCAACATACGTACCCGATAAGTACATAGTGGGGCAAGTCATGTGGTATCAGAGACAAGCGGCCTCGGCATAGCTGACGTACCTGTGCAGTATGAAGCAGGGTAAGTCAAGTGGTATTTAAGACAAACGGCTCGAGGTAAAATTGCAAATGAACACAAGCACTTTTGTGACGCCCCGAGGAGGAACATGTATGCAGTAGCTTGTACTAGAAAGTCGTTGTGTACCAATACTCGTGTGAGACTGAGAGACCCTGCCGCGGCGCGAGACTAGAGTAGTCGGGCAGCGGCATTGCTGTGTCATATGTGCGGCGACTGCGGTGCCCAGAGCGCCCGTCCCGCCGGTGATCACCGCCGGCATGCCGGCCAAAGCGGTCGCAGGGACACGCACTGCCCCAGGGCACCCGGTCATCGCCCGCGCTCTACCGAAGAGTGTGGCCAGCAGCCCCCGATGCGACGGCCTCGGGTAAGGCGGTTCACTCGCCGCCGAAACCGCGACGGCGCGGGGCACCATGGCAGCGCCCCCGACTTCGCCGCTCTCAAGCACCTCGGTCGAAAGAGTCGGTGCGGCGGCGGTACCCGCGGTGCTCTCATCGTAGAGGCGCAAACTGAAATTGAAACCACAGTTTGAATTATTGAAGGAAATTTATCATATCTTAGTTGAAGCTCTGGAGGCGGGCGCGGCTGCCGACATGGCTCTAAAATTGCACAGCCCCACCATCCGGCCGGACACGCCACTGGACCACTCGGAAGTCACGCGCACGCCCGGCGTTTCCATAGCGGCCGCGCGCGCGCCGCCGCTCAGACCGAACGCGTCGAAGGCTTCGGCGGTCGCGAGATGCATGGCCTCCACGCAGGGGCTTACACTCGTCCACTTTTCGGCTCAACGTAAGCACAATTTGTGAAATACGTTGGGTGCATGATTTCCCTGCAATCTATTAGACAGGGGGACATGGGGTGGTGTGACCAGAACGGCTTAGGTTGAGCTCAAAAATGGACGAGTGTAAGCCCCTGCCTCCACGGCGCCGCAGGTCACACCGGGGTAAACGCCAGACAGGAGCGAACGCTCCACCGCCGCAGAAGTCCCCACGCCGCCCAGCATGCTGCGCAATGAGCTCCTGGCCGCCGACAGCGGGAGCGGCGACGTCGCGCTCCGGCGCATGGGCGGTCGGTCTGTTGGAGTCGCCTGATGCTGCACCACCACGGCACTTACCGCGACCTCGCCGCCGATCGACTGGCCAGCCGCTGTGCGCGTCGCTGACTCCTTCCCGCCGGCGGGAGCGACGCCGGCCTGGCGCATCGCCTTGGCCGTCATGCCCCGCACCACCGCACCACCCACCCCATGCTCGCTGCGTGCGGCGGCGGCGGCTGAAGGCGCGCCCACTGCGTTGCGTGCGAAGACGTCTCTCGTGAACTCAACGCCAAATTCACCCCCCGAGATGTAGCGCCGCAGTTTGAAATTGA
>Ga0307488_10003123_pt1 | contig 13905 bp, 14 predicted proteins | sample SB02metaG_FD_202248 | JGI IMG/M metagenome (GOLD analysis project Ga0307488, IMG submission 202248) | Sea-ice brine microbial communities from Beaufort Sea near Barrow, Alaska, United States - SB 0.2 | ecosystem: Environmental > Aquatic > Marine > Coastal | place: USA: Alaska | collected... | reverse complement strand
CGTGGTGCGTTTTGTACGAATGCTAAGCCCAGTATCTTGTGGTTGGTTAGCTTTTGGGGCGACTATATTATTGGCGCTGGTTTCTGTCATGGTTTGTAGGGCTTCCACTAAGGCGAGATGAACCATTTCTGGAGTCACTTCGCTGTTCTGTTGGGCTTCACGGTAGAGTTGTTGTAATACGTTTTCACCAGTGATACAGGCTGCAGGAGAACCTGCTATATGAAAACGGTTACCGCGATTGCTGATGGTTAATTGCAGGCGCTGTTCAATAATACGCAGGTTGCCATCCAACTGACCTTGCAGGCTTGCAAGGTGTTGAGTGTTGTCTGGTAACAAGCTGAAAATGGAGCCAGTGTTGTTATTGCCAGAGGTTTTTGAGCTATTGGTAGAATTTGTCATACAAGGCTATTGCAGCACAATAGGGCCAACAGGTGCAAGCCCATCTAATTCAGACGCTACAAGCTCGCCACGTAAAGAATGGGGGAACGCTTCCAAAATATGGATTTGGGCGAACTTTCCGATTAAGTCTGCATTGTTGCTAGCAAAGTTAACCGAACGGTTGTTTTCTGAGCGGCCAGTCAATTTACCAGGGTCTTTCTTGGAGTATCCATTCACTAAAACACGCTGCAGGCTACCAATCATGGCTTTACTAATGTCAAACGATTGGCTATCAATACGCCGCTGTAACTGAGTTAGTCGCTGCTTTTTGGTTGCATCGTCAGTGTTGTCTGGTAAATCTGTAGCGGGTGTGCCCGGACGCTTGCTGTAAATAAAGCTAAATGATAAATCAAAACCAATCTCGCTAATCAAATCCATTGTGGCTTGAAAATCAGCATCAGATTCGCCAGGAAAACCGATGATGAAGTCTGATGAAAAGCTAATGTCTGGGCGTTTTTTGCGGATACGGCGCATCTTAGATTTGTATTCTAGCGCAGTATGGCCGCGCTTCATGGCCATTAATATTTTATCAGACCCAGATTGTACAGGCAGGTGCAAATGGCTAACCAGTTCTGGAATTTCACCAAAAGCGTCTATAAGACTGTCGGAAAATTCAACGGGGTGGCTGGTGGTAAAGCGAATGCGGTCGATGCCATCAATGTTGGCTACTAAGGCAATGAGTTCTGCTAAATCAACGGTGTCGCCATCATCGGTTTCACCTTGATAGGCGTTAACGTTTTGGCCTAGCAAGTTCACTTCGCGCACGCCTTGCTCTGCCAGTTGCTCTACTTCTAGCAATACAGAGGCCAGTGGACGGCTAACTTCTTCGCCACGGGTGTAGGGTACAACGCAAAATGTACAGTATTTTGAACAGCCTTCCATAATAGACACAAAGGCTTCTGCACCTTCTACTTTAGGCGCAGGCAAATTATCAAATTTTTCTATTTCAGGAAAACTAACATCCACAACGCCTTTGGCGCCTGCGTCTGTTGCATCGATCATCTCTGGCAAACGATGTAATGTTTGTGGACCAAAGATCATATCGACGAAAGGAGCACGTTTAGAAATGGCTTTGCCTTCTTGGCTAGCAACACAACCGCCCACACCGATTTTAATATTTGGGTTGGCTTCTTTTAGTTTGCGCCATCGGCCTAGCTGATGATAAACCTTGTCTTGGGCTTTTTCACGAATAGAGCACGTATTAAGCAATAGTACGTCGGCTTCTGCTTCGTTGTGGGTGATTTCCATGGCATGGCTATCGCCCAATAAGTCTGCCATACGTGAAGAATCATATTCATTCATCTGGCAACCATGGGTTTTAATAAATAGCTTTTTTGTCATGTGGTACACCTGCATTAATTGAGGCAGTATTATACATTTAAGGCCACCATTAAACCTAGCTTCAAAGCGCTGTTTTTGGTGCTAATATAGCTAGCCTGGCATATCTATGCCCACTAAAGCTCCTTAAATGAAGAAAACGACCGATAAGAGACAAACAAGGTATGGATGACGTAACAAAACACGGTGATGGTCACTTTCAGCTAGATACTCGCCTAGAAGCAGCCTGTGAGTTTGTCGCCAACTTAGGTGTGTGCCGTTTATTGTTAATGAATAACGCCAGTGTGCCGTGGTTTATTTTGGTACCAACAGTGGTAGGAGCCACTGAACTGACAAATTTGCCAATGGTTCAGCAGCAACGCGTGCTGCACGAAATCAATCTAGTTACTGCGATGGTAACTAGCCTATATACGCCACATAAGCTTAACATTGGTGCTTTGGGTAATGTGGTTAATCAGTTACATATACATGTGATTGGCCGCTTTACTGATGACCCTGCGTGGCCTAGTCCAGTGTGGGGGCAGTTACCATCAAATAGTTACGGAGACGATCAACTAGCAACACGATTGGCCGAGGTTAGAGCTTATTTAGCGCTCTAAGTTGAAAGATTGATAGGCTGCTCTGCCACCACAATATTGTCTTCTACTCGCACACCCCCTAATGGTCTTAATTGGTCTATGGCGGTGTTGTTGAGCAAATGTCCAAAGCCATCATCGTGCCATTTTTGTAATAAGTTATCAATGACATAAAGCCCAGGTTCTATAGTGACCACCATGTCTTTTTCTAGGGTTCTAGTGCAGCGCAAATACCGGTGATCTGCTGGTGGCTCTTGCATTGTGCCTAATTCATCCTGTTGCCAGCCCCCGATATCATGCACTTGTAGGCCTAATAAATGGCCTAATCCATGGGGAAAAAAGGCGCTGCTAATGCGGCTTGCTGTTAACTCATCTTTTGAGCCTTTCACTAAGTCAAACGTTTCAAGTAAATCTAATGCCAGGTGATGCATGTGGTGGTGCAGGTCGGAAAACTTCACCCCTGGCTTCACCCTGGCGCATACACTACGCTGGGCTTTAGTCATAGCGTCGATTAAATGTTGATAAAGATCACTACCACGGCTATGACATCGGGTAATGTCGGATGCATAACCGTTACATGCTGCTCCCGCGTCAATCAAAAAGCTTTGTGGCTGGTGCATATTTTGAGGACTGTAATCATAGTGCTGGTAATGTAATACTGCACTGTGGTGACCAAAACCGATAATATTACGGTAGGGCATTTGAGTTTGGTCTTGTTTCACGGCCCCAAGGTAGGCAAGTTGAGTTTCAAACTCACTCTTACCTGTTAAAAAGGCTTGTTTGGCGGCCTCATGACCTACAAGAGCGGTCCCATTAGCTTGTGCTAAGCAGGCGAGTTCATATTGGCTTTTAATGCCCCGGCCATAATGCAAACGATGTATTAAGCCTTGAGGATTTTGTGTGTTTATATCTAGATTTTTAGCAATTTCAGTGTCTTCTCCAATCCATGCCCTTTGCGTGCTGGTGGATTGATACCGACTTAGTTCTCGTTTGACGTGAGCTAAATCAGAACACAAATGAATGTCGAAATAATCGCACCAAAATCCAGTGGGTGCTTGTGGTGGTACATGCCAAAAATCATCAGCCAAGTGGTAAAATAGCACAGGCTTTCGGCCTGTTTGAATCAGTAAATAACAGTGCGGGCTTTGGGTTAGTGGCAGCCACCAAACAAAATGTGGGCTAGCTTTATAGGGGCCGTGGTAATCATCTAAAAAGGCTAGTTTTGGAGCGCCACTATAGATCAAAATGCTGTCGCATTGCTCGGCACTCATGGCTTTTTCTGTAATCCCAGTCAAGCGTTGTAGATGGTCTGGGTATAAAGTTGAAAATGGGGTGAGCATGAAAGTTGATCCAATAAAAAGCAATGTGACGTCATTATGATTATGTTAAAGCGAGTTGGCAAATACTTGCTTAAGGCCCTATAGTGGCCATATGTAATTGTTTTATATAATAATTTATTTTTATATATGGACTATTAATTTTCTAACTAGGTGTGTTTCATAATTTCGATTGCTGCATTAAACCCTAAGGCGTACAGTGGGGGGGGTCTTTATGACGTTTTTTTGTATGCAACCTCCTAGGAAATAATAATGAAAAAAACACTACTTGCACTTAGCCTCGGGCTAGGACTTGCGGTATCAGGGGCGGCGCAGGCCAAAACCTTGGTATTCTGCTCCGAGGGTAGCCCAGAGGGCTTTAACCCTTCGCTTTATTCTGCAGGCACCACCTTTGATGCTTCCTCACAAACCATATTTAACCGCTTAGTTCAGTTTGAACCAGGCTCAACTAAAGTTGTGCCTGGCCTAGCTGAATCTTGGACTGCGTCCGCAGATGGCTTGGAATATACCTTTAATCTCCGTAAGGGTGTTAAATATCATACGACTAAAGACTTCACGCCTACACGTGATTTTAATGCCGATGATATTTTGTTCACCTTTAACCGTATGTGGAAAGCAGATCACCCTTACCATGACGTTTCAGGTGGCGATTACAAGTACTTTGGTTGGATGAGCATGGGTGACCTGCTTAAGTCCATCGAAAAAGTTGATGACTACACCGTTAAGTTCACTCTGAACTACGCCGAAGCGCCGTTTGTATCTAATATGGCCATGGACTTTGCATCCGTATTGTCTGCTGAATACGGTGATGTATTGACTGCTTCTGGCAATAAAGAAGACATCGATCACAAGCCTGTAGGTACTGGTCCATTCGTATTTAAGTCTTACCAAAAAGACGCCATGATCCGTTACACGGCCCATGACGACTATTGGGGCGGCCGTTCGAATATCGATAAGTTGGTATTTGCCATCACTACCGATGCTAACGTTCGTTATCAAAAGCTGAAGGCCGGTGAATGTCATGTGATGCCTTATCCAAACCCTGCCGATGTGGCAGCAATGGACAAAGATCCAGATATTAATTTACTGCGCCAAGAAGGTTTGAACGTGGGTTATTTAGCGTTTAACACCGAGAAGCCTCCATTTGACCAGAAGCTTGTGCGTCAAGCCTTAAATATGGCTATCGATAAGCAGTCTATCTTGGACGTGGTATTTAAAGGTGCTGGCTCTATCGCTAAGAACCCGATTCCACCTACAATTTGGTCTTACAATGATGACGTGAAAGACTACGACTACAATCCAGAAAAAGCCAAAGCAATGCTTGCAGAAGCGGGTGTGTCTGGCTTGAAGACCAACATCTGGGCTATGCCGGTACAGCGTCCATACAACCCTAACGCTCGCCGTATGGCGGAACTGATCCAAGCGGATTGGGCTAAGGTGGGTGTGGAAGCAGAGATTGTTACCTTTGAATGGGGCGAGTACTTGAAGCGCTCTAAGAATGGCGAACACGACACTGTTCTACTAGGTTGGACTGGTGACAATGGTGACCCAGACAACTTCATGTATGTGTTGTTGGGTTGTGATGCAGCTAAAGATGGTGGTAACCGAGCTCGCTGGTGTAATGAAGAGTTCGACAGTACCTTGCGTCAAGCTAAGCAAGTGACTGACCAAGCTGAACGTACTGCTTTGTACGAACACGCACAGGTGATCTTTAAAGAAGAAGCGCCTTGGGTAACGATTGCTCACTCGGTAGTGTTCAAGCCTGTGCGTAAGGAAGTGACTGGCTTTAAGGTTCATCCTTTAGGTAGCCACATTTTCTACGATGGTGTTGATCTTAAATAGTCTATACGTTTAATAGTCTGTACATTAAACTCATTCTGAGTTGCTAGACCCAATGGTTGCGATGGCTTAAAGCCTTCGCAACCATTCAGCCTAGCCTCTTTTATTACTATTACACCTCCTATCTTTGAGTTATCTCTATGTTTAAGTTTTTCTTCAAACGCCTGCTGGTGCTAGTGCCGGTATTTTTTGGCGTGACCCTAGTGGCTTTTGGTTTTATCAGGGCGCTGCCGGGTGACCCTATAGAAGTTTTAGCAGGTGAGCGAGGAGTGTCGCCAGAACGACATGCTGAACTGATGGCGCAATTGGGTTTAGATAAACCCCTTTGGCAGCAATATTTTTCCTATGTGGGTGATGTATTACAAGGTGATTTAGGCACCTCATTGATTACTAACAGGCCGGTAGCAGAGGAGTTTTTTGAGCTATTTCCTGCCACTGCAGAACTGGCAATCTGTGCCATGTTATTCGCCATAATTTTAGGTATTCCTGCAGGTATTATTGCAGCCGTTAAACGCGGTACGCTAGTAGACCAGGGCATTATGAGCCTGTCCTTAGCGGGTTACTCTATGCCCATATTTTGGTGGGGTTTGCTGCTCATTATTCTATTTTCAAACACCTTGAACCTCACGCCTGTTTCAGGGCGATTATCATTTTTGTTTGAGGTGGAGCCCGTAACAGGCTTTATGTTAATCGATAGTCTGCTTAGTGATGAGAAAGGGGCGTTTAAATCGGCGTTACATCACCTGGTGTTGCCTACCATCGTGTTGGGTACCATTCCTTTAGCCGTGATTGCACGCCAAACCCGTTCAGCCATGTTAGAAGTGCTCAGTGAAGACTATGTGCGCACTGCTAAGGCCAAAGGCCTTTCCCCATTGCGGGTCATTGCAGTGCATGCATTGCGTAATGCCATGATCACTGTAATTACAGTGATCGGATTACAAGTGGCAGTGTTGCTTGCTGGCGCCATTCTTACAGAAACCATATTCAGTTGGCCTGGAATAGGTAAATGGATCATCTTCTCTGTCTTTAGCCGTGATTATTATGCTGTGCAGGGTGGGTTACTACTCATTGCAGGATGTGTGATGGTAGTTAATCTCATCGTAGATCTGCTTTACGGCCTTATCAACCCTCGTATAGTGCACTGAGAATTAGAATCATGACTTCCTTAACAACAACCACTTCATACTCTGTGCGCAGCCAGCAATGGCGTGAATTTTGGTTTTATTTTAGTGTCAGCAAAACCGCTGTTGCCGGTTTGGTGTTTCTTATTGGTATGGTGATAATGGCAATATTTGCCGATTTAATTAGTCCTCACCTGCCCACAGAACAATACCGAGAATTTGCCGAAATTCCTCCAGCGTGGATGGAAGGTGGGCAGATGCGTTTCTTTTTAGGTACAGACTATGCTGGCCGAGATATGCTTTCCCGTATAATTCACGGTGCGCGTTTGTCTCTTATTGCGGGCTGTATTGTAGTGTTAATGTCTGCCTCTATCGGTATTTTATTAGGCTTGGTGGCAGGCTTTAGAGGTGGTTGGGTAGAAACCATTATTATGCGTGTCATGGATACCATTATGGCGGTACCAGGCTTGTTAATGGCGTTAGTTCTGGTGGCTGTTTTAGGGCCAGGTTTACTCAACGCCATGGTAGCCATTGCCATTACTTATACACCTTCCTTTGTGCGCTTAACCCGTGCATCTACCCTGTCTGAAATTAATAAAGATTACGTTACCGCTAGCAAAGTGGCAGGCGCCGGGCCAATGCGTTTGATGTTTATTAGCATCTTGCCCAACTGCATGGCACCACTCATTGTGCAGGGCACTTTGAGCTTTTCTACCGCTATTTTAGACACCGCAGCCTTAGGTTTTTTAGGCATGGGTGCACAGGCTCCGCAACCAGAGTGGGGCACTTTAATTGCAGAAAATCGAGACCTCATGCTAAGCGCTCCATGGACGGTGACCTTTCCTGGTATTGCCATCTTATTGGCTGTGTTAGCAATCAATCTAATGGGTGATGGTTTGCGTGATGCCCTAGATCCTAAGTTGAAGAGATCTTAATCATGGCTTTGTTAGAGATTACCAACTTAACCGTTGAATTTGCTACCGCCCACGGATCATTAAGGGCTGTGGATCAAGTGAGTTTAAGTTTAGACGCAGGCGACATTGTAGCTATAGTAGGCGAATCTGGCTCTGGAAAATCTGTGGCCATGTTGGCCCTTATGGGATTATTACCATGGACTGCCACTATCACTGCTGATCAAATGAGTTTTGATGGTAAAGACTTGCTTACCATGAACCCTAAGCAGCGAAGGGCTATTATTGGCAAAGACATCAGTATGATCTTTCAAGAACCTATGACCAGCCTAAACCCTTGCTTTAACGTGGAGTACCAGATTAGCGAAGTACTGGCGCAGCACTTTGGTGGCAGTCGACGGAGTTATAAACATCGTGTCATAGAGTTGCTAGAAAAAGTAGGTATTCCTGCCCCAGAAACACGGCTTAAAGCATACCCACACCAGCTATCTGGTGGCATGAGCCAGCGGGTGATGATTGCCATGATGATTGCTTGCGAACCTAAGCTACTTATTGCTGACGAACCGACAACAGCGTTAGATGTGACCATACAAGCCCAGATTCTAGAACTACTGGTAGAGCTACAAAAAGCCAATGGTATGGCCTTGGTTCTTATCACGCACGACATGGCTGTAGTGGCAGAAACTGCAGATCGTGTGGTAGTACAATATGCTGGGCAACAAGTGGAACAGCGTCCCGTCACTGAATTGTTCAACAACCCGCGTCATCCTTATACCGAAGCCCTGCTCAGTGCACTGCCTGAATATGCCAAAGAAAAAACCCTCAATGCTATTCCAGGCGTAGTGCCTGGCCAGCTGGATCGCCCAGTGGGGTGTTTATTTAACCCTCGCTGTGAACATGCTCAAGATCTATGTCGGCAGCAACCACCAGAAAGAAGCGAAGGGATTTTGTGCCACTACCCCCTACCGCTAAAATCAGCCCTAAAGGCCGCCTCTACCAGCCCCACGGAGGTTATATTATGAACCAACAGGCCTTAATCCAAGCAAGAGATTTGCACAAATATTACACTATAAAAACGGGTATCTTCCGGCCTAATCAAAGTCTACAAGCACTATCTGGGGCGAGCTTTGATCTCTATGCAGGCCAAACATTAGCCGTGGTGGGAGAGTCTGGCTGTGGTAAATCTACTCTGGCCCGCCTGCTTACGCTGATTGAACAACCTACAGCAGGGCAGTTAAGCTTCGATGGCATAGATTTAGCCAGTGCTAATGAAAAAGAGGTTGCAAGAAAACTACGCCAAACTATACAGATGGTCTTTCAAGATCCTTTTGGCTCGTTAAATCCACGACAAAAAGTGGGTGATATTCTACAAGAACCCCTCATTATCAATACAGATCTAAATGCCAATCAAAGGCGTGACCGTGTATTAGAATTGATGCAGCGAGTGGGTTTGCTAGACGAACATATCCATCGTTACCCACATATGTTTTCCGGTGGCCAGCGCCAGCGGATTGCCATTGCAAGAGCGCTTATTCTAAAGCCAAAAATTGTGGTGTTAGATGAACCTGTATCAGCATTAGACGTATCTATCCAAGCTCAAGTGCTTAACTTGCTTATAGAGTTACAACAAGAGCTAGGGCTAGCCTATGTGTTCATTTCTCATGATTTAAGTGTAGTACGCCATATTGCCGACCAAGTGTTAGTAATGTACTTGGGCAAACCGGTAGAACAAGGTCTTAGCGAAGCCGTATTTAACAATCCTCAGCATCCTTATACTCAAGCATTGCTGTCTGCTACTCCGCAAGCCAATACACACCGTAAGGGCGAACGCATAAGGCTCACGGGAGAACTTCCATCACCTTTGAATCCACCCAGCGGCTGCAGCTTTCACCCCCGCTGTCAAAATGCAACGGCACAGTGTAAAACTACCGCGCCAGTTATGGAGCAGCATGGCGACGTAAGCGTGGCGTGTTTATTACTTAAGTGATGCCACTTATGTCTCAGTATATTTCGCCACTCAACGCCAATTGAGTTAAATATAGGCGCATATCAAATTCAAGCTGATGGTAGTCGTTCGACATATGACAACAGAGTTTGTAAAAGGCTTTGTTATGGTCCTTTTCTTTTAAATGAGCCAGTTCATGAACAACAATCATCCTTAGAAATGCTTCTGGGGACTTCCTAAAAACATCACTTATCCTAATTTCGTTTTTACTCTTGAGTTTATTGCCTTGAACCCGGGACACAAAAGCGTGTAACCCAAGAGCATTGTTAATCACGTGAATTTTAGGATCATAAATCACCTGGCTTAATGGCGAAGACTTTTTAATATATTGATTTTTGATTGATACGGCATACTCTCGCAGGGATTTGTCATTCACAAACTGATGGGTCGTAGGGTACTTATTGAGTAAATAATCTGACAGCTTATCCTGCTCTATCATTTGTAGAGCTTGGTCTTTAACTTGCTGAGGGTAGTTTGAAAGATATCTTAAAGTGGACATTTTCTAGGGTTCTAGTTGGAATGGGATAGGTGTGGACTGAAAATACAGGAACCCAGTATATGCTTGAATAATATCGCAATCTAGCTATCTGTGTTTAGGATGCAGGTTTAGGATGAGGGTTTTAGCCCAACTTCACATTCACCATAAAGCTCTTTAGTTTGTTAGTGATAAGTCCTGGCCATAACTAAAGCACCTTGGTTGCTGGGTTATAGGATCACTAAATTCAAGCCCCTTTGCCAGTAACTGTAATGGCGCTGTATAGTTATCTTCCGATAGCGGCTGTAATTGCGGGTAGTATTTATCATTCAATATGGGCCAGCCCAGTTCCTGCATGTGAAGGCGTAATTGATGAGTTTTTCCAGTGACAGGATTTAATTCAAATAGCGCCTGCTGAGTAGATTGCTGCACGCATCGAATCACAGAATGGCTATTGGCTTCGCCTTCGGTCACACGCATGCGAAAGCGTGGCTCGCAATGCACAATACGATTTTTAATTTCCCACTCTTGGTCGATCAGATTTTCACCGTGACTAATATTGGCAATGGCTTGGTAGGTCTTATGTATTTGCCGTGCCTGAAATAAATGATGATAACGATGACGTGTGTCTGAGTTAACAGAGAACATGACCAAACCAGCGGTCACTCTATCTAAACGGTGTAACGCTTGTAACTCCTCAATGCCTGTGCTTTGTCGTAAACGATTTTGCAGGCATTCATTCACGTAAATGCCCCCCGGAGTTACTGCTAAAAAGTGGGGTTTATAGGCCACTAAAATATGCTCATCCTGAAATATGATCTCTTCCTTAAAGGGGATGATGGACTCGACTTCTACCTCTCTATAATAGTAAATTCGTTGTTGCGATTGAAACAGAGATTGCGGCGTTACCAACGAACCGTCGTGGTAATGTACCTTGCCACGGGCCATGCGTTGCTGCCAAATCTGAGCATCAATATAGGGAAATTTAATGATCAGGTATTCCAGCACAGTAGATACTCCAGGGTTAGTTTGGGGTAGGCTCAGATGTGAAGGATGATCAGAAATTGCCATTGAAGGATCCAAATTTTGACTATAACATGAGTTTTATATCGCTGTGCTGTAGATAACTTATTTGTTTCGATAATGGTCAGCGCATCAAGTGACCTAATAGAGTGCTAGTATGAAAGTTCGTAAAATAGCCCTGTCTGATCGTGAGGCATATAGACAATTGAGAGCCACTCTTGATATAGAGTCGTCGATGTGGGGAGCATCACCTGGAGAGCGAGACAGCCTGGGTGACTATGCTGGCAGTCAGTTTGACCAAGTGCTGTGCAGCGCGAGAAGCGCTATATTTGTCGCGGAAGAAGAAGGTGCGGTCATAGGGTTCTTATCCTTGGAGACCTCTGCCTGGAAAAGTCTTTCATGTACAACCACATTAATGGTTGGTGTACTATCTTCAAATCAGGGGAAGGGAGTTTCTTCGCAACTTTTTGAGTGTTCACAGCGATGGGCGTCTAATGAAGGCATACACCGTATTGAACTGTTGGTGCTTGTTAATAACGTTTCAGCTATTAGACTCTACAAGAAATTAGGCTATGCCCAAGAAGGTATTCGCAAAGAGTCCAGCTACCTTGGTGGTAAGTTTGTGGATGAGATTTTCATGGCTAAACTATTACAGTAACGGGTGTACTACGTCCAAGCATGATTGGGTTAAAGTGCGAATTTACCTCTTATACGGTTTGGTTACATGTTCGAAGCTGATATTATACCGGTGTTAACAAATGAGTGGATCCAAATGAATCGTCGTAAAAAAGGTGTTCAGATTTTAAAGGCTCGTGCCAAAAAGTCTAATGCAAAGTTGAGCACCCAAAGTAAACCCAAATACATTAGCAAAGCTGACCGCATGGAGTCAGTAACAGAGGCGGCTGATAACGCAACCTTAGTTTCTGAGAAATAACTGTCCAAAATTTAAAGGGATTACCGTGGCAACCCAACAAGTCATTGCAGAGTTTTTAGCGAGAGAGTTCCCTCAATCTAAGTGTGTGGTAGAGGCCGTTGGAGAGTGTTCTTCTGTCATAAGTCATTCTATAGGCTTCGATGAACTACGTCCAGGAGGTACGGTTTCAGGGCCGATACTCATGACTGTAGCCGACGTAGCGTTGTATGCAGCTGTGCTGGGGGAGCTAGGTTTAGTGGCCTTAGCGGTGACTTCAAACCTGTCGATCAACTTTTTAAGAAAGCCCGCCGCAGATAAAGACATAGTAGGCCACTGTAAATTGGTTAAAGTGGGGCGCACTCTAGTGATGGGGGAGGTAATGTTGTACTCTCGTGGCGATGAAAGACCTGTAGCTCAGGTGATGGGAACCTATGCGTTGCCCGCCAAAACATAAGCTCCATCGTGAGTTCTGTGGTGTCACCTTAGATCTTTTATTACAGCTAACATAGCTGGTAATAACGCTGCACCCATGTCACTGCTGCGTTGTGCGGACCAGCCTTGCATCTCATCTGGTAGATTGAAATTGTCGATAAAAGGCATCTCTAATGTGAGTGATAAACAGTCGTAGGTTTCGCCGACAGATGCGCTAGCTAAAGTCAGGTTTGCTTGCCCTGGAAGGTCTGTGTCATAGCCGTATTCTGTTTGGTAGTCTGGGTTGCTGATAAGCAACTGTTGTTTAAAATCTGCTTCTAACTTAGCGAGCCTCGGGCTATATGCCGGTATACCTTGATTATCCACTAAAAACACATAAGGTATTGCTTCGTCGCCGTGACAATCAATGAAAAGGTCTACACCCGCCTCATGCATTTTTTGTTGTGTTAAAAGTACTTCTGGGCTGCGCTCCATGGTCGCATTTAGCCACTCACGGTTAAGGTTAACGCCTGCTGCATTGGTTCGAAGGTGGCCGCGTACACTGCCATCTGGATTCATGTTTGGAATAATATAAAACACTGCATCTTCGAGAAGCCTACGGCCACACGCATCACTAGGATCTAGTAATTTTTGTAATAAACCTTCTATGGCAAATTCGGCCATGGTTTCACCTGGGTGTTGGCGAGCAGTGAGCCAGATTTTACGCTTTTGTGGCGTGTCATCACCGATAGTCAGTAGGCTTAAAGGCCTTCCGTCCAGGCTGTCGCCTAGGGTTGTAAGGGTGCAAATATCACTAGTTTGCGCCCAACCGATAAGGTCCTGATGTCTCTCCCATGAATAAGGCGTAAAATAGCTATACCAAACTAAGTCATGTTCTGGTGCGTGGTTAAAAATAAGGCAGCCGTCGTCATATCGTGTGGGCACCCTAAACCATTCTTCTCTGTCATAGGAAGCCACTACTTGAAAATGCTGCCAGCCTTCAGGAAAAGCTGCTCCTCCGGCATTGGTGATATTCAGTTCTAACTCATCTCTGTCCCTAGCCCCGGAAATGCTAAAGTGAAACCATTGATAGAAGTCGGATTGGTTATCATGACATATAGCTAGCTCAATAGGGTTGCTGTGCGCATCGATGACCTCAATGTTGCCGCTGTCAAATTGACTGTTGATGTGAATTGTCATGGTAGTTTCCTTTTTCTAAGCCCAAAGTGTATGGGTTATTGGGTTTGGCGCAAGCTAGCAGGCAAGCAGGCAAGCCGGTGTCTGGTTTCTGCTCCCAATACCTTATCGTGGCAGGCCTTAGAGGCTCCAGGGGCGCCATAGAGCGTCGATCTGGCATAGGGTTGATGTGCGCTCAAGCGCGCCACCTTGAGGTGTATGACGTTCAATAAGATTCATGCTAAATGCCGCTGAGGGATAAGTCTATTAATGCATTACTCTAGGCACATTTAAGCCTAATCGCAATCGAAAAAACGCATAGTGATGAAACGGGTCAAAGGGA
>Ga0307488_10003122_pt1 | contig 13907 bp, 8 predicted proteins | sample SB02metaG_FD_202248 | JGI IMG/M metagenome (GOLD analysis project Ga0307488, IMG submission 202248) | Sea-ice brine microbial communities from Beaufort Sea near Barrow, Alaska, United States - SB 0.2 | ecosystem: Environmental > Aquatic > Marine > Coastal | place: USA: Alaska | collected 2017-05-06 | reverse complement strand
AAAGTCTCGCCCTAACTTTTTAGTGATTAAGCGGCAGGCGCGGAAAAGACCTGCCCGCCGTGGCTTTGCCTATCTTCGGTTACTGGTATACTTCAATGATATTCCACTGCTCAGCGCTCAATTTAAATATCCATTTTCACATGCTCTACCTCGATGGTGTATATGCCGAAGATAACTATGGCAAAACGCGCTTTCACCCGATAAAAGCCCCGACAAAAAGTGAACTAAATAGTCTTACTCATCGCATTAGCCAGCGTGTGGCTTGTTTTCTTGAGCGCGAGGGTTTATTAGTGAGGGATGATGACAATGACTACCTGGCTTTGGATGGGCTGGAAGACGATCCGATGTTGCAAATTCACGGGTATTTCATTACTTATCGCATCGCTACAGGCAAACAGCAAGGACGAAAGGTCTTTACCTTGCAAACCATTGCACCTATGGCAGAGCAGGGGCTTGCGGCAGGCTGTAAACTATCGGGGTCAGAACAAAGTTAAATTATTCGTACAGTTTAACCCGTTAAATTATTTCGTCCGCTTTGCGCTTTGGGGCGAAAACCGACCTTAATCCAGACTATCAGACAATGTCCAATATGTCTGCAATTCGCTCATAGCTGACTATTTATCGTGACTATAAACCACTCCTTAAATGACTGTTTTATAGCTACCTTCCTTTTTATTCAAAGTAGTCAGTTTGATATTCATTATAAAACTTACTACTTTGATTATAATTTAACAATAAATTGATCGATTTAAATTGTATGATTGCTGTTAGTTTCTTAGCTCTTTTCGTAAAATTTTTCCGATAGAACTTTTAGGTAGTTCATTTAAAAAACTCATTTTTTTAGGGACTTTATAGGGCGTTAAGAGTTCTCGACAATAACGTGTAACTTCTTGATAGCAAAGATCAGCGTTTGGCTTTTTAACAATGAAAGCAGAGACTAATTCACCAGATTTAGGGCAACTCTCACCAACCACCGCAGCTTCTAAAATATCGGGGTGAGACATTAAAATATCCTCAACTTCATTGGGATATACATTAAAGCCGGAGACAATAATCATGTCTTTTTTTCTATCCACTATTTGAAAAAAACCATTACTTTTTTGAAGGGCAATATCACCGGTTTTAAACCAGCCATCATCGGTTAATACATTTTGGGTTTCCTGAGGCTGTTGCCAATATCCTTGCATTACTTGTGGCCCTCGAACAACTAATTCTCCTGTTTCCCCTTGTTTTACCTCCTTATCATCATCATTCCATATTTGTACTTCGGTTCCGATAACAGGTAAACCTATAGTGCCTAATTGTTCTTTGCCAGGTTCATTCAACGTCACTACTGGGGAAGTTTCCGATAAACCGTAGCCTTCAGCGATAGTACAGTCGGTAATTTTATACCAGTTATCTGTTGCGGTAGACGTGAGAGCAGCGCCACCACTGATAGTAAATTTTAATGCGTCAAAGTTAACTTCTTTAATTTTTGGATGACTGCATAATCCAATAAATAAGGTATTGATGCCACAAAAACCAGTCACTTTATTTATCATCAAAGTGTCGATAAAACCTTCAATATCTCGAGGATTTGGGATCAAAATATTATTATTACCTTCACTAAATACCCATAAATTCAGTAACAAAGCATAAATATGATAAAGCGGTAATGGGGTGACAAAACATTCTTCACCTTCAACCGCCACGGTTGATAAACGCTCAGACGCTTGCATTACATTACTTAATAAATTTTTATGGGTTAATACCGCACCTTTGGACAACCCTGTTGTGCCACCCGTATACTGAATAGCAGCGATATCGTTTATGTTTATCGGTTGACGGTTAATCGTTGAAAATTCACTACCTGACGTTAAGGCGTCACTAAAGCTGATTAAATTGGCGGAAAGTACTTTATTCTCATTGATGGTTTGCGGTTGCATTAAATCTATGGCGTGAGTGGCAATAACCGTATCAATGCTAGTTTGCTCAATAATCCCAGCTAATTTAGGTAATAAATCAGCCAGAATAATAATGGCTTTTGCGCCTGAATCACTAAATTGATGCTGCATTTCACGTGCTGTGTACAGGGGGTTGGTATTAACTAAAACTAACCCCGCCCGGATAACTGCATAAGCGGCAATTGGGTATTGGGTAAGATTAGGTAGTTGAATAATCACCCGATCACCCGCGTTAAGTTGAGCTACTTCTAGTAAATATCTAGCCAATGCCGATGATTTTTTATCAATGTCAGCAAAGGTTAATGTTTGGCCCAAACATTGATAAGCCATCTCAGTAGCATTTTTGTCCATTGCTTGTTCAATTAAATCGGCAAGACTATTATGGGCTAAGTTTAATCCCTCACTAGTAGGGTCAATCGCTTGGTTTACTCGTGTTGATGTAGTTGATGATTGCATAATTAATGGCTTCACTATTTGATGAATATTTTATAAATAAGTTTTTGAATAACTTGGTTGTAAGGAGGGTGAATCAAAGAACCTAAACTGTATCTTCCTCGTGAAAAAACCGCCTTAGCTTTTGATAATGCTAAAAACCCTTCATGTCCGTGGTATTGCCCCATGCCTGAATCACCTATACCGCCAAACGGTAAATCGTCTTGTGCAACATGCATTGCTGCTTCGTTTATACACACACCACCCGCTTTTGTTTTATTCAGAACAAGGTGCTGCGTGGCTTTATCAAAACTCATTAAGTACAGCGCTAAGGGGTTTTCACGTTGATTGATATAGTCTATTGCTTGCTCAATAGTGTTGTAAGGCACAATAGGTAATAAAGGGCCAAAGATCTCTTCTTGCATAACCTGCATGTCATCATGAGTATTAGTGATCACGGTTAACGGTATTTTCCTCTCATTTTTATCAACTATTTCCGCAGTTAATGGTGTGATCACTCCACCTTTCTCACAAGCGTCTTGTATTAAATGGTTTAATCGTTGAAATTGAGCGTCATTGATAATGCCGCCATAATCTGGATTAGTTTCAATACTTGAGTATAAAGAATTAAACTGAATTTTAAGTGTCTCTATCAATAGCGTAATTTTTTCTTCAGGACAAAGTAGGTAATCTGGTGCGACACAAGTTTGACCACTATTTAAGGTTTTTGCGACTAAAAATCTCGTTACAGCAGTTGAAATATCAATGTCTTTACCAATAATTACGGGTGATTTTCCACCTAATTCTAAAGTGATAGGCGTCAAGTTTTCTGAGGCCGCTGCCATGACTTTCTTACCAATGTTTGTGGAACCAGTAAAAACTAAATGGTCAAAATTTAAATGGGTAAAGTGTGCCGCGACAGAGGATCCACCACAAATTACCGTGACTTTCTCAGGAGAAAATGCACTGGCAATTAACTGTTTCATTACCATGTTAGTTTTGGGAGTAAACTCTGACATTTTAATGATGGCACTATTCCCGGCTGACAAAGCAGTGATCAAGGGACCAAGCGCTAAAAAAACCGGGTAATTCCATGGCGTGATAATGCCAACTACACCAAGGGGTTGATACTGTACATAGGCTTTTGCCGGTTGAAATAGCGGGTGAATATGCCTTTTACTCTGCTTCATCCAGTGTTTAATATGCTTAATGGCGTAGTTAGCACTCAGTACAGTGGTGAGAATATCACCCAGCTTGCTATCGTCTTTACTTCGATGACCAAAATCTTCACTCATGGCATTAAGCAATTCATCTTGATGGTTAATTAATGCATTTTTTAATGCCTTAACATCAGTAATCCTTTGCTTCGCACTAGGTATTTCCACGTTTGTTTCATTTTGCTTTTGCAGTAAAAACAAACGTTCTAATTCCTCTGTTTCTTGTTTGTCATCGCATTCGGTATAAGGGTTATCAGCCATTACTTTCTCTATTATGCAACCATGTCAAGTGTTCAATACTAGAATGCTTTCCTGTCTTAAATCCTAACTTTCGATGCCATTTTTTTGTCTTTCACGTCATAACAGCTGATTTAGATAAAATAGAATTTGGCTAATAATAAAAAATTTCACTCTGTCGTTTAAGCACCAATAGTTGTCAGATGAAGACAGTAAACTTTACATTATTCAGGTTATCGTATCAGGCAGTGAAAATAAAAAAGTTATAAAAGAGAGTGTTTAAATGCGATTACCCTATGTGCTAGTACTACTATTTTTATCTGCTTGCCAACCTAATCAAGAAGCTAAAAAAATGAATGACACAGAGGCTGAGTTAATGAATGACTTGGCAAGTAAGTCAACGATTAAGCATCAAGCACAAGTTAAAAAAACTATTAACTTATCAGACACAACTGATTTTATCCAAGCCAATAAAGGCTTGATTGCCCGTGCTGAAAACTTGCTAATACGTAATACCGACAATGATATTCTTTGGAACAACCCTGCCTACAAATTTATTAAAGGTGAAGCGCCAAACACCGTCAACCCTAGTTTATGGCGACAAGAAAAATTAAATAATATTAGTGGGTTATTTAAAGTCACAGACGGTATTTATCAAGTTAGGGGGTTTGATTTAGCCAATATGACCATTATTGAAAGTCAAAATGGTTGGATAGTAGTTGACCCACTAACAGCCAAAGAAAGTGCACAAGCCGCCATCAAATTTGCACGGCAGCACTTAGGTAATAAGCCGATCAAAGCGGTGATTTTAACGCATGCGCATATTGACCACTTTGGTGGTATTCTTGGCGTCGTAAGTGAGGAAGAAATTGCACAACAAAATATTCGTATTATTGCCCCAGAAGGTTTTATGGACGCTGCGACCAGTGAAAATATTATTGCGGGTATTGCGATGTCACGTCGTTCTGCTTATATGTTTGGGAAAAACTTACCAAAAACAGTCTCGGGTCATATTGGTTCTGGATTAGGCAAAGCTCCTGTTTTTGGTACGTTTGATATTGTTCAGCCCACCGAATTAATAAGCGTTGATAATACCAAGCTATTAATTGATGGTATTGAGTTTGTTTTCCAAAATGCGTCAGGCAGTGAATCCATTGCAGAACTTACTTTTTACTTACCAAAATTAAAAGCGTTTGGTGGGGCTGAGCTAGTGTCTCGCAATATGCATAATTTATATACATTACGAGGGGCAGAGGTACGTAATGCTTTAGTGTGGAGTAATACAATCAATCAAGCATTATCATTGTTTGGTCAAGCAGACTTGTATTTTGGTAGTCACCATTGGCCAGTTTGGGGTAACGATCAAGTCACTACCTTTTTAAAAAACCAACGAGATTTATATAAGTTTATTCATGATCAAAGTGTCCGCTTGATGAATCAAGGTTTCACGGGCGATGAAATTGCTGAGCAAATCACCTTGCCGACGTCATTGGGTAATTATTTTTCTAACAGAGGTTATTATGGCAGCCTAAGTCATAATGCAAAGGCAGTTTATCAATTTTACATGGGCTGGTTTGATGCTAATCCGGCACATTTAAACCCTTTGCCACCACAACAGTCGGCAATAAAATACGTTGAAATGATGGGGGGGCCAGCGCAAGTCTTACTAAAAGCGGTAACTTATTTTGAGCAAGGAGAGTATCGTTGGTTAGCCGAAATGCTTAATCACGTGGTGTTTGCTGAACCCAATAATACACAAGCGAAAGCCTTGTTAGCTAAAACATATCAACAACTGGCATTTCAAACCGAGTCTGCAGCGTGGCGAAATTTTTATCTCACTGGTGCACAAGAGCTTACCCAAGGCGTAAGTAAAAAAGGTATTGATTTAGCTGTGATGGCTGGTGTTTTAAAAAACACCCCCGTGAACAAATTCTTTGAATCAATGTCGGTTAGGTTAAACAGTGAAAAAGCACAAGCGGAACAGTTAAGCATCGCGATTGCTTTTACTGATCTTAATGAGCGTTATATTTTAACGGTTAACAATTCAGTGTTACATCATTCCCTAGATAACGGGAACACAAAAGTTCAAGCAACGTTGTCATTAACCCATGACCTATTTGTTAAAATTCTTATCGGTCAGGCAGGTATTAAAGATACTTTGTTTTCAGATGATTTAACGGTCGATGGCAGTATTTTCGACCTAGTGAATTTCTTTATATTATTTGATAAACCCGACGGGAAATTCAACATAGTGACGCCTTAGTTTGTCTTTTGAGGAGAGAGGGAAATTGTCGTATTTAACATAAAAGTAGTCATGTAATGCCCAGTATTCGATTTTATATCTGGTCATACTGAGTTTCATCATTCAAAAAGGTCAGGATTTTAATGTTTTTTATTCAAGTATGGTTTTACAAAATATTAATGATGGGATTGAAAGTGGCAATTAAGCTCATACCACAGCCACAACCTGTTATTTTTACAGGGAAAAACTCTTCACTTGCCTTGGTTGATCTCATCATCAATCAAAACGTTAAACGCGTATTAATTGTCACTGACAAGGTGTTATATCAACTGGGTATCACCGATAAAATTTGTAAAAAACTAGCAGAGAATCACATTGAGGTAATTATTTTTGACCAAGTAACACCTGACCCTTCTGACCGTATTATTGAACAAGGTATTAATATGGCGAAATATAATAGTTGTGACTTGGTGTTAGGCATTGGCGGCGGTTCATCACTTGATGCGGCAAAAATGATTGCGGTATTAGCGACCACAACAAAAAAAGTAAACAATGTTGAAGGTTTATTAAAAATAAAAGCCCATGGTTTACCGTTATATTTATTACCTACCACCTCAGGTACAGGCTCTGAAGTGACCATGGCAGCGGTTATTACCAGTAGTAAATCTGAAGAAAAACTGTTAGTTATTTCACCCAAGATATTACCTATAGGCACAGCTTTAGATCCCATGTTAATGCAGGGTATGCCAGCAAATATTACCGCGGATACGGGCTTTGATGCGTTAACTCATGCGATAGAAGCGTATTTGTCTATGCATGCAAATGAGCAGACTAACTTATATGCTTTAACGGCTATCAAATTAATATGTAAACAGTTACCTATTGCCTATCAAGAGGGTAATAATATTGCAGCAAGGGAAGCGCTTGCTGTTGCGTCTTGTTATGCCGGCTTGGCGTTTACTAAAGCAGGTTTAGGTTATGTGCATGCGATTTCTCATCAAATTGGTGCTAAATATCACCTTCCTCATGGCATGACCAATGCGATTGTTTTACCGCATGTACTTACCTTTAATAAACAGTCTTCACGTGCCCGTCTAGCACAATTAGCAAAAGCAACAGGCTTAAATGACGCCAATAAAAGTGAGTTAGCCATGGCCGAATTATTTATTGAGAAAATAAAAGATTTACAACGCACCTTAAACATTGAAGAGACGATTGCGTGTTTATGTGTCGGCGACATTAATGATTTAGCTAAAGCCGCTTTAAAAGAAGCACACTATCTTTATCCTGTGCCAAGATATTTAGACTTAGTAGAATGTAAAAAATTATTCCAACAACTTATGCCATCGTAAAATGATCATCGATAAGAATAACGATTAAAAATTACAAATCAAAAAATTACAAAGTGAGGGGAAACGAATGAAATCAATATCATTAATGCAAGAACACGGGGTATCTCAACCTAAGTTATCAACAACATTGAGTGTACTTGCTCTATCTACCATGCTGGTGTTGCCATCGTTAGTAAACGCAAATGAAATTATTAAAGCTTTTAAAGTTAATAACTCTTCTTCTGTGCAAGCGATGAAAGAAGCAGATAACAAAGCCAAAGAAGAGTGGGCATACAGTGTTGGTATTCAAGCATTTATGTTCACTATACCGATGATAATGCATGATGTTCAGCGTGATTTACGTATGGATTTGAAAAAGATAGCACGCATTAAAGATAAGTGCCCTTGTGCACCGGTTGGTCAATGGGGTCATTCATCAAAATTGGCCACTTCAAACGATACTATGCCTTATACGCCGAATAGAGATACCGTGTATTCAGGATTATCTGTTTTTTTGGCTGAAGAGCCAGTGATTTTAGTTGTGCCACCTATTAAAGATCGATATTACTCATTGCAAATCGGCGACGCATATATTGTTAATCAGCATTATATAGGAACGCGTGCTACGGGATCAGATGGTGGGAATTTTGCCTTAGTTGGTCCTAATTGGCATGGTAAATTACCTGATGGTGTTAAAGCATTACGGATGCCAAATAATTCAGCTTTAGTTGCGTTGCGCATTGCCACTTATACCGAAACCGATGAAGACGTGGAATTGATTAAAGCCTATCAACAACAATTTGATGCAGTACCTTTATCTCAATGGGGTCTTCCTAAAGAACAACGTCGTTATGATTTACCCAACTTGGCGAATACCAGTATGAAAACAGGTAAATTAGGCTACTTTAGTTACGCTGCTGAGTTATTAAAAGAAAACCCGCCGGTTGGCGAAAATAGAACATTATTAAACACCTTTAAACATATTGGGCTTTCAGATACGCATGCCTTTGATCCCCAAAGTTTAGATCCCGCGATTCAAAAAGGTTTGGTTAGAGCGGTGCAATCGGGGATTGATATCATTAAATGGAAAGTAAAATTTAGAGGAACACAAAGTGACAATAGATGGAATGTAGATTTTGTCGGTGGTAGTTATGGCAGTGATTATTTTGCTCGCGCTGAAGGCGCAGTTCAAGGGTTGTTCGTCCACTCTCCTGAGGAAGCTGTTTATTTTCACACTTATTCAGACAGTAGTAATGAGCCTTTAATTGGTAAAAACACCTATAAACTACATTTTGACAAGGGCGAGTTACCTAATACAGCTGAATATGGCTTTTGGTCTATCACGATGTACGGCGATGATTATCAATTAGTAGGTAATGATATTAACCGTTATTCCATAAGAAAAAGTACCAATGGATTGAAGTACAATGACGACGGATCCCTTGATATTTACATTCAACCTACATCGCCCGAAGGTAACGAATCTAACTGGCTACCAACGCCTAAAGAAGGTATTTTTAGATTAAACTATCGGGTGTATTTACCGAATCAGGAAGTGCGTCAATGGAGCTCGGTAGAGCAATATTTACCTGGCGTTAAAAAAGTAGAACAATAAACAATAAAACCTTATACACATAACTTGAAATAGTAATGATTTCGAGTTATGCGTTGATTTTTATTCTCGCAATAATTTTTGGCTGTGTTGATTGCGGTAATGTTTAGGGCTGGTTTTAGTCCAACGACGAAAAGCGCGGGTAAAACCACTTTGATCTGAAAAACCTAACATGTAAGATATTTCGATTAAAGGTACACGTTGTTCCGCTAACAGTTTCTCCGCCATATGATGACGACACTCATCGAGTATTTCGTTAAAACTTTGCCCCTCCGCTTTTAACTTTCGTTGCAAAGTACGTAAGCCTAATGCTAAGAAGTTCGCGATATTCTCTATTTCAATTTCACCCTTTAATATATTATCTAAAATATACGCTTTCACTTTTGTTGACACCAAATCTTGACTAAAATGCTTTAAATGCTCATCAATCCACCTCTCTAGTGTTTTGGCAAGGGAGGGATTAGCAAGCATCTGTGGACGCTCTAGATCCACTAATGAGTAAATGATTCTATGACCCGTTTGATTAAATAAAACAGGACAATTAAAGAATGCTTGGTATTCCTTAACAAATGCACTTTTATCGTGTTTAAAAGATACTTCTAATGGCGAAAATTCTTGTGTTGTCATGACACGAGATAATGAAATTAAAGTCGACATAAATGCCTCAATGGCTTCAACAGCAACAGGTTCATTTTCGGGGGGGATATCAACATGTAGAATAGCGGTGTCGTTAATTTTTTCTAAACGGTGCTCAGCAGCGTCAGTGGTCATTTTAAAATAACGTAAGCTATGCTCAAAACCTTCCATAATAGTACGACTAGAAGCAAAAGCTAAGCCAACAGCACTATAGGTATTAGGTTGAAAAAATTGTGTTAGCCGTAAGGCAAAACATTCATCTTTAGTTTCAAGTACCGCAAGCTGCCATAACACGGCCATTTGTTTCACGGGTAAACGTACTTCAGGATTATTTTGAATTGCGTCTAAATCTATACGGGCTTTCGAAAATATTTCTTTACTTACAATACCATAGCTTTCAATCGCTTTGGCAATAAGCAAAGCCCAACTACCTATAGTTGTTGGCGTATTTGGGATTAATGTCATAGAACTCATTTTTATTTAATAATATTTCTAAATCATTAAGTGGATACAACATCTTAAGGTATCGTCGAGAATATGTCTACACTAGGGGGGGTAGCACCGCATCAATAAGTTTATGATGAGTTATGATACAAAAATTATAAAAGCATTAAGTGAATGTAACAAAAAAAGCCCTAATTCATTAGGGCTTAATCATTGTAACTTTTAACACCAATTAATAAAAATTATACCGAAATTGTACACCAACACTTCGCCCAGGTTCGATCATATTGGCATAACCCCCTTTGGTGAAAGGTAAGTCAAACGAGAAGTTTCTTGTCGCTTCATCAGTGATATTTTTACCCACCAAGGCAACTTCCCATTCTTCTTCATACATTAACGCGATACGCATATTCACTTTTGTGAAGGCTTTCTGTTCAGTGAACGGATTTAAATCTGTTGATGTGTAAAAGTCTGAACGATAATTAATATCAACATTAGTGATTAATTCATACTTATCAAAGATTAAAGTCGCATGTTCAATACCTATATTTGCTGTTATATCAGGTACTAACGCATTAGTTTCCCCTGTCAAGTCGCATGATTTACCTGTTTCATCAACATTATCAGAGACTAAAACATTACTGGTAAAGCATTTGGCACCTTTAAAATCATCCCATTCAAAATCTAATAAGCCAATACCACCGACAAGTGTGACATCATCTAAAACAGCCCAGCGGCCATCTAATTCGATACCAGAGGTAGTAGCTTCACCCGCATTTTTAACATTAAAACCGACTTGACCGTCAAAAACAGAGGTTTGTAAATCATTAAATTTCATCTGAAAAACAGCAAAATTTAATTCAGCAGCACCATCGTCTAAAGTTAATTTCCCACCAAACTCCATAGAAATTACTTCTTCCTCTTCAAACTCAAAGTTACCGCCTAGGTTAGAACGCGCATCAAAACCACCAGATTTAAAGCCTTGAGCACCTTTGACATAAAGTAAAGTGTCGTCATTTAATTGATAACTTAAGGTTAACGAAGGCGTTAAACTCTTTTCTTTTCTTGAGGCTTTTAAGGAATGCTCATCAACAGTGCCATAAATACTATTAGGTAGATTTTGCGTAGGAGATCCTAATAAAAGCGGATCTAAATAGGGAAACATATCACCTAACATTAAACTGTATGCATTACCCGGTAAACCCGGTAAACCAAAGGCAGCTAAAGCACCTGCGAGTGCTGGTGGTTTGACTAATGCTGATTCTTGTATTCTTTGATCTGTTTTGGGGTCAATAACTAACATATTACGCTGACCATCTTTTTCTTCTTCGCTATAACGCACTCCTAAAGATGCAGTTAATTGGTCAGTTAACTGATAATCAAATTGTCCAAATATAGCCCATAAATCTGAACTAGATTTAAATTCACGTTCAGCTCTAATTGCTAATGGATAAACGGATGAAACTTCAGAATACTCCAAATCAGAACTTTGAAAATAAGCACCGACTATATAATCAAATGTTTCATTACCTGGTGAAGTCAAACGAAATTCTTGGCTAAATTGTTGGTAGTTTTCATTAAACTCAGGAGAATATATCAGTGTTCGAGCTGTACTATCTTGATCTTTAGCGCCATCAAGATCGTAGTCTTGCCAACCTGTTACGGAATTAAGAGTGTGATCACCCAATTCATAGGAAAGGTTTAACGTGACATGATTAGCGGTTGATTCTTCAAATTGTTTTTCACCTAATGCCGGTGTCGTGTTAGCGGTTTTATAATCAAAATCATATTCTATTAAACTTGCCAGTAAGGCTTCCGTTTTTGGCATGCCAGCAGTTTTAAGGTAGGGTTCAACCGAGACAATAAGGTTTCGTCCCTTAACTTTATCAGTATCATGTTGAATTTTTAAATTTGCATTGAGTTTATCACTAATGTTCCAATCAAGTGTTAAACGTGCGGCAATGTTATCTCTTTGTGGTTCATCATTACCGGTCACAACATTTTTAACATAGCCGTCATCACTTTCATATTTCATCGCAATACGAGCACTTAAGTCATCAGTTAAACCACCTGACACGTTAAACTCAAGATCTTGCTTATCAAACTCAGGAACATAATAACCTTTAACCGATGCTTCAAATTCTTGAGTGGCATTTCTTGAGGTAATATTAAGCGCACCTGCGGTGGTATTCATGCCAAATAAGGTTCCTTGAGGTCCACGTAATACTTCGACCATATCAACATCTAAAAAAGAACTACGCATTAATACCGCACGTCCACGGTAAATGCCATCAACATAGGTGCCTACCGTTTGCTCAAAACCTTGGTTTGGACCTGAGCCTAATCCACGCATATAAATATTATAACCTTGACCAGATTTACTCACAGTAAAGTTAGGTACATAGTCAGACATTTCTTCCATTTGAGTAATGCCGCTATTCGCTAATTTATCACCGTTTACTGTGGTAATTGAAGCAGGAACATCCTGTAAACTTTGCACTCTTTTTTGTGAAGTAACCTCGATCACTTCAAGGGCGTTAATAGTTTCTTTTGCATCATTATCTATTTCATCAGCAATACTCACTTGTTGATGAAATAACGCAAAAAGTGATATTGCAATTACAGATTTATTAAAACTCGGTGTTATCTTCATAGATTCCCCACTTATTTTTTACATATTATTATTTAGTGATAAAGTTAATCGCTAAAATGATAACTGCATGGCTAATTTTTATTGTTATATACATTAATTAATTTTGACTAATAAATACTTGAACTTAAACGTCAATAATTAGCCGTTAAACGACAAAGTGTTTTTTAGAAGGCTATGTGAACCTTGGATAACGTCAGAGTATTTTTTATCCATCTAAACAAGGAAAGGTTTTAGCCCTAAGGGGAATTTCACTAAGCTACTATAAATATAATGCTGATACAGAGGCCCAATATTCTAATTTAGTTAGTTAGTTAGCTAGATAGTAGGTCAAGGGTTAGTTAATTATTTAATGTCGTTTAAAGAGTAGAGCAGCTCTTACCCTGAAATTTTATAATATCCGCTTTGTGGTATAAGTGATCGACGAGGTTAAGTCTAGTAAACATAAAATGTAGTGGTCGGTTGGGCTAAGTGGATAGCGCTACCAGCGACAGTAGAGCGTGAAGCATTAATAACACAATGTATGAGCATGGATGTTATAGAAAAATATTCAGAGTGGATATCAAAAAAAGTGCCTAATGGGTGTCACACAGTGATTTTTGTGACGGTGCGGCTTAGCACCAATAATACTTAACGGATAAATTTGATAATTTATCAATCATCAAATTACTACCATACTCTCCAGAATTAAATCCAGTAGAGCAAGTATGGCAATGGCTGAGACAAAATGAACTAGCGAATAGATGTTTTAACCGCTATGACGATACTGTTGATGAATGTTGTAGGCAAGCGTTGAATGTTTTTATATCTGATGTGTCTAGTGTTATAAAATTATGCGCTATATATTCGATAAAAGTAGGAACTGAATTAATGGTATAAGATAAAAATTAATGATCATTTTAAAACGCGAACTAAATATTATATTGAAGTTAATATGTTCAATGATACTGATTTACTTGTTTGATACTATAATTTAGTTAGTCTTCTGTCGCTCTTTGTGTGGTAAAAAAAGACGCTAAAAAGCGTCTTTAGTTCATTGTGTGGTGGAGCGGGGGGGAATCGAACCCCCGTCCAAAAAGCCTACATCCTCGGTACTACATGCTTAGTCGCTTATTTATTTAACCAATTAGACGCCAAGCGACAGGCTTCGTCATGGTGAGCTT